>VMHT01195027.1_pt1 | contig 20365 bp, 34 predicted proteins | sample 4693611 | NCBI WGS metagenome assembly VMHT01 (sample SAMN12280063, study PRJNA550983) | marine metagenome | isolation source: seawater sampled from same location over 5 years 0.02-0.2 micron viral filtrate | place: USA: collected off the coast of southern California halfway between the port... ...
AAAATTAAATAAATAAATTTTTGTCTTTCATCGCGGCAAGCATTCTCTCTGCCTTCTCAGGCCCATACTTTGCGTAAAAATTTCTTTTGGTTGTTGCATAATTATATCTTTTTTGACTTTTTATGTACAACTCAAGATCTTTAGCCATTTCCTGTTCTTTGCGATCTTGTACAAACTTATCTGCGCCTTGTCTTTCTTTTTCTAATTCGTCATTAGTTGGGTTATCCCAATCATTTACATCGCCAATTTTGCCACCAGAGTTTACAAATTTTTCCATTGCGGCTTTTGTTTTGTAATTAGGATCTTCCACAAGCTCAACCCAATAGTTTAGATTAGGTTTCTTTTTACTTAGACTGCTCACCATGTCATTAGCGGCTTTCTCATCTGGCATTATAACAATATCTGGATTTTTCCTGCCTGGCTCATCTGTTTTAATCACATACTTGCCTTTGTGTGGATTACCACTATCCTCAGTGACACCCATACCGCCTGGTTGAAACTCATGTGGTATTTGTTTACCGTTCTTTATAAGAATAATTCTATTAGGGTCCATCTTCTCATTATCAAAGTTTAACTTGCTAGGATCATTGCCCCATTGCCTAATACCTTTAACTAGTTTGTATACTTTGTCGTTTGCTTGATTCAAAGTCAGTCCTTTCTGAAATGTTACTGTCTGACTAGGATTCTTTTTATCTCTAATAGACAGTTCGTACTGATCAGGTTCACCGATTGCTTCATTCTTTACACAATTAGGCACACGTTTGCCAAACATTGTTTTCATTCCTTTCTTTTTGTAGCCCTTCCAACATTTGGTTCCTTCTTTCATATGGTCTTGTTTGTGATCACATTTAGGGTCGCCACAGCCTGGACACGGAATGTCTGCAAACTTCTTTTTGGTTTCAACTATTTCTTGGAACTTCATATTACTATTTATCATAAATATTGAATATGAAAGTCAGATTTAAATTGCCTGCAGGTGGCAGTGGTATACCAGCAAGTATGAAGAGTAATCACATCAGAGGTGAAGTATTACTTTGGTGTGCCAGATACTTCTATTTGTTTCAGGATATAGAACTGGAGAGGGTACGAGGTAAAGGCCTAGTAGCAACATTTAAAAATGAAGACATATATAATACATTTAGACTAACCTGGGACGGCGTAGAGTATGAGCGATATACCTAATAGTAGTAACATGCGGTTGCCAGAGCTACTGGACTTTGCTCTTGAGCGTGGTATATTTGTACATGTAGGATATGCAACACTTAGCCAGTTAAGAAAAATAACTGGATATGGAGACTTAGGAACTGATGCAGAGCGTACATTAAATTACTTCAAGTCACGTGATACTTTAAGTATTACACAAACACCACATCAAAATGAAAGCCAAGAGATTAGCAAGTTAGTTAATTTATGGAAACTGCAACAAAGTTTATTTAAAAGTAACGGCTTTAAAGATTTTATTATTTGCAGTTATAATCATATCAATAACAAACCGGTACTGGAAATACATCCTGGTAGAACTAGATTGTGTTTCCATAATGTATATAATAAACCTATACCTGTTTTAATTTTAAACTATACCAAACATAATTACTTACAACCACCATTTGAAACAGAACTATTGAATAAAGATGATGTTGATAAGTGGCCTGATCAGGAATGGAGGGTGACACCAGATTGGGATATACCCATGGACTCTGAAAGAAAGTATTTACTAGTGCAACCAAATGATAATGAGCAATGGCATTGGCCTGCATTGGAAAATAATATTACATTTCAGATATACACCAATGGCGGTATATTAACAGACATCACAGCCAACAGCCAGCCCTTTATGGAATATAAAAATTGGGAATGGCATATAGTAATTTAAATTAACATATCAGATAAATACAAGTATAAATTTAATTTTGGAGTTAAACAATGCCAACAGATAGAACATATCCAGCCGCAGACGGTGTAGACACATGGTATGCAGGTAAAAGTAGTGCAGTATCATCAAAAGATGATGTAGCAGTAGGAACCCACGTAGGACCAGCAAGTGCAGGTGGAGTATCTCCAGCAAGTGCTTTTGACGGATATACACCTGTACACAAAATAGACAGCCCTAGTGATGGTATAAACGACTCTGCAAACTATGTAGTGTACTTCAGCAAAGATGATGCCGACCCAAAAGAACTATTTAAAGCAACTGACGGTGACGTTAGTACATTAACAGCCTTAACATCAGGAACTGAGTACGACGCTTTTTACGGCTTTACTGCTTAAAAATACTTGACATTAATCTAAAATACTATATAATGGTAGTATGTCAGAACTTCTCGAACAATTACAATCTGTAAGTCACGACCAAGAAATGTTTTACGACATTCTTCTTGAGATTGGTGGCGACATGGACGACAGTAATAACATTAGAACACACGAAAACTATGTAAGTGGTTGCCAGAGTGCTGTATGGGTTACTGCTGAAAAAGTAAAGGGTGTTTGGGATATACAAACTGACAGCGATGCTTTTATGGTTAAAGGCATTGCTAAACTTGTGGCCGAGGTAGCAACACCTGATCCTAGTGCAATACGTTTTGGAGACTTTCATAGTATCACACATAACTTAACTGTGCAACGACAGAAAGGTATGCAGGCCATTATTAACAAAATTATACAACTAACCGAAGGTAAATAACAACATGAACTTTGTACCATATGTAATAGAAAAGACCGCACAGGGCGAACGTAGTTACGACATTTATAGTAGACTACTTAAAGAAAGAATCGTATTCCTTAATGGGGAAGTAAACGACGCAGTATCAAATAGCATTTGTGCTCAGTTACTATTCCTAGAAGCAGAGGATAGTGACGCAGATATTAATTTTTATATTAATAGTCCTGGTGGAACAGTTACAAGTGGTATGGCTATGTACGACACGATGCAGTATATTAAACCTGATGTGTCCACTATTGTAATGGGACAAGCGGCCAGTATGGGAAGTTTCCTTGCTAACAGTGGTGCGGCTGGTAAACGTTTTATGTTACCAGGTGCTAGGCATATGATACACCAACCATTAGGTGGTGCAAGTGGACAAGCAAGTGATATTGAGATACGAGCAAAAGAGATAATCAGGATTAAACGTGAACTCACAGAAGCATACGTTAAACATAACACTAAAGGAAAAACATTTGAAGAATTCGAAAGTGCTATGGATCGAGATAACTTTATGACTTCACAAGAAGCATTAGACTTTGGATTAGTGGACGAAATTATATCTAATAGAACCTAAACTGCTATAATCAAGATTATCTCCTACTAAATACTAGTATAGGAGATAAAAATGAAACCCAAGGTTTTCACATCCAAGAAAAAAGTAGACGAGCAAGGATACGACGAAGACGGAGTGCTTCACGACAAGTGTGGTACTGACGAGTGTTGTAACAGTTGTGAAACATCAGACACAGAAGATACACAAGAAAAAGACAATGGCAGAATTTAGTTTTATAGAAATCAGTTACGATCCCTCAGTAACTAAAACAGAATATGTAGAAAGCAATTTATCTAAAATTGGTTTTGTGCATAGGACTCAACACAAAAGCGGTCATGCTGGATTTTGGAATTTACAAAGTTGTATCGCATTACTTAGACAAGATACATCAAAGACCTCACCTAGGATCACTGGAATAGGGTTTAATGCTAGTCAGCAAGATATAGAAACTCTTAATGCAATATATGACGAGACTACAGACTTTTTTGTTGTAGATAATGGTGTGGGTATTAAAACGTATTTACTATCAGAACAACAAATACATCATTACAACTCAAACTTAGACGAAAGTTATCAAGTTATAGACTCCGATTCAAAAACATCAAAACATTTAAATTATGTAAGTGGTATTAAAATGAATGGACATGATATAAATGTTATTGAGCATTATATAAAATTAGGTTTCAAATATAAAGATGTGTCTGATAACTATGGCAAACTTATTTGTGAAAACAATAGATTTACTATAATGTTAGATAAAAGATCCGGACTTAAAAATATCCCAACTATTATTTGTGATACACATGATGTATTTGATGCAACTGCATACTTTTTAAGTGTGGGAATAGACCTACAGAGATTTAACCACCAAGTTCATATGAACTTTGGGCAAAAACTTAATTATAAAATTAAAGCCTACAACTGTAGAGCATGGGGTAACGAACAAAGTTACACTATAGAAAATTTTATAAAGGGAGTGTCGCCTGATATAGATATTATATTTAGACAACGCAACCAATACTTACACATACACGAGACTACACTAGACAGTTATTATGCTTCAGAACACTAACATAAATAATTTTGATGAATGGATGGCCTGGAAGGACAACGCATTTAATATTGCTAGAACGTCTATGGGAAGAAGAACGCCACGTAAAGTTGGCGAGAGCATAGCAAGTATATGTTTAGGCCTCGGCTTAAGGCCAGGCAAAGACTTTCAAGTTACAATGTATCAGATAAGATTTAGAACTAAAACATTTCTTGCAATGTTTAAAATGAATTATAAAGATGAGTGATTTTTTCGAAAGAGTTCAGACAATGAACTCAGACAGAGTATTTGAAGAGATTAAAACTCTCAACGAAAAACTCTTTGGGCTTAATGAGGCCAGTCCTATATATCATCAAATTAGAGATATGATTGATGTTTGTAATATGAGACAAGCAGACCTTATGGCAACCCAAATGGAAGAAAATAATAAAACACCAGATGTATTAGACATAGGTGAGATAGTATCTGAAGTATATACTCCAGAATACTCAGAGCAAGATTTAATTACAACACTTTCAAACTTTTATAGTAAAACAAAAGTAAAAAAGAAACTCACGCCAGAGCCTGTTGCTAACCCTGTACAACAACCTGTACAGCAACCAGTAGCAGAGGCCAGCCCAGAGTTTACTATAGAGGTACCTAAGTTTGGAGCAAAAAAATAATATGAATATAATGCAAGTATCAAAAAATATACCAGTACACATGCTATGGGTATACGACAATGAAGACAAGAAACAGGTTAAGGCTGTTACATACGAAATAGAATATAGTTTAAGAACTGAAGTAGAGGAAGGGCAAACGCAAAAGCAGGCCTTCTTACAGCAAAATATTAGTTTTAGTACTATTAATTCTTTTCTATATGACCAATGTCACCAGACATTAATATATGATATGGATAGTAAGCAGACTGTGGAATCAGCATTTGCAAGTCATGATAATAATTTTATGATACTTCCTGACATGAGTGATGCCTGTTTGGCAATGGCTTTGCATTGTAAACTTAATGTTATATGCCATGAGAACAGTTTTGTAGAAAGTATTAGCATCAAAGATAAAATTGACGGGATAGCATACAGTATGTTTGCAGATGACAATGAGTACGCTCAATTACCTACGATTAACGAATGGTTGGGTGAGTTAAGTTTTTGGGATACTCCATGGTGGCGTAGAAGAGACTTCAGCACATTTGATAATATTGCGGCAAGTAAAGAGGAACACAAAGAGTTTTTCAACAAAGATGTTAATCAAAACATTTTAGAAAGAATGCAAGAGCCTTTAGACGAAATACAGGCACAGGTGATTGCAGACATATATGGTAAAGAAATTAAAGAAGTTTTAGATAAAGAAGAACCCAAAGAAACAGGGCAACTTATGGAAGTAGACTTTAAAAATAAAAAGTTTAAACCTAGGTTGGTACCTAAAGACAAATAGATTGACTTTGCACATAAATTAGTATATAATATACTTATGGAAAACTATCTAGCAGACGAACAAACTGGTATTGAATTACTCTATAGGGGTAAGGATATTACTGAAGTTACATTTGCGGATATTAGTAAATTCAATAAAGTTGCTAAAGAACTGGAGCTCAATAATATATCTGATGTTTCCAGAATCAGTAAAGAATTCAATATCCCACAGCATTATAAAGAACTAGATGTTGAGAAGTATATACATGACAAACTTACACAACGTGATCCCGACGAGATAGGGAGAGTAGAAATGGAGTTAGAAATGTATAGAGAACGAGGTTTATTCCCTATACTGCAATTATTAATCTACATTATTGATATAATGCGTAAACATAATTTAGTATGGGGTGTAGGCAGAGGTAGTAGTGTTTCTAGTTATTTACTCTATATTCTGGGTGTACACAAAGTCGATAGCCATAAATATAGATTGGATATAAAGGAATTTTTAAAATAATGGTACAACGTAAAACAAATAAAGGTCAGATTATAGATATGGATGCCTTAATTGCTCAGCAAGGCGATCGTCCTGCGATGGGTAATGCAGGTACAGATGCTCATGGCAATGTTTTAGGAGCAAACGGCGGAAGAGAAACTCCAGCAGAAGAGCGTGTTAGAGCATATTACGAAGACAACCCAATGGCAAGTACCAGCCAACAAAGTTTAAAAGGTAACACTACACAAGTAGAATTTAATTCAGAAGACAATTTACAAGAAGTACAAACAGCCAAAACGGCAAAAGAGAATGTACGAACTGCTAAAGCCAAACCAGACACACCAAAAAAGGAAACACCTGAACCAAAAGCACCAGAGCAATTTGATGAAGACCAGCCATTAGGCTACAAAGAAGTCGAGCAAGAGAATGGTGACATAGAAATGGTTCCTTACTACACACAGGAAGAAGCAGATGAGGATAAAAGCATATAGAGATAATATACTAGCAGTTGAAGGCGACTTTGGCGATCAGACAACAAGAGCTGGTATTATTCTTAAATCAACAATAGGAAAAGAAGAAGGTACTGTACCAAGATGGTTCAAAGTATTCGATGTCGGTCCTGAAATCGATTGGCTTAACCCAGGAGAGTGGGTGTATGTGGAATATGGTCGTTGGACTGAAGGCTTTAATGTAAAAGACGACAGGTTAGACCCAGATCAAAAATTATGGAAGTTAGACCCTAACGGATGTCTTGCAACAGCAGACGAAAAACCAGAAACAATTAATATTAAATCAGCAAATGGAATAGAGTTTGCAAGGAAGCAGACACTATGACATTCAACGAAAAAACTGGCCTTACTACATTAGGTGTAACAGGTAATGTTATACTAGCAGGTGTAATTTTTGGTACTATTAATCCATGGTGGCTTATAGCATCTATACTATGTATAGTTTCAGCATTAGGTCATGAACAAGGTTTAGTTAAAAAATAATGCCTTACATAGAACGCACAGGAAAGAAAACTATCAAGGAACAATTATACCAATGGTTTGGTGTAATGACAGATCCACGTATAGACGGATTTAACGGATTTGCATGTAAGCAAAAAATATACGAAGTTAAATGGGAATGTGAGCGTATATTAGAAAGCGAAAAATGTCCTACCTATGCAGGTGAGGAAGAATGGATAGCAGAACAAAAAGTTAATAAAGCAGTAGACAGGATATCTGGAAAACACGACAGTATACCTTATTATGACTAACAATCTTAAATTAGGTATTATAGGCAAGGGCTTTGTTGGTTCAGCAGTTGCAAATGGTTTCGACAGGAAAGTTGACCAGTTCATAGTAGACCCTAAATATACAAACAACACAATAGCAGATTTGATTGAATTTGATCCGTCTGTTTGCTTTGTGTGTTTACCTACACCTAAACAAGATACACATAGTGATGTTGATATCAGTTACGTCAGAGAGGCACTGACGCAGTTAGACGGGTATAAAGGCATTACAGTTATTAAAAGTACTATTACTCCAGACCATTTAACAAAATTAAAGAAAGACTTTAATCTTAAACTTGTTTACAACCCAGAGTTCCTAACAGAAGCAAATAGTTTCCAGGACTTTTTAAATCCTAGTATGCAGATATTAGGAGGCAAGTGGCGTGATTGTGAGTCAGTAGAAAAGGCATACGTTAAACATAGCTCTGTTAAAACTGTTCCAACATTTAAAACAGACCTTATTACTGCCAGTATGCTTAAATATACAATTAATAGTTGGCTGGCAACTAAGGTAACATTCTTTAATGAGTTATATGAATTATTTAATGTTAGTGGCACTAAAGTACCATGGGAAACATTTACTGAAATGTTATCACAAGACAAACGGATTGGCGATTCTCATATGAAAGTTCCTGGCACGGATGGCAAATTAGGTTATGGAGGACATTGTTTTCCAAAAGACACTGAAGCATTTGTTTATTATTCAAAATTAAAGAAAGCAAACTTATCAATATTAAAAGAGACAATTAAGAAGAACAATACTTTTAGGGAGAAGTAATGAAAGTAAATCATATCTTTCTTCGTCACTTTATGACTGAAGATGTGCAAGAGCCTGGATTGCCTGATACTGAACACTTTCATACATATGATTTTTATACTCAGTTTAGTAAGTACACTTGTCCTATAGACCCTGAGTGGCAACCTGACATAGAATATGAAATAAGTGTTACTCCCCATCTAAGTTGGAACGATCTTCAATTAGAGTCAGTTATTAAAAAAGATTGTTTAAATATTGTATGGGTGCCAATGCATTACCCTACATGGAAATGGTTAGATACATACTATCCAGAAGCATTTCATGACTTAGAAGTTTTAGCAGACCCTACCAGAGAAGAAAAAATTGCAGTTGTATGGGACTACAATAATGAATGCCAATTCCCTGGAAATTTTACTAATAATGAAAGTCAATTAGAAATATTAAAAGATAAGGACTTTAGTACATTTTATTGTAGTACACTTTCCTGGAACAGAGAGAATGTACTAGACACTATAGGCTTTAGGCAAATTATTCCTAATTATTCCTGTTTAGGTGGTATATCTATTTTTCCTGCATTAAGAGAAGACCCTACATTAAGGTATGGAAATAACAAACTAGATAAAGATAAAAACTATCCTATACGATATTTTTGTCCTAATAATTCCTTTAGGCCTAATAGAGGCATGGGCATAGTAAAAATGCATCATAAAGGAATGTTAGATGACACAGAATGGAATATGAATCAGTTTAATTCATGGTTTGAGATGGATAGATTTATACAAACGGATTATTTACATTTTAAGTCTTATGTAGATGAGTACTTTAAACTGTTTGGCATTCTACCAAGAACACTTAGCAGACCCTGGGATAAAGACTTTAACATAGATAGAATAAATCAAGACCGTGGAGATCACAGCATGAAGTATAAGTCTTGGTACGATGCATTTCCTCCTGACTTAATGGATGACGTTTATATCTATATTGTGAATATGACTACCACAGCAAAGACAGAAGAAGAACCAATTAACCCAACAAAGCCACACTATGTAGGAGATTGGGACGAAAAAATTCTTAAAGGGTTTTTGTATTCTAAGCCTGTATTTGTAAATGGTAGACCTGGTACTGTTAAAATTATGGAAGAGCTTGGTTTTGACATGCTTACTGATTGCTATATACAAGACTATGATAGCGAACAAGATGACATAGTTAGAATAGATAAAATGCTAGAATGTGCAAAAGCCTTTCCTAAACCCAATCAAGACATTGCAGACAGAATAGAACATAACAATAGACGCATCAGAAGTAAATCTTTTTGGTGGGATAGCCAAAGTAAATTAATGGAAGTATTACTTGACAATCATTGTTAATAGTGTATAATATGCACTTAACTAGGAGAATGTAATGAGCAGAAAGGCAATAACACCTGTCGCAGAATATAACAGAGAAAGATCAGGCACAAGAGTAATTTCAGATTATAGAAATGATCTTATCTTTGAACAACCAAGAGATAATCTACTACAGCAAGAATTTAAAAGTTACGAGTACACTCAGCATGGTGTTAAGGTAATTACTATTGTAAGGAAGTTTACAAAAGACGGAGACTATCACGATATTGAATCGTCAGGATTTATTGGCAGTTAAATGTTTATTAAATGCAGTGAGTGTGATAAAACTTTAGCAATAAACGATTTAAAATACTATACTCCTGACAAGCAACATGTATTTTGTGATGCATATTGTAGTAATGCATGGTACAGTAAAACTTTTGAAAAACTAGACGCAAAAAAGGATCAAACAAATGATAATGACTGATGATGAAATGAAAGATCTCATTGAAACATTAACTTGTTTGTTTGAGGACCAAATGGCAGATGGAGTACATCCTATAAGTGTTGCAAGTGTTATGTTAGCCGTGGCAGTAAAACAATTAAAAAGAAGGCTTGACCCTGAAGAGTTTAGTGCTATAATGGAAGACTTAACATCCAATCAATGGGAAGAATGGGAAGGGTTATCAGATGAAGAGGTTGATGCTCTCCTAGTAGATTTAAAAGAAGAAACAAAAAAGGTAATACATTGAACGAATACAACAAAATGAAAGCCACACAGGCTGAACAATTAGGCTCTATAGACAAAGTACATCCAATGAAACAAATTGCTGTCATGTCAGTGATACAAGTAATAGTGTTAGCAAGTGTAGGAATAGGAATGTTTTTTATAGGAATTAATTTATGAAGGAACTTTGGACAGAGAAATATCGGCCCTCAAGCATAGGTACCTATGTGTTTCGAGATGAGGGCCAACGCCAGCAGGTGAGTGGCTGGGTCGAAGAAGGAGCACTACCACACTTACTATTCAGTGGTGCTCCCGGAACTGGTAAAACAACACTAGCCAAAGTTCTTTTAAATGAACTAGAAGTAGATGACATGGACATACTGGAAATAAATGCTAGTAATGAAAACAATGTCGATACTATCAGAAATAAAATTACAAACTTTTCATCCACTATGCCGTTTGGCGATATTAAATACGTTCTCTTAGACGAGGCTGATTATATTACTCCCAATGGTCAGGCGGCTTTACGTGGTGTTATGGAAATGTATCACACTAGTTGTAGATTTATATTAACATGTAACTATCCACAAAGAATTATTCCTGCATTACATAGCAGGTGTCAAGGCTTCCATATTGAGAAACTAGACATAAATGAGTTTACTGCCAGGCTGGCAACTATCTGTATTGATGAGGGTGTGGAAATGGATTTAGACACACTAGACACTTATGTACAAGCAAGTTATCCTGACTTGCGTAAAAGTATTAACTTGGTGCAACAAAACGTGGTAGACAACGTTTTACAACGTCCACAGGACGGAGACAAAGCATCTAGTGACTGGATGTTAAGTGCTATAGAAATGTTTAAGGCAGGCAAATACAAAGATGCCAGAACATTAATTTGTAGTCAAGCAAGGCCAGAAGAGTATGATGACATATACAAGTTTATGTATAGGAACTTAGAGCTGTGGGGCAACACAGAACAGCAACAAGATCAAGCAGTCGTTATTATACGAAATGGCATGGCCAAGAGCAGTTTGTGTGCTGACCCAGAAATTAATCTTTCAGCAACGTTGATTGAATTACAAATGAATAGCCTTTAGGCTTCGTCGTATAATCTTAAAACTTCCGTAACTACTGGATGTCTTTCGATATCCGTGTGTTCAAATTGTACTACTTTGATTCTATCCGAACCTAATCTAGTCAAACGTTCAATAAAACATTTAAGACCGTTGCTCTCGTAACCTCTTTCATGTTGAGCTAAGTCTCCCGTCACAATCAATTTACTATTGTCACCTATTCTAGTCAATAACATTTTCATTTGATTGTCCGTAGCATTTTGCATTTCGTCTGCTATTATATAAGAGTTTTTAAACGTTCGTCCTCTCATATAGGCTAACGGTGCCACTTCTATTTTATTATCATTTAACATATATTCGATTTGGTCTGGCGAATAAAAATCTTCAAAGCAGTCCATTATAGGTCTAGTCCATGGTGCCATTTTTTCTTGTAATGTGCCTGGCAAAAAGCCGTGTTGCTCATCTACTGATACTGCTGGTCTAGTTACTACAAATTTATCTATTTTGTTGTTTTTTAGTCCTCTTATACCTGCTAAAGTTGATATGAATGTTTTACCCGTACCTGCTGGTCCTGTGGCAAACACTATGTTGATGTTTTTGTCCTCTATTAACCCAAGTAAGTCGTCTTGGTGGAAGTTGCGAGGTACGATCTTAACTTCCTTCTGTCTCTGTCTTTGCAGGGCTCCCCCTTGTATTACTCTCAAATAATCTCCTCCTTTTTGTTTTCTATATTTGTTACAATTCTTCTTTCTAGCCTTTCTGGACATTCTATCCTCCTTGTAGCCATAAAAAAACCGTGGCTAGGTGGAATCCTATCACGGTAGTTTGCTTTTTCTGTGTGCCAACTTTTTATATGGTTGTTTATCATAAATTATGTATTCTGTAATTGATTACAATATTATTTACCAATAGAGTTCATTCTAATAACACAATAGTTTATTCAGGTGATAAATACTAATATGACAATTTCAGTTAAAATTTTAAACGATAAAATAACAGAAGTATCTAAATCTAATACTTTACTAGATATGCTTATGGAATTTGAGAAAACATTAGACGAATTAGATCTATATGCTTTTAAAAATTGGGATAAGGGAGAAGTATTAGAAGGACCTACTTTAGGCAGACACTATGTGAATGTTAAATTAATATATCCACATAAGGAAATGCCAGACCCTGATGGTGCTAAACGATTAATTGCAAGAGATTGCTTAGTTAAGTATGACAAAGATATGTTAGAATCACCACGTAGGGTAAAAGACTTTAATGATGTTGAAGTAGGAACAAGACCAGATGGCTCTCAACGTTTTACACCTAAAGCAGACAGCGAACCTGTTTGGATAGTCAGTATAGACATGCCAAGAAGATATGTAGATGAGTTTAGTGCTCAACATGTTGAAGCAAAAGAAGATGAGTACATTGATCAGGAAGATACAGATGCAAATGCACAAGTTGGTCAAGAACAAATGAATATGGGATTATAACGTGGCATTAAAAGAAGGAGACCTAAAACACACTATGCTAAAAAATGTTAGTATAGATGAGTTTGAGCCTAAAACAGGCGAAACACAGGATGTTATGGTTGTAGGTTTATATCTAAATGAGACTGCACCTGCTAAAGACTTATATCATTTTATTAATAATAGTGTTATAGATATCAGAGACGTAGAAGTTTCTCCTAATCCTAATCCAGACAATTACTACATGGTGTTTATGGAATTAGATAGAAACGAAAAGTCATTAGACACTATCAAAGAGATTATTAGAGAAGTAGAAAGATTGTCAGGTAAATTAAGTTGGCAGGTATCAACCACACTAAGTGAAGAAATGATACCATTACATGATGATAGTCTAGTTGGATATATACAAACAGATCCGGAAAACTATCTTACTAAGGATGAATTCATGTCACAAAAATTAGAAGCAGAACAAAAACAAGAAGAACAAAGGTTAGAAGAACAAGCTCAAGATAACAGCAGTAAAATATTAGAATTTTTAAAGCCCAGCAATATTCTAGAAGCAGGCATAAATGATAATATGTTGCATATCAGAGGCAGTAGAGATGTAGCATCATTTGAGATAGTAAACTTTGGACATGGTCCAGATATTATGTCAGAGATGGGCATATCAGAAAGTGCAATCAAAACAGATTTTGATAAAGTATCATTTGCAAAACTCAATGCAATGCTAGGTGAAATGAAAGCATTGCCAATTGATGAGTATATTGTGATGTACAATCCAGAACACAAAGATGTTTTAATAGCAAAAGCGAGTTAGAAAATGAAAGACACAGTAATAGACATTTTAAAAGGCCACTTTGGTCAAGATAAAGACTTTACACCTGAAACAAATATGCTTAATGACTTAGGCGCAGATGATTTAGATGTAGTAGATGTCTTAATGCAAATAGAAAATAAACTTAACATAAGCATTCCTGAAGAGGAAACATTCGATTTACAGACTGTGCAACAACTATTAGAAGTAGTAGAGAAGCACAATGTTCAAAATTAAATTAATTTTAATGTTAGTTGCCCTCGGCGTAGCCGGCGGTGGGTTCATGTATGTCAAAAATCTCCAAGCCAACCTGGCTATCTCGGAGGCCAATAACGCCAAACTAGAAGGCGGAATAGAAGAACAAAAGAAATTAATGGCACAACAACTTGCTGACTTTGAAGCACAAAAGAAGGTTTTTGAGGAAACACAAAAGAAAAATGCTCAGTTAGAAAAAGATCTTAAATTTGTTAGAACCAGATTCAATAAAACAAATGCAGATGGTAAAGTACGTGATTTAGGTGATCTTGCCAATTCTAGACCATTAACTGTTGAGCGTATATTAAATAATGACTTTAATAATCAAATTAGATGTAATGCGATTGCACAAGGCAGTCCATTAACAGAAGATGAGAAAGCAGTAGTTAATAAAACAGATCCTGGTTACAATAGTATGTGTCCAGCATCTGCAAATCCTAACTACAAAGAACTATGAGAATATTAGTAGGCATATTAGCAATTATATTAGTAAGCGGTTGCTCCAGTATGGGAGTAAAGCCTATTGAGATATTTACAACTGAAGTTGAAAGACAGCCTCTTGATCTAAAACCTCTTACTGTAGAGGAAATGGAACAGATTGAAGTAATAATTATTACTAGCAAGACACAAAAAGAAGTATTTGAGCGACTAGTACAACAGGGTATAGATCCTGTTATATTTGGGTTTACTGATTTAGGTTGGGAACAGTTGCAATATAATATGGCTTTAAGTAATAAAAAAATTGAACAACTTAGATTCCAAGTAGAGCAATACAAAAAGTATTACGAAGGCGAACAGACTAAAGCCGAAACAAAATCTTCCTTGTCTGCTTTCTTAGACAAGTACTCAACAAAAGATAATTAAACTGGTAAAACCAGATTGACTTACAATACAAATCACTGTATAATTAACCTATGGATCACTACCAAACACTTGGCGTAAGCAAAGACGCCAATCAGCAGGATATTAAGAAGGCTTTTCGCAAATTAGCAAGTAAGCATCATCCTGATAAAGGTGGAGACCCAGAACAATTTAAAGTGGTGCAGGAGGCATACGAGACACTAAGTGATCCAAGCAAACGTGAACAGTATGATAATCCTAATCCCTTTGAAGGATTAGGGCAAGGTTTTGGCAATAGTCCCTTTGCAGATATATTTGGTGATATATTTGGTAACAGGAGGCATAATGCATACAGAACCCAACCCAAAAATCCTGACGGTTTAGTTGATGTAGGCGTAACTTTGTTACAAGCATATACTGGAACTACCATAGTTGTAAACACAGGGTATGGTAGTTATGAAGTAAATGTGCCTCAGGGTGTTGCTGATGGAACCAAATTGCGATTAGCAGGTAAAGGTCCAGTCAGGAACACCGAACTCCCGCCAGGTGACTTAATTGTTAGGCTACATATAGAGTTTCCTAATAATTGGGGTCGAGATAGAGAGCATCTATTTTATAGGCAAAATATAAATGCCATTGATGCCATGACAGGTTGTACTATTACTGTTACACATGTTGATAGCAGAAAGTATGAACTGAAAGTTCCAGCAGGAACAGTTCATGGCTCTAGACTTAAAATGGGTGGTTTAGGTATGAAAATACCTGAATACGGCATGGTTGGTGACTTATATATTATATTGGAACTAGATGTACCCACTATAACTAATACTAAAGACATTGAAACTTTAAATAAAATAAAACAAAGAAACATTTATGGAAAGCAAATATATAGATAACATAATCCAAAACGCAGTAACTTTTGCAAAGGATAAAGGCCACGAATATGTTACACTAGAACATATCATGTTTTGTCTTTTGGAAAATGAAGACATTGCTGAACTAGTAAAAGAGCTAAGTGTAGATTTAAATAATATTGTAGAAGATTTAAATCATTATTTAGATGATCCTGAACTTAATGGATTAGAAAATGAACATGGAGTAAAAGGGGAACCTAAAAAAACTGCTTCAACAGAAAGAATAATTCAACGTGCATTAGCACAGGTAATTTTTAGTGGCAGAGAGGAAGTTAAGCCATTAGATATGTTCTTAAGTATCTTAAGCGAACAAAATTGTCATGCCGCCTACTTTTGCCAGTTAAATGGATTAGACAAAAATATTATTGTAGACTATTTAGAACACAAATATAACAGTGATAAAAGTTCAGAGTTAGTTAAAGAATATACAACTAACTTAAATGACGAGGCACAAAAAAATAGAATAGATAACCTCATAGGCAGACATGAAGAAGTAGATGAACTTGTACACATACTTGCAAGACGTAAAAAGAATAATGTAGTATTAGTTGGGGAGCCTGGTACAGGTAAGACAGCAGTAGCAGAGGGTCTTGCTAAACGTATTGTTGATGGTGATGTTCCTGATGTTATACAAAATAAAATTATTTACAGCCTTGCAGTAGGCGACTTACTTGCTGGTACTAGATACAGAGGAGACTTTGAGGAGAGGTTCAAGACAGTACTTGAAACATTAGAGGCTAGTCCTAATGCTATTTTGTTTATTGATGAAATACATATGATTATGGGTGCCGGTAGTGCTGGTAGCAGTAGTGTAGACATTGCCAATATGATTAAACCTGTGTTAGGCAAAGGCAGATTGCTTACAATAGGTGCAACAACGCCAGACGAATTTGCAGATAGTTTTGAGAAGGACAGAGCATTAATGCGTAGGTTTGCTAAATTAGATATACTAGAAACAAATGTTGAGGACACAAAAGAGATTGTAAAAGGACTTAATAGTTATTATGAAGACTTCCACAAAGTTAAATACAGCCAAGATATATTAGAGAAGTCAGTAGACTTATGTCACAGATATATTAAGAACAAAGCCTTCCCAGACAAAGCATTAGATGTAGTAGACGCCGCAGGAGCCAGAGTTAAGTTACGTGGCGAGGACGATGTTACACTTAAAGATGTTATACATGTTATTAGTAAAATATCAAATGTTGGTGCTGATGTTATTGATATAGAAAGTATTGATACATATAAAAACTTAGATGCCAGAATTAAAAAGGTTGTGTTTGGACAAAATGAAGCAGTAGATAAAATTGTAGAAAATATTGTGGTTAGTAAGTCAGGACTCAGAGAGAAAAATAAACCAATTGGTAGTTTCTTATTAGTAGGACCTACAGGTACAGGTAAAACTGAAACTGCTAAAACACTTGCTAATGAATTAGAATGTAAACTAGTTAAGTTTGATATGTCAGAGTACATGGAAAAACATAGTGTTAGTAAACTTATAGGTGCTCCTCCAGGATATGTAGGACATGCTGAGGGTAAACTAGGACAAGGTTTACTACTTGCAGAAGTAGAAGAAAATCCTAACTGTGTGTTGCTATTAGACGAAGTTGAAAAAGCCGCACCAGAAGTATTACAAGTATTGCTACAAGTAATGGACGATGGTAGACTTACAGGTAGCACAGGTAAGGAAGTAGACTTTAGTAATGTTATATTGCTAATGACATCTAACTTGGGTGCCACAGATGCTGAAGGACTTAAAATAGGATTTGGCGACCAAACAAAACTAAAAGCAGTAGACAAGGCAGTTGAGAAATTCTTCTCTCCTGAATTTAGAAACAGGCTAGATGCCACAATACAATTTAATAAACTAGCAATAGAGCTTATGTTACTAATTGTTGATAGGCTTGTAAAAGAAACTAATGAACTGCTTAGTGAAAACGAAAGTAGTGTAACAATATCTATTTCAGATACATGTAGAGAAAAATTAGCAAAAGATGGATATAAGCCTAGCATGGGTGCAAGGCCTCTTAAAAGAGTATTTGAGGACAAGGTTAAAAAGCCATTAAGTAAAAAAATCTTATTTGAGAATATTACAAATAGAGATATACTTATTGATATACAAGATGACGAATATACATTTGTACTATAATGCAATACGACAGATTTTATAATAAAGGTTCATGTGAACCATTAGGGAAGACCTATCGTGGTTATGATGTAACTGCAAGTGATAAAATCTACTACAGCGACTTTCAGTATAAGTTAAGTTTTGAAGGTAACATGTTTCATTATGATATTGTTTTCCTTAGCGACTTATATAGAACATTAAATCAATATACATGGCATTACAGAATACAAAATACAGCAAAGTCAATTAATGTTTATTTACATAACAAAGATGTATTAGACAACGTTATAGATAGGTATCAGCACACAGATTATTTAAATTTTATTACTGCTCCCATTGATGAAGATCATCTAAAAGGACTTCTGGATTCAAACACAGAGTATGTATATAGGAATAAATACTGGTACGGAAAATATCCTATTAAGATATCATTTCATAGAAGTTATGGTATGGATAAGAATATAGGAAAGGATATTAGGGAATTTATAGAAGGAAGTTTTGCCGGCTATAGATTATTTGATAGTTACACAAACAATTGGTACCAAAATTATTTGTGGGTCACACAAGAAGAGTATGATAAAGGTTACCCTTTCTTAAAATTAAGTTATGGTGATTATATAGATAAGGTACAAAAAGTAAAATTATTGGAGAAATAATGTTTTTTGGAAAAGATACAAAATTAGATCGCGAAGCGGTATTTGAACAACTTAAAATAGACGAAGGAGTAGTAAATGAAATCTACCACGACCATCTTGGCTACCCAACATTTGGTGTCGGCCATCTCGTCCTCGAGTCAGATCCAGAATATGGACAAGAGGTTGGGACGCCAGTTGACGAAGACAGAGTCAAGGAATGTTTCGAAAAAGACCTCGACACAGCAATCAGTGAGTGTGAGTTGCTATACGAAGAAGGGGTATTTGGAGACTTACCCGACGAAGTCCAGCAAATCCTGGTTAACATGATGTTTAACATGGGTCGTACAAGACTTAGTAAGTTTAAGAAAATGCATGCCGGAATTATTGAAGGTGATTGGAAAACTGCCGCAGTAGAAGGTAGAGACAGCAGATGGCATAAGCAAGTTACTAACCGTGCTGAACGACTAATGGAGAGATTAGAAAACGTCTAGGTGATAAATAGTATTATTATTTAGAGGATTTTTTAATGGCTGTAAACAGAAGAAGTGTCAACATACTGGGCTCAACTGGTACAAAGATGAGTGAGACTAGTAACAATGTAAAAGGAGATTCCTTTTATGGCTATTCTGATGGCTGGCATACTATTCAAGCAGTTTACAATCAATTTATAGGCAGGTTCCATGTAGAGGCAACTTTGTCTACAGACCCTGCCGAAACTGACTGGTTCGGCATCAAACCCGAAGTAACTAATGGAACTGAGTTTTCAGCAGGACTAAGTTACGTTCAGTTCAATAGTAACAATCCAGGCGACGGCGCAGAAGCATATACATTCAGAGGAAACTTTACATATTTAAGAGTCAGAATGGATAGAGCCCACGTTGGAGACGGAACTACATACGATACCTCATACGGATCTATAAGCAAAGTAATTTTATCGGCCTAATCTGATAAATAGTGTAATACAATACATTATTAGGACAAGATTGGATGTCATTTGCAAATACATTTATAACATTAAGCGACGTAGACATTACCACTTTAAATGCTGGTAAGTTTTTACGAGTAAGACCAACAGGCAATTTAGAAATTGCTCAATATGATATATCAACAGATACACTGACTGATATTGAAACTACTGGTGCTTATACCCCTCAAGTAGGACAAACACTTGTTTATACAGCAAGTGGTAAATTCCGTCCGCAAACTTTAGATGTTTATAGTGCTGGTAATGGTCTTAACAAAGCAGGATTAACTTTAAATGTTACCGCAGGTTCAGGCGGTGGTTTACTTGCTAATGCTGATGGTGTTTACATTGCCGATGTGGCAGATGCATCAAATGTTGCGGCAGTTCATGGTAACGCAACCCATACACCAGTAATAACAGTAAACAGTAAAGGACAAATTACAGGTGTCACACCAACTGAAATTACAGTAACAGCGGCATCTAGCCTTACAGCAGACTATATAAACAGTATTGCTGGAACATCAGGACAGATTACTGTTACTGGTGGTACAGGCAACAAAGCAAACTCAGTATTAAATCTAGTAGCAACTGGTGTTACAGCAGGTGTATATGGTAATACAACCCATGCTCCACGTATAACAGTTGATACTTATGGTAGAATAAGTTCAGTAGATACTGTAGCAGTAAGTGGAAGTGGCGGTTCAGGTAATGCAAGTTTAGGCTTTGCTAACATTAATGTTTCAGGACAAACAACTGTTAGTGCAGAAAAATTAGAAGATGACTTAAATCTCGTATCAGGAACAGGCGTAAATATTACAACGTCAGCCAATTCAGATACAATTACATTTGGACTTAATAGTGTAGCGGCCGCACAGGCAATGAGCATTCTCAACTTTAGTGATGTTAATGCAGGTGGTATTACAAATGGACAAGTTTTAGCATGGAATAATTCCACAGCAAAATTTGAACCTGCAGATAATA
>VMHT01025513.1_pt1 | contig 20360 bp, 33 predicted proteins | sample 4693611 | NCBI WGS metagenome assembly VMHT01 (sample SAMN12280063, study PRJNA550983) | marine metagenome | isolation source: seawater sampled from same location over 5 years 0.02-0.2 micron viral filtrate | place: USA: collected off the coast of southern California halfway between the port... ...
ATTGAAATCCTCAAGGGATGCTCCATCTTTGCTAATAATCTCTAGTGTAAAACTACACTTCCACTGTTTCTCATTTTCGGACATTATATCCTCCCTATAATCCGTAGACGCCAATAACGTCTTTTGCTTTATCTTCTAAAACATTTCCACGAGCGAAGTTCCGAGCAGGAGCTTTCCAAGAAGCAGCCTTCCAAATCAAGCCGTCCTCCTTACTGACGAAGAACCAAACACTTCTGTGGTACTTGCCGGCATCCTGATAAACCTTATAGTATTTACCACCCGCTTTGACTTTAACCTCTGGACGAGGTATATTCGGAAAATTCGAATCGTAGTGATTGTTTAACATTTGAGCACACTGGTCAAGGAAACCATTCATGTGAAACTCGACTTCAGGATTAGCAATAGCCATTTATCTCTCTCCCTTACAACACTATAATACTATGGATTAGAGATAGGTCAAGTTTTTATTTACTTTTTTTTATCTTTTTTGCTACGCATATATATCGATTGTTGTTTGCCCAACAACCCTTTGTGTAGCTTCTTTTTCTTCTCTTTTAATTTTTTGAGCAACTCTCTCTGTTTCTTGGCTCTGTTTGATTGTAGCCACATTAGGAACAGGACGGTACCACCAGGCAAAGCCAGGGCTAATAGAATACCAACCAGTAGAATAGCGAATTGAATAATCACTCATTTTCCTCTTCCTTTTCTGTAATTAGCTGCTGATATACTGAGAAAGTATCTTTAAAGTTTCTTTAGGGGATTTAATTTTATGATAATTGCCACACATCATAGCAATCTCATAATCGTTACCACCAGGGACAATCTTGTCCCCGAAGAATACACAGTCTGTTGGTTTTTCTGGAATGTTTTCGAAAGAATAGGTTTTGTCCCACTCTTTTCGTGTGATATCGATAGATATTTGACCGCCTAATTTAAAGCCTAATCCCCATCCTGTGAACTCCTCCTCAAGTCTTTTAATAATCTTTATTCGTTCCTTACTTTTATTATCCCATAGAACATAGTCTTCCCTTTGATCAAGGGAGCAATTCCTCCCGACTACAGAGAAATTTATCTGGCTGTTACGCCATTCGATGAATGTTCCTGTTTTATATTTTGTATGAGACTCACTAGCTATGGATAACAAACGAGATACGAGATGATTAATATCGGCTTGAGAATAATGATCAAGTAACTCTACCTTGTGAATTAAGTCAGCGGCCAAAGGTCTAGTTTCGTCATCTAGGTCAATATTAGTATTGTAGACACTGGTACCATTACAAGCGAAAACTTTATCAAAGTTTTTCATCAAGAAAGATTCGGGTATTTGATTAACAATCTTATTATAATCAGACCCACTCACAAGGTATTTCTTGTAAGAATTAGGAACTGAAACCAATGCTTTAGCCATGACCTCCGACATTCTCTGAGTGGATGGGGTCAATGTTCCGTCCATATCAAAAATAAGAGCTTTCATATAACTAATTCTCCGGTGGTATGAAAAATATCTATTTCATCCAAGTTTAAAGGTCCAATCATTAGGTAAAAAATCAAATCAAATTCTGATTCTTCGATCATTAGCCCGTGTACTGTGTCATCACTTTTATCCATGAGATTATAATGATATAATCCCGGTGCTGTATTTGGCATCATAAAACAAGTATAATATATTTGCTTATCTTCAAGGACAGCATGAGTTACTACCCCTAGTCTATCTAAGCTTTTACTTCTTACAAAAGTACCACGGGGTACAGCATGAGTTGGATAAGGTTGGGTCATTTAATATCTTAGTGTACGGTCGGATTAGTATCTTCTACAGAATCTAATGACAACTCGATAGAAGTAGCTGCTTCTAATAGTATTGCTCGGCGGTTATGAATTAAAATACCATTAGAATCTAAAGCTGCTAGAAACTGAGTAGTTGTTACTCCAGGGTTGTTAGAAATGCTCTCAAGAATATGAGAAGCTTCTTCTATTAATTTTAACCCCTCTTCTATAAGCTCATAGTCCATGATAATGTCTCCACTATATCTTATACCATAAAATACATATAGTTCAACAAATTGTTCGATAATTTACTATATTTAAATCACACGAGAGCGTTTCTTCAGTATTGGAGCACAAATCCGTTGAGAGGTATTTTTTATTATCGTCACAAAACACCGTTACTACGATAGAGTCTTTTCCTAACTCAAAACACTTCTGAACTGCCGCTAAAAGATTTGCTCCAGATGAAATACCTACAGATAGTCCCTTTTTATTAATAAGACGTGCTACGGCAATGGCATCCGAGTCTGATATACGCACTATAGGACCTAATTCGTCTAGAGACAAGACCTTAGGAACAAAACTATCCCCGATTCCTTCAATTCGATGCGATCCGTCTGAATTATTGACGGGAAAGACCGGAAATGCTTGAAAATCCTCGATTATTTGAGAAAAGTGCCTATAAAAGCCCATCACAGTTCCTCCTGTGCCAGCACCTGATACAAATGCGTTAATATCACCAAAACCACTCTTTAAGAGGGTTCGTTCGACCTCTGGAGCAGTATTTATCATGTGAGCTAGTGGATTATTAGAGTTTTCAAACTGTTTGGGACAAAAATAGCCTTCTTTTGTGCTTTTTTGGCTCGCCAACTCAATACACTGCCCAAAGCCCCCTTGCTCAACACTTATTTCATGTAATTTTGCCCCATAAAAGCGCAAAAGCCTTTTTCTTTCCTCTGAAAGCCAGCTTGGCATATAAATTTCAACGCTATGACCTAAAAAAGCTCCCATTGCGGCGAAGGCAATACCCGTATTGCCACTTGTAGCTTCAATTATGGTATCTTTTTGATTTAATTGCCCGCAATTGTAGGCACTTTTAAGAATTTGGAGCGCCATTCGATCTTTTATGCTTCCGGAATAGTTCCAGGCTTCATATTTAGCATAGATATTGATTTTCCTACCTTCATAAAGGACAGAAACCTCTAGCAAAGGAGTATTACCAACTAGTTTAGATAATTCTTTTACCGCAACAGGTATTTCTTCCACCGAATTCCCTTCTAGCTGTCTCTCCAGAGGTTGTTAGCAGCAAACTTAATAACTTCCTCAGCAGAACTTTCATTATATCCATATTCATCAATCAAAGTCTGTACCATTTCGTTGTACTTTCCTTGTTGTTTCTTGTCTCGGCTTTTAGACTTAGTGACAATGCGTGAAATATCTCTCACTGAAGCGGTTAGTTTATTTTCTATAGCTTCTCTAAGGGGAGCATAACTTTTCCAATTAACTTTTTCCCCTCGTCGTAATTTAGAAAACATGTAGGAAGTGATATCAATGCGGAAATTGTCTCTAGATGTACCTACAATACCGATTTGTTCTTCTATAGAAGACATAAAGTGCTCATCGGGTTTAATTTCTTCATTAGTTACAGTATCTTTAACATTTGTTAAATTAACATAAGCCTCGGCGTGATCTAAATAATTGTTAAACAATGATTCAGCCTGTTCATCATAGGCGGATACAAAGGCTTTTGTGATTTCTTTTTCGAGAATATTAAGATATTCATCATGTAGAGTTTTTTGTAGGAAATCGAGATAACGATTGCGATCATCCTCCACTACGATCTGATCCTTGACTTGTTTGATAAGTGCTTCCCGAATTGAAATAGGTGTTACCATGTCTCTGTCACTGTCGGATAAAGCTGAGTCGATGGCTTTCATAATAAATCGAGTGGAGATTCCTGTCATTCCTTCGTCCCGAGACTCATCTCGAAGATCGTTTATGTCTACCTTCTTTACATGACCCTGTTCAATAACATCTTTGCCATTATAAATCTTCATCTTGGTAAGTGGATCAACCTTGTTAGAGGGGTGAAGTCGACTTAACACAGCAAACATCGAAGCTACTTCTAATGTATGGGGTGCTATATGACCCTCAAAGTCGGAGAGACCTAGAAGCTTCTCATAAATCTTTTGTTCTTCAGTATATTCAAGACTGTATGGCACATTAACCCTGACAATACGATCCAAAATAGCCTCATTGGTGTTCTCGGATTTAAATTTATTCCACTCGGCCTCATTACAGTGGGCTAGGATTACTCCGTCAAAATAAATCATTGGTCCCTTACCTGGTGAGGGTACTGATTTTTCCTGAGTAGCTGTAATCATAGTATGGAGAAATTCAATTTCGTTCTTAAAGACTTCAACAAACTCTACGATACCACGGTTTCCAACATTAAAGGCACCGTTTAGAGAAAGAACACGAGGATCATCTTCAGAATACAGATCTAGTTTAGATATATCCTCACTACCCACTAGGATAGTGACGTCCTGACTATTAGCGTCCATTGGCGGAACCACCCCGACGCCTCTGCGACCACGGACAGAAAAACTAGATTGAACTACTGGCATTGACATATAATCATTTCCATGTTCTTTTAAGTTATGACGGCATACGGGACACAAGTCACCCTCGATAGAGACTCCATAGATGTTTTTGAACTCATCTCTGAGTGATCTTGGAATAAGATGTAGAGGTTCCTCATGAATTGGGCAGCCCTTGATATGATACATGGGTTCAGTTTCTTCAAGAACTGTTTTTATTCTCTCCATTAAGGCTGATTTACCAGCACCCACAGGACCTAACAATAGAAGAACTTGACGACTCTCCTCACCCCTTAGAGAAGCGGACCTTAAGAAGCGCATGATCTTGGCCAAAGACCTTTCCATTCCAAAGAACTTACTTTGAAAATAGTCATATGTTCTAAGTTCCTCTCCTCCAAATATTTTAGAACAACGCTCATCAGATTTACTCATGCGAGTAATTCCGTGGTTAGCGATAGCATCATACAATCTCTTGTGAGCTAATAGCGTTGGTGAGGTATCTTTTTCTAAAATATTAAGATACCCTTCGAGAGTACCATCAAATTTTTTAACTTTTTTAGTTTCTTTGTGTTTAGTAACAAGTTTTAGAAACTTATCTGACTTATTAATCTTTGACATCTTTTAGAACTCCCATTTTTCTTCTTCTATAATAGTTGTAAACCTTACTCCGCCAGCCCATAGTGTATTGATATGCTCAAAAACTCTATTAGCTTCCGATAGCTCTAAGTCTCTTCCATCGTGTTCGTGTTGTAACACCAATGTCCCATCCTTTTCTAGACTCTGGACATAAACAACTGGAACAGAGTTTAATCCTATATTCTTAATTAGATCGTCACGGATAGTTCTCCAACTATTGTCACCAGAAACATCGGTTATTCGATGGACACCCTCACGACGATTAAAGGCAAAACTAAACAAATTCAACTCGTTACATAATTCAAGATCAAGGTAGGATTTTATGAATGTTTCATCGTTATGTGAAAGCCTGGCATCTAAACACGCTTGGAAGCCATGCTTCTCTTCGATATGACGAAATATTTTATAACCAAGGTGATAAGGATTGACACGACCTAGATGAGGTCTAATGACTTGGTTATGAAGTCGTATAAATGCTAGGTGATAATGAGTAGGGAGGTCGAGCATGTTTATTATTTTTTCATGTATCAACACAGCCCAACCTTCATTCATAATTTTAGTGTTGGCTTGGGGAACAAAGTATTTAGAGTTTTGTTCTATGATATGGATAACATCCCTTTCCCACTCTTCTAAGAAACGATTGTGTTCTCTAATGAAAGCAAGTAGATCATAATCTTTTTCCAAAGGTATCTTGTTTATGTTAAAATCATTATACCATCCAGAAGTATCATTACGAATTAATTCTTCATAATACTTCTTTAGTTCTTTGTGATTTCGTCGCTTTAGTCCAGGACTGCGAGGTACTTGATATTTTATAGCATGACAGGCATCGATTATTTTTTCTACCTTGTCAACGCCGATGTTAGGATCTTCCATATACTTTTGGATTCGTCGCCCTGACGCTTTAAATCTATCAATAACGGTATCTGCTCCCGTATCACAAAACATACGGTTATTCTTAAAAAAGTCGCTATGACCAACACAATGAGCCATGGTTAGCAAATGGGTAGACATAGGATTTTCAGTCATCAGATAAGCAATACTGGGATTTGAATTGATAATCATCTCGTAGGGCAAACCGGACATTCCCAAATCATACTCTGTCTGTATTCGATCAAACGACTTACCATAAGACCAGTGTCTATAATGAGTAGGCATCCCTGTGTATGCCATGTGTCCAATCATCTCCTTGTAATCGCAGATCTCATAATCAATTGGATACCAATCTAGCCCAAGCTCTTTTCCTAGCTCACATATTCTATCATCATATTCTTGAAGCTCAGTCATACTCCAGTCAGACATTGGTATTCCCTCCAAATAATCTTTTAAAAGACCTCCATATGTCATCATGGGTTACAAGCCGCACCTGTTTGAAGGTGCTATCTTGAATAGAGGCTACTCGATTCCATAAACTATTTTCAGAGTATTCACTAAAGAAAGATAAGGAGTTCATCCGATCGACTTGTTGTTCCCCAATTTCAGTATAGCACATCATCTGATTAATATCTTTCAAATAGCGCATAAGTTCCATAGTAGTATCATTGTCTGAAGGCCAGTTTTCTCCATCACCACAATAAAAAGTATAGATATTCCAATTATTAGGATGGTATCTTTTCTCTATTATCTCTTTTGTTTTCTCAAGTGCCGACGATGCCATCGTTCCCCCACCTGTAGCCCGTGTAAAGAATTGTTCTTCATTTACCTCATTTGCTGTTGTTGTGTGGGATACAAAAACTACATCAACAGAGGAGTACCTGTGATTTAAAAATTGGTAGAGAAGAAAAAAGAAACTTCTAGCTAGAAACTTTTTAGACTTAGTCATCGAGCCTGAAACATCCATTAAGAAAAATATAACAGCAGTTGTGTTATCTTTCTGGACCGGGGCTATGTGCTTGTAGCGTAAATCACTATCATGAAAAGGAAACCGATCATCTGAATCTTTATCGAAAGTCCCAGCCTTTATGGCAGCCTTTTTTCTACGAAGTTTCTGTTTTATAGTTTCCTTTTTTGAAAGGCGGGGGCGTATACCATAGGGTCGCTTGCCTTTTCGTTTCATCTTTTCTTCGGTAATAAACTTGAATCTTTTCTTTTCAAGTTCCGGTAAATTTAAATCAGCAAAGAGATATTCAGCAAGTTCCTCCAGAGACATCTCAATCTCATACATTTCCTCCCCAGGTTTATTGCCTGGCTTGTTGCCTTGCCCTGGTTGCTCGCCTGGTCTTCCTTGTTTTTTTCCTATGCGTTGACCTTGTTGTACTTTTTTACCTTGAGCCGATCCAACACGCTTGTTTTGTTCGTTATTTCCGTAAACAAACTGGTGCTCTCTAATCCCCTTAATAGGGATTCTTACCTTCTTCTTGCCACTCTGTCCAATAATACTTTCTTCAGCAACAACATCCTTGATGCTTTCTTTAATTGCTTTTTCTACTTTTTTTCTGTGCCGAGAGCGATCACTTGCTGCTCTATCGGCAATGGTCTTGTGTTCTCTGAAAGTACTCATGTTATAAGTAGTTTCAGAACAAAGGTTATACTGGAGTAAGTTCTGAGATTGCTACTGTATAGGAATTTCCATCCTCACCCATAATGACCATGTATCCTGGTTCACATGAAGCACGATCGGCTACGAAGGAACAATCATCAGTAATCTCGCCCTCGTGCGATACTCTTTCATAATCAATTTTCTGTTTACCGCCAGGCTTTACCTTGATTATTTTCTCAAGGGTATTCCAGGAAACACGCATACCTTTCTTAAAATCCTTTTGCATACGAAAGGATTCATCAATGCGTCCCGTTCTTATGAGGGTTTCAGTTACAATTGTTTTTAGTAGCGATTTGGTGAGTTTCATCTTACTCATCCCCAGTACCTTGGAGCATGGGCACTACAACCTTTCTTAATGCTAGTTTAGCTTGTTCGGGCTTCATTTTAGATGTAATCATCTCAATAGCCTTTTTTAATTCTACAGCATGATCTCTGGTGCTCATCTGACCCAGTGCTTGGTCCAGACCTGTTGCTTTTTTCATCTGTCGGTCGATGTTCTTGCCAGCGGCGGTTTGGGGTGGCTCTTGTTCTACCAGCTTTTTGTCTAGAGTCTCTTTAACGATTTCTCTAATTCGGTTTCTAGTGATTTTCATGGTGTCCTCCTTGGGGATACTCTTATAAATAGTTGACTGTTCTGTTTGTAGTATTTTTTTATTGTGCCGGTGAGACATCAGGACCACCAGCTTGTGATTGATTGACCCTTTCTGCGCCGCTGAACCTACTAGTGGTGCCAAAGAGGCTCTTAGCAACATAATCAACACCGTCAACAATCTTACCTAACCATTCAACCCATTCTCCAATACCCGCCATATATTGGGCTGATTTTGAAAACACATCACCAAAACTCGACTTAAAAGATGAAAGAAGATCTCCTTGAAACATTTCTCCGAGTTGTGCTAAAACTTCACTAGCTATTGTACCGCTGGCGTTTCTGACTGTCTCAATAACATCCTTAAATTTAGAAATAAGATAGTCGAGAAAAACTGTCATCGTTGATCCAACAAGGGCTTTTTTCCAACTGTCGTTCATTCCATTGTATTGTTCAAAAGCACTCTCAGTCATATTCTTTAGACCTGTTGCTACTCGCTCAAATGGTGTTCCTTGAAATATTTCAGTGGCTTTTTCGGTAAACGCTTTTATAGTTGGATATTTGCGAAGGGACATTTGCTTGTCTAGGATATTAATATATAATTTAATTTTGCTGGGGTCCTTCATTATTGTATACAAAGAGTGAAGTAATTTCCCAACGTTATTGCCGAACTCTTTTACCCACGACTTCACATTATCAACTGCCGACATAGCCATGGACCCCAACGCCGACGCTCCTTGAGAAACTTTTTGTATTACTGTGTCAAAGAAGCCCTCAAATAATAATTGCTCTTGAATAATTCTTCTAGAGATTTCAGGAGTAAGAGCAATAGATTCATTAAGAGGGACGTCAATACCAAGAACATACTTAACATACTCTCTATTCTCTAGCAGCCTATTTCTTTCTATGAAGCCTCTCCAGTTGTTCATTTCTTGTTTCATTTTTCATCTACTCCTAAAATTCTCATTGGCGTAGCGATGAATTCATTCCATAGTGAGGTTTTAAGTTCTCCATTACAATCGTTCTCTAAATCAGTACAAAGATTTTCTTTGTCTTCCCCAGGGTAGCCAAGCCTATAAAGGTTGACGCATTTGCGACCGTTGTCTACTGAAAAAGATTTAACGTCACTACGAAAGCCAGCACGAACATTCCCTTCAAGCTCCATAATCAAATTAGATTCTTTTCTGAAGAAGTCTCGCTCGGCAACAGTGTAAGCAGAGATGTCAAATGGCTTACCTGAATCAATTGCTCTTTGGATTCTATCTACACCGTTCTGTGTGGTGTAGTGAAGGAGTTTTTTAGGGTTGTTAGTTGAGCCGTAAATTTGCTCGGTAAACTCGTCATCTATGAGAATGTATGGCTCAAGGTCTCCACGGGAATAAAAGTACGCCAATCTTAGCTTGTTAATGTCGGGGAAGTACTCTCCAAACTCTTTGCGAAGTCCCCATACACGATGGTTCGCAAAATCCTCAATATGATCCATTACATTTTTAAAAGTAAGGAGATCGTAGCGATCAACTTCCACGTTTAGTTGGAAGTCATAAAAAGAATAAACTAATTGTTTTAACTCATCTGGACCATCAACATTACCACCCCTTATAGAGTGACCATCTTTCTGAAGTTTTAATATTTGATTGGCGAAGGATTCCCATTCAGCTATTGTATAAAAGGCAGAAGCAGGCTTAACGTAGCCATGTACATAAACCTTAACATTTTCTTTTATGAATTGCTTCCACTTTCTATTCACTAGAATGGTCCTAAACCTGATTTGCCTGTGCCGGCTGCTTTCTTGGTGTAGGGCGCTGTGTTTTTATTGCCGCCTTTACGAGCGTTGGCAATACCTCTCTCATAAGATTTACGATAATCATTCTGACGAGCGCCTTTAGCCGCAGCTTCCTTGAGGGCACGTTGTACAATTTCTCTTAGTTGGGGAATAGTAAGCTTCATGGTGACTCCTAAAAATAAAAGTTCATGCTGTTAAGCCACCACCACCATCCTTTAGTCGTTCTTGCTTTTAGCATCTTGTAATTCTAACTCCTTGATTTTCTTCATAACTTTGTCTGTAAACTTTTTTGATCTCTGTAATTCTCTGAGACCTGTTACGATCAAACTCCAATCAGCAGTTTTAGTAATCACGGGAGACTCCAAAAAATAAGACGCTATAATTAGTCTACGGTCTTGAATAAAGAATGTTTTACATGCTCTGAAATTATACGACCATTGTCTTTATAGTAGCCAGTACTCTTGACAATAAACTCATTCTCTCCAAGTTCACAACATAGGTTAACCTCTACTTTATAAAATGTACGGTCACCCAGAGGAGTTTCGGATATGATAATAAGTTCTTCCTGTCCCATGGTATCAGCTTGCTGGCGGAGATGCTCATAAAATAACTCCATGCTTTTAAAATGAGAGATGCCTGAGGCTGCTGCTAATTTAGACTGTAGTATTCTGCGACTGTTAGCGGCAATACGCATATCATCACTGGAAGTAGAAAACAACAGGATAGCCCCGGCAGACAAAATAAAACCAATACCAAGCACTAAGACTAGAGTGTATCCTTTTTTAATATTCATTGAGTATCAAATTCCTTTTAGGTAAGCGCATTAGAACATTGTCCTGAATAACATTCGAATTTAGTTTTAAATTTTGTTCCACCCAGTCTGCTGTACGTTGCTTACATAACATCGTAGGAACTCCATTACGAACACACTCACGCTCTTTTACCTTTACCACTTGACAGTAGCAACGCATTGCGTTCTGAAGTTGTAACTGAGGAGACAGAGTTATATTCATCGGTAGGATTTCATCACCACCAGGAGCCCACCGTGGGCATTCAATTTGTTGTAAATTATAGGTCACATTGTACGGGACCATAAAACCAAGTAAAAACAATAACTTATAAACCATTCTAAAACCTAACTATTTTTCGCCAAAAAATTTCCTTGCTATATAGAGACCGACAGCCCAACTAATAGCACACCAGCCAATGAAGGTGATCAAAAGAGCACTAGTTAAACTCATCGTAAGTCACCACCATTATTCTCCCAATGTAATTAGGATACCCGGTATAATATTGTAACCCATATTGTTCAATAACTTTAATACTTTCTTGAACCATAGTGTCACTATTACCTGTAATGATCTCTATAAACAAACCCGACCTTAAGTGCTGCTCTAAAAACCTTACAACTTCATTTTCTACCTCATGGTGGCGCAGCCCATGAAGGTCCAGCCGAGGGATCATCCCGCTCGACCGGCAGCCCAAGCGCCGATACGAGTAGTCAGCCGCCAGGTAAGCCCGTCAGGGCGTCGCCAAGTTTTCTTTTGTAGCCAATAGCAGACTAACAGTATTCCGATATAAATTTTTCTCATAACCAAAACTCCGAAATTTTTCTATAAATTTTTTTCTAATCAGTAGCCGGCAAAGGCTGTCAAGTCTCATCAATTCCACAATAGTGCTCAATATTAAATAAATGCTCTTCACCTGTTGAGCAGTCAATCCCATAAAAGTATCGGGGATGACCAGCCTCACGAACAATCAAAACTAACTCACCTGCTTTCCACGATGCCGGCAACGCTCGCAAAAGTTCCCCAACCCTATAAGACCTGCCGGCAGAGGCTATCATATTTTTTTTCGCTGCTCCTCAAGCCATTCGCTATAAAGCTGGCAGAAGCTGGCATGTGAGTAGTCAACCCCATCAACAAAACGTACAGAAAGTGTTCTATCCCTGTAGATGTCTAAAATAATTCCGAACCGTTGTGGAACTTCTGAACTGTACCCCATTCGCTCAACAACCATATCCCCTACTGAAAACCTTTTGTAATAGTCATCGTGCGTGCGGGCGAGCGTACGGCTGGAAGGTGCTGAACCATGTGTGGGATCCTCTCGCAAATCCTCATCTACTGTTGACTGCTGTTTCTTGCTGTCACTCATTTAGCAGTGGCTTTTACAACTTTAGACAGTAATGTAAGCTTGTCTTCATCTATCCAGTAGTTCTTCTCATCTACTTTGATTTTATATTGGTTAGCGTCTACGTATCGGAACTCACGTTTGATTACTATTCCAACTCTTCTTTCAAAGCTGTTGTAGTATTCATCAAAGAACTCGTACTCCGAATATTCTACTAAGTCTCCTATTTGGTATTTGTATTGTTCCTCTTTTTTAATCATTTATTTCGTGTGCCTTTGATACTAGCGTAAGATCATCTTCAACGAATATATGACTGTCCATAGTGCCGGACAAAGTGATCAAGTAGTAGAGTCGTACTTGTAGCTTGCCGGCATCATCCCAATACTCTTCACGGTACGCAATGTGATCCACGAGTGCCAGCTTGTTGGCAAAGTACTTGAAGGCATCATCCTTGATACGCACGAGGTCACCGGTTGTTAACATCTGGGAGCAGATGAGAGCAGTGATAGCTCTGTCAGAAGGACACTGAACTCTCCCTTGTTTGATAGTATACTGGCGCAGATAACTCTATCGTGTGTTGTATAGTCGTTTCCTAGTACTTCGTGCGTATCATGATCGTAGAACCCGGTTATAACAGCAGTGACTGGATGCTCTCTCCAGTTGTCTGTTGGGTCTGTGTAGGATATATACTCTACTAGATCTCCTATAATAAATTCTGGTGTCATTGAGTGATTCCCTTGTTTCTATAATTATATTACTTTCCTTCAATAACGTAAAATCTCAGAAAATTAGCCACGTGTTGTGAATGTGCTTAGCACACCCCCAGGGGGGAGTCAACCGGTAGGGACTAACATTGGGGGGGCAGGCAGGGCTGGCTACCGCTGGCAAAAGCCATCAACAATCAAAGCTTCAGCAGTCCTTCCGTAATGACCTTGCAGGCTATACACTAAGCCGCTGTCAATCAGATGCTGGAATAGCTGATGAGTTTGCTGTTGAGTTAGCTCCCCACTCTCATACATTATAATCTGTTGTGTTAGGTCTTTCATTGTTTTTATTCTTTCCCGCAAAATGGATTAGTCAATTGCGATCACTCGCTCTCTGGTTTGGAAGTAGGGACGGCTGGCACCATTCTCATCAGTCATCCACATGCGCTGGGCACGGCAGGCTTTAGGAGCAGGAGCTTCCATGTCCGTCAGGATAATGACACCGTCAAAGTCACCACGCTTATTTACATATTCGGTAGGAGCATCAAAGCAGGTCCCGCCGCACATCACTCGTTCTGCTGAATGGCTCTTGCCTTTCTTCCATTCATAGACCAGCTTATCATTGACGCTGGTATCAAAAGGAACTACCGTGAAGGCTGCCAGCTTGGACAGCTTGTTAAGCTCACCGAAGAACTTCTCTAGCATATCATCGCTGACACTGCCGGACTGGTCAATGGCAATAGCAATCTTAGCCTGGCGCTTTACCTTCTTACCGGGATGGATGTAGGCATACCGCTTGTTGATCCTGCGGATGGTACTGGACTTGTTAGCACGCTGGCTGGTCTTGATGAAGTACCTCAGTACCTTCTTCCAGTCTACCTTGGTTTCTAGCTTCTTTAAGATATCTTTTTTCATATCCCCGCCGATTGATCCCCAACCGTTGGGACTCTTGCTGGCTTCTTGAGCAGCTTCTTTCATTGCTTGCTTCAGTCGTTCCTTAGCCATCTGGTTGGCAGCATCTTCTTCAGGGCTTTGACCCTCGTCATCCCAACCCTCGTGGCTGCCAATCTGTCCCGTGCCTGGCTCGCCCTCACCCGGCTCACCGGGCTGACCTTCGTCGCCTCCACCACACTGGTCAACCTGATCATCCGTGATGTTCTTCAAGTACCACTCGGCACTCTCGCCAAGCGGCAGAGCTTCGAAGGGACCAACACCTGGCATACATGCTAGCTCAGGCAGTTCACCCTGAAGGTGGCTGTTGATAGCCAGGTCAGCAGCGATGTTCCACGTCTTGTGAGGAACTCCATCGGGCTTACGGTTGGTAACGTGCTCGAAGATCAAGTGGTAGAACTCGTGCTTGAGTACGCCCTTAATCTGATGCTCTGGCAGACTTTCCAGGAACTCTGGGTTGTAGATCATTTCAAACTGACCATTCAGCTTGTTAACGTAGACACCGGCAGTTGGGATACTGCGATCTACCTTCTTCTCAATCTTACGGCTGAGAGCAGCAAAGAAAGGCTCCTCCATCAGCAGTCGATAAGCGTGGAGTTTTAAATCAAAGCTCATTACTCTCTCCCCTTACATTCATATATTACCACAGTATAGTAGTCTGTCAACTTTTTATTTGTGCCCTAAAAACAAAAGCCCAGCCGAAGCTGAGCAGTTGCCACCTGAGCCTATCAGAGTGTAAGAAGAGAGATTAGGCTCCAAGGATTTTCGAAAGGTGTGACCCGACAATGCCGTCATTGGCTGAGTGAAACTTGATCACGTTGTCCTGGACACCTGCGGTGCTGAGCACCGTCCAAAGCTTCATGGCAGCTTCGGAGGGAAGGCTAACAAAGTAGCTAGCAAGGTTATTGATGTGATCAGGGCTGATCTCTGCTTTGCAGACCTCTTCTGCTTCAATCTTTTCGATCATGGCGCAGTGCTCGTTGAGCGACATGGCAGCCAGGGCGTCAACACGCTCACCGTTGAGCAGTTGCTCGACAGTCACAATCCGCTCGTAGTTCTGAGCGAAGTCGTTGAGGGAGACAGCAGCTTCAAAGCCGACGAAGCTCTGAGCTAGGGTGAACATTGCCGGGGAAGCTTCTTCGAGAAGTCCGGCACCGTCAAGCACGTCGTTCAGACGCTTCCAGCTACGACGGCTGGGGTAACGCTTGTTCGGCTCGATGTCACCCTTATGCTCAAGGTGGCTTCGGTTCTGGTTGATGAAGTCCCAGATGAGGGCATCAACATTTTCTTTACCCCAGCTAAGCCAATCCTCAACCGTGGGATCGATGTCCCAAACTGACCAGCGGTCAAGTTCAGCAGGATCCATCTCATTGACCTGATACTGCTCGCCATGCTCACCGCCGTTGATGGCTGCGAACACTACGGTATCCTCATGGAGATGATGACCGTTGAGCTTACGGCTGTCCGTGAGTTCAAAGATACCTTGTCGTACTTCTAGCGTAGCACGATCAACTTCATCCAAGAAGAGTACCGAGGGTTCTTCACAAGCTTCCTTAAACCAATCAGGAGGATTGAAGCTCGTGCGGTTGCCGTCAATGCTGGGAAGACCGACAAGATCGCCTTCCGTCATTTGGCTGGCACGTCGCTCGATGACTGGCAAGCCCAACTGCGCAGCCAACTGATAAACGACCTGGCTCTTGCCAATGCCGTGACGTCCACGAAGCAGGACAGGCAACTTAGCAGCGGAGACCGCAGGCGCTAAGGATACGAAGGTTTTGAAGTCAACACTCATTTATCTCTCTCCCTTACACTAGTATATTACCACCGATACACTACCTGTCAACTTTTATCTGCTCTTTTTTTCACTTTTATTCTCTTTTTTATTCCCTGCTTTTCCAACGCTTTAGTTTAGTTCGCTCCTAGTGTGATAGGCAGTTTAAAGCTGCTTAACAGTTGGGGAGCCGTATGGTACAATGGTAGTCCTTTCGTAGGATTGCCTGCTATTGCTTTTCAATTGACATGGATCTATATACTGTGTATTAGGGACAAATGCTGTCAAAAGCAGACAAATGCCACCATCCGCTCTCATAGCTAACACCTTGATAAGGCTGGCAACCCCACATCATTTAGTAATAAAAACAAACACTTGCTGACAATACGCAATTATTGCGTTGATTGCGCAAATAATGCGCAGATCTGTAGACAAAGTAGTAAACGCTATCACAGGCATTGTTCTTACTGTGTATTATACTACTGAATCTTAGTTGTTCTTATTATAGTATAGCTTTACTATTAGCTTGATTAGTAAGTCTTTCATTTCTTTTTTGTTGTGCCCTTGATTCAGGTTTTACGATCATTGGTTCTCGTCGTCTTCTTCAAGCTTGTCTAAAAGAACATCCAGAAAATCCAGAGCTAGCTTCGCTGTGAAAAAGGTGCCAACGAGCACAGCAGTAATTACAATAGCCAGATTCATTTAAAACTCCTCACAGTGAATCTCAGCAGGATCGCAACTGATGGGTGGATTCCAGAAGTCATAATAAACTCTTCGCCAGGCATCATTACCTTTCACAGGGCTGTTGGACTCTAAGTGAGACATCAGGTCCTGATCTCGTGGTACTCCAAACACATATTTACAGAGGTTGATCCGCCGTTGGATATCTTCTTTTACTTTAGGATTTTCTTCTTTACGATCCGCAAAAACCATCATCATACAGTAACGATTGAACTCTTCCATCTCTTGGAGTCGAGTATCTAGCCGCTCGCAACATGCCTCATTCTTATTAGTGTAGACCTTGGCATGCAAAGCACAACCAGATAGGTACATCATTGCGACCAAAACGCTAGCAGCGATGCCAAGCGCCGTCACCCAGTCAATTAAAGTATAGTTTTTAAAATTCACTTTAACCCTCGTCTAACTGGAAGAATGGAACAGTAGGGTCCTCATCGCCGTCAAGGATTTTCTCCAAAACCAAATGAGACTCCTGGTCACCATAGTCTTCAGTTACAACGCTTTCAAAGGGAGCAAACTCCTCCCAAACGCTTCGCAGCCCAAAAGGACCTTCAGTGTCTAGGTCTTCCATCTTGTCCCGAATATCCTCGCACAAAGCTCGCAGTTGTCTGGGTGAAGCCCCTTCACGATCAGCTTTGATGATCGCACGGACTTCAGGTCGTAGCTCTGGGTAGCGTTGAGTATCAATCACAAATGATTCAAACTCACGGGTAACATTTACATTATCTACAGCGTGTACTTTAATTTTCATTCTATTGTCCGGTCTTTTTAATATTCTCTAGGTGGCGATCAAGATACCACTTGGCTTTCTCAAGGTCCTGTACTTCATCACCCTTGTGGGGTGCTCGAAGCATGTACTTGATCACATTGCCGACATTGAAGTTGAGGTCCCAGCTTTCAATTACATCAATAGCCTCAAGACCTTCGTTGTAGTGTTTAGGGTGATCTACATTGTTATTCATTTTATTCTCCTTCGGAAACGAGGTAAAGTTCCTCGCACTCTTTGTTAAACTCGTTGATTGGGTCCCACAAGAGGTGATCCAACTCATCCACTTCATCATTTTCATACATCTTCCCCACAGTCTCTGACTCTAGCTGAACTAGGTTGCGATCCTGAAGGAGGTCCCTGTCAATCACGGCGACGGCATCTACATTCGTTTCATCACGAGTGATAGTAGCCATAGTCATTAGTCGGTTTGTGAAAAACTCTGTACAACTTGCGGCACGCAGCCAATCAACCGGACCATGCCACTTAGTCTGACAAGAGAACGATAGCTGCTGGCTCCACGGATCATATTCAAGATCATCTAATTCAATATGATTGACCTGCCCCCACTCTTTCCTGTGGGGAACCACATCTTCGAAGAAATCTGAGTCGTGGATGTTTGCTCCACGCTCCAGACCTTCAAACTCAGCCTGAGTATAATCATATACGGTGACGTAGCTACGGGTTCCGCTATGCATCTCTATTCTCCTTCTCTTACAATAAGTTCAACATCAGCAGTTTCAGTGTCAGTCTCAATCCACACTCTCGCCCCACAACTCAGTGGCTTATGCGGACTATAGATGACCCTACCTAATTCTACACCATCTTTAGTTTTGATTATAGCCTCGTGGGCATAATTGTTTTCTTTATAGGTTTTTACCGTCAAAACTGGCTCGTCGGTGCCGTGTTTGGTATTGCGCCTAATGACGTGCTGATTGACATGGATTATCTTTTTCATCCGTTCTCTTCTTCTTTCCACCAGTCGCCCACATCCAAGTCTTTCAATTGTTCGTGCATCCAGGCACTCTCGGCGGCGCTGCTGTCCCAAAACTTCTGCTTCTTGTTGATTGACATGTCACGGAGTTTACGAGTTTTAACAACCAGATCACGCATTTGTGTGAAATAGCTGCTAGTCTTAGGCCAAAAACCGTTAGTAGAGTTCTCAGCCTTAGGGTAGTTGGTATTAAACTCATTCACCATAACCTGAAGAACGTCTTTAGATACTTTCTTCCAAGATCGTTTAAGCATATCTAGAATCGCCATGTCTGCCGTGTCCGACAGGGTTTTCCCTTTGCCGTCCTTCCAAAGAATGCCGTCTTCAGGATCACACTCCATAAAACGCTGAGCAAAGGCGAAAACAATGGGATAAACACAGTTCATGTCAACTGCATTCAACAAAAGCTTTTCTCCGCTAAACAGCCTATCAGCCCGCTTATGACTACCCGAATGAATAATCATCCGAGCGTAATGAGTATTGCAAAGCGTTGAAGATCGGGTCTGAATAGTGCCCGTAAAGTCGTCTAGAAGCTTTTCTTTTACTTTGGTCGTGGCATGATTCTTATCAATGTCCATCCTCACAAAGTCAGCAAACATTGCCCAGATTTCAAGAGGCAGAGCTTCAAATTGCTCCTTATATTGTTCAAACTTATCGGTAATATCTCTCGGTGCCATAGCATGAGCGATTACGCAATGCGTAGGGTTCTTACCCTTTCTCCCATAGCCCAAGTAGTCACTTTCTCCGTTTTCAAGAAGAGCAAACGCAAGCTTTAAGATGGACATGACAATATAGTCTTCTTCACCGTTTGGGTGTTCGTTCTGCTCGTATTCTACCGTGGCGTTGCGAAACTGCCTAGCCCACCGAACCTTAAGTCCGTCAAAAGCTCCTCTAAGGTTGGCTTCAGACCAAGCCTTTTGGCGTTGGATCTTGTTTTGCTTATTAGCACAGTCCCGAATCTCTTGGACATCTTTATAACAATCAAGTGTCGTGAGATTAACACGGACATTCGCATCACAAACCGCCGTATCTTCTGTCCAGGTTGATCTAAACAAAGCGATGGCATATTCTGTGTGACCACCATCCCAATGACCTACGCCTGAATGTGTTCCCGGATCCGTGACATCCACATGCAGATCCCAGAGCGGCGTGCCGTCGGGTGACTTTTCCCAAGATTGAACCCACCTGAAGCTTCTAACAACCAGGGAGATGCCTCGGTTCATATTAGAAAACCTTGCTCCATCTGCTTCTAGGGTTTCCAGCATATCATCCACCGTGCTTGTCTTGGCTGCGGTTCGTGGGTTTGCTCCCCTTGGGATCCTAGGCAGTCCTCTTACAGGGCAATTAAAAGTAAACTCATTACCAGCGTGACCGCCGTTCGTGAGTCCAGTAAAAATAATCTCTTGACGCATGGTTTTCTCCTTAACTTAATGATACGATAGTTACTACACATTGTATAGTAGCGAGCAATGTAAAATATATTAAAAGTGTTCCATCGGACCAGCTAGCGACCCAGTTATCAAACTTCCTTTTCATTTCCAGTCCTCCACCCGACGTTGGGCGATGTTGATATAATCGGAGTCAAGATCAACTCCTAAGAAGTTTCGCTCTTCGAGCATGGCAGCAATTCCTGTGCTACCACTCCCGCAGAAAGGGTCGAGAACCGTCCCGCCCTCAGGTGTATAAATCTTAATAAGATACTGCATCAGAGCAACAGGCTTAGGTGTCGGGTGATTATTGTATTCTCCCCGCTCTTTACGAGTCACTCTAGGAGCGTAGAAATACTTTTGATGCTCCGGTAGTGTAGTCCCTATGATATTGGAAGGGTACCGTCCTTTTGGGTTAGCATCTTCTTTACCGAACTCTTTTTGTGTTCCCGTGGTTTTGCCGTCTTTGCCAAAGGTTCGACGCTGATGACCGCCCTTGACCCAGCCAGTTGGTGGCTTGCCATCCCAAGGCACACGAGTGTTCTGAGTATCGATCAGCCCGACACCCCACTTCTCGAAGTTAGCCTTAAGTGTGCCTTCGAGCGGCTTTTGTGCCACAGCGATTGGCTCATGTACTTGCTTGAGGCGGTTCTTCAGTGGCATCTTGGTCGTGATCATCCACATGATCTGATCTTTGATGTCGAAGGTAGCATCTTCAATGGAGCAAGCCAGACGATGGTAAAGGTGCGGACTACAAAAACTTAAACAAAAAGCACCAGGCTTGAGAACTCGGTTGATCTCTTCCCAAAACTCTTTGCCAGGAACTGTATGATCCCAGGCTTCCATCCCCATCCCATACGGTGGATCAGTAATACAACTGTCAAAAGTGTTATCGTCATATTCAGCGAGAACATCCAGACAGGAGCCCACTTTAAAATCGATTGTCATACGAAATCCAATACATTTTG
>VMHT01201871.1_pt1 | contig 20351 bp, 27 predicted proteins | sample 4693611 | NCBI WGS metagenome assembly VMHT01 (sample SAMN12280063, study PRJNA550983) | marine metagenome | isolation source: seawater sampled from same location over 5 years 0.02-0.2 micron viral filtrate | place: USA: collected off the coast of southern California halfway between the port... ...
AAAGGAAATAGGTTACATTAATGAATTACGCAGACGGCTTTAAATCTATCCTTGAAGCTGCGAAAGACCGGAGAGGCGATTCATCTACAGACACGATGATCGTTGCTTCACATCTCTCGCAGATGCGGACATTTATCCTCCGTCGTGGCATTGAGTTTTACTGTGAGCAAGATAGCTACGGTAAGCGTAAAGAGTTTCTGCAGAAGATATATGACGACAACATGCTGGAGATGAAGCTTGACAGTATCATCGACCACTTCCTGTGTGACGGCCAAGGTCTGTTCTACTTCCGTCCTACAGGTGATACCTATCAACTGCTGTATTTCCCAAAGGATCGATACCGTGTGTATCGGGACCAGATGGGCAACATCGAGAACTGTGTTCTGATCTACAGCTTCGGTGTCAAAGGTAAAGATCAAATGGCTGGCATGTATGCACAGCCAGGTATGCGTGGCGGTAAGAAAAAGTATATCCGCTTGAGCGTATTTAAAGATCGGATTGAGCAGACCATCTCTGATGAGAAGATCAACTTTGAAGATGAGAATCCGTTGGGTGGCCAACGTGCCATGGGGCAGACAGAAACCCTGACCAACTCACTCAGCTTCATTCCTGCTGTTGAGGTCTTCAACCACCTCGACTGCACAGGTGAAGCAACTGGACGTGGTGAGTTTGATTGGCTGAGCCATCAGATCCTGTATCACGATGAGCTAGTGCGTAACGTCCGTAAGAACATGAAGTTCTTCGGCAACCCCACACTGCTGTCCTCACGACCTAAGCACGACATTGTTGAGTCTGGTGAAGGTGAGCAAGGCATCCGCCCCACCATTAGTTCACAGGCAGGCTTCCGCCCAATGCAAAGTGCGGGTTCACCTTTTGGTGCTCCGTCTCCTATCGATGGTCAGATCAAAGTTCCCCGTGTTATTGCAAACCTGGAGCCTACTGATCGTGTCAACTACCTGACGCCTGATGCTGTTTCTGGTGACCAGAACTTGTACGTCAAACAATACCGTTCTGAGATCCGTCTTGCACTTGGCGGGGTTGATGACATTGACATCAATACTGCAGCTACTGCATACGAAATCAAGACGCTTTACGGTCGTGTTGCTGCAACAGCTGAGAAAAAGGCTAAAGCAATGTTCGAGTTTGGCCTCTGCAAGCTCCTGGCCATGATGATTCAGCATGAGGAATTCTTGTTTGAAGAATCCTTTGCAAGTGCCATGGGTCTTGAGAAGCCCCCAGTACCACTGCCTGAAGTCTTCCCCGATACAGAAACATACGAACAAGCATTAGCCAAATACAACAAGGCGCAGCAAGACTTCCTGTCAAATAGGGACGAAATGTTCCGTGCTAAACTTGAGGCAGGTGAAATACCTCCAGGAGTTACTGGTCTTATTCCTGACGGCAGCACAAAAGTTAGCTGGCGTTGGACCGGGCAAGTATTTGAAGACGATTCCAACGATATTCTTCAAAACAGTATTGTTGTTCGTAACCTTCAAGAACTTGGTGTTGATTCTATTGAAGCACTGAAGTTCCTCTTCCCTGGCAAAACGGATGAAGAGCGAGCAGCAATGCTTTCTGGATATCCGTTCAGGATGGTTCAGCAAACTCAACAGTCTTTGAACCAATTTATTGGTCTCCTCGGCAATCTTTATCAGTTGCCACACCCACAGACGCCCAACATGCCTCTTGCGTCTGACCCCAACCTGGATATCACAGGTTTCTTATATCGATCACTTGAATTTTTACGTAAGGAGTTAAGTTACAGTGGAACCTACAAGTCAAGCGGCACCGACAACCGCCCAAGTAAGCTCTCCGACGCCGATCGCCTCCGTGCCCAGTTCGGTGAGCAGCCAAGAGATGAGCGCTCCGTCTCAATACCAGGCATCTCAACCCCAGGCTCCGGCGGTTTACCAGACCTCGACGGCTCCGGCTCCGGCGGGGAATCCATGGCAGGAAGCGTTCCAGGCTCTCAGCGCAAGTCTGAATACGCCCAGCCAATCCCTGGCCCAGGTACCGTCCTCGGCTTACCAGACTCCGACACCTCAGGTTCCTTCCCAGGTGTCATGGGCTTCAACTCAGGCACAGCCGCAAGCCCAGTATTCGGAAGCCCAGACATATCAGCCCCAAGCTTCAACCCAGGCGTTTTCGGCCCAGGACGTTCAGAGTTTATTGAGCCAGCAGGCCGCCCAACTCCAAAGCGCTCCGGTTCAAAGCGCACCCGCAAGTGATTCCTACCTGAGTCAGATCTCTGACACCAGCCTGGAAGTCCTTGAGCACTTCGGTGCTGAAGCTCCTGCGCTGCTGAACAACTACGCATGTGCCGTGGAAGATGCCCTGATCGAACAGGTCAAAACCACCCAGGCCATGAACGTGATGCTGAACGCTGCTGGTGAAGAGCGTGCTGCTATGAACGTCATGCTGACTGATCCCGACATTCTTGCTGACTACGTCAACGAGTTCTTCGGTGCTGAAGGTCCTTACCCGACTGAGACTCCTCAGGAAGCTATGGAGCGTGAGCAGATCGAAGCTCGTGAACAGTTTGAATCCGAGATCGAAGCTCAAGAGCAGCGTCAAGTTCCTCAGAACTTCCAGCGCCCTCAGATGGAAATGCCTACCCCTGGCCAACAGTCTTCTAACGAAGCAGCCAACTTCTGGGGCAACTTCTCTGAAATGATGGATAACAACCCTGAGAACGCTTGGCAGTATCTGTCTGGTGCAGCCCCCGCTGCTTTCCAGCAGAAGATGATGATCCAAGACGTGTGATCTAAGTGGGGGTCTTCGGACCCCCTACAATAGTTATTAAGAACAAAAGTATTGCATAACAATGAGTAATCACATGCGAGTTGGTTCACCTGCAAGGCATGGACTGCCTGACAACATGGCTCCTGGATATGAGGCAATGATTCCTGCTAATCAGGGCCTGCCTAATGCATTTGATGGTGTGGCAACACAAGGCATGACATCTGGTGCAATGAGCAAGGTGTATGCAGAGCAGCAGCCTGAGCGAGCCACTTATCAGGAAATTCAGAACAAGCAGCTGAATATACGTGATGGTCAGACTTATGCAATCAACGAATCTCTCGCTGGTGCACAGCAAGCATCATTGAAAGAAGCTGACCTTCGCAATAAAACCCAAACTGGTCTGACTCACGTTCTGGCAAGCATCGCTGAAAACCGTCTGCCAAGCAAAGGTGAGAATCTGAAAATGTTGGCTGATGCAACAGAAGCCGATCCTGATTTCTATAACAAAGTTGCTCGTGGCCGTTCAGCTGGCACAGGTAACTTTGCTTGATATTGATAGAATAAGGGTACTAATTAACAGATAAGTTGTGTCTGATAGTTGCTCTTGTCGAATGGCTGGTCAAAGATTTGAGGACACTGATCCTGAAATCTTTCAAACCATCTTCAAACATCTGACGTCTGATGGCGTCGATGATCAAGCAGCCAATCATTTGACAGCTGAGATGCTTCAGCACGGTGAGGACTTTGAGTCCTCGATTGAGAAGTATCAAATGTATTACGACAACTATATCTCCAAAGGATTCAATGAGCATGCGGCTCAAGCAATGGCTGTAGAAAGTATGGAAGGCAGAGAAGAACCTCCCGAGAAAAGTCAACGCTTTGCTATGCTGATTAGTTGACTATTTAATACTTAGCAGGTAGACTAAAGTATAATCAATAGACAAACTATATGGCACAAAAAGGTACAGGCGATTCCGTCAGAGCTTATCTGCGGGATATTGGACGCATTCCTCTTCTTGAGCACGACGAAGAAATTCTTCTAGGTCGTAAAGTTCAACGAATGATGGAACTGAACGAGATGAAGAAAGAGCTAGAGCTTAACGATCAATCTCTTGCTGATGTACTGGATGTGCCATTAAAGCAAATCAAACGAGAGTTCCGTGATGGCGAAAGAGCTAAAGACAAGATGGTTACTGCAAACCTGCGGCTCGTGGTTAGTGTTGCAAAAAAATACACTAAGCGCAATATGGAACTACTCGACATTATCCAAGAGGGAACCATCGGGCTCGTCCGTGGTGTTGAAAAGTTCGATCCTGGCCGGGGGTATAAGTTTAGTACTTATGCTTATTGGTGGATCCGTCAGGGTATTACGAGAGCTATCGCCGAGAAGTCACGTGCAATTAGACTCCCCATCCACGTTACTGAGAATCTCAACAGACTTAAGAAAGCACAGCGAGAACTATCACAATTGAACGGTCGTATGCCCAACGTGGCAGAGCTGGCTGAAGAGCTTGGTCTTACACAAGATGACGTTAAAGATCTGATGTGTAAGGCACGTCAGCCAACGTCACTTGAAATCAAGATCGGAGAAAACCGTGACACTGCACTGGTGGACCTGCTTGAAGATGACACTCAAATCCCTGAGGAGATTCTTGAAGCAATGTGCATCAAAGAAGATATCCGCAATCTGATTGGCGATCTTCCTGAGATGCAAGCAAGCGTAATCTCCATGCGTTACGGCATTGGCCATGAAATGCTTGAACCAATGTCTATGACAGCAATTGGTCAAGTACTAAACATGTCACGTGATCGTGTTCGTACTCTTGAGCAAAAAGCTCTGAAGGCTTTACGTGAGCACTCTGCGAAGATCAACGAATATCTCTAATACAATAGAGATACTGTGTAGGTCAAGGCATGGGAAGAGACGTCTCTGCAACATTAGATAGATACGATCTTCAATACGGCGGTATGGGCTCGACGAAGCAGCAAGCTACGTCAGTCAACCGTCGTTTAGATTATGCTGCTGGTAATACAATTCAAAACCCTGTCGTTGAATCAATTACGACTGCGCCTGCAACCTTAAATTTTGAAAACTCTGTAGGCCTGTTTGGAGCAGAAAACACTTTTGTAAAAGTACAGCTCAATATTATTTCAGCAGCAGTGGCTGAAGAATCATTTGAAACTCCTGACGGCTACTTTACTGCATTTGTAGATAGACGGGCGGCATCTGGTGACGCCCCGGATTACTTATCAGCATCTATTGCAGACACCCTTGATCTGACAACTGTGAATACCTATGAGCCTGCCAGAATGACATCCTTGATTGGTGGAGTGGTAAATCCTGTTGTGTCTGTCAATCTAGAGAACCTAAAGACAGGAAATATCTATATCGACAATTACTTGGATATGGAATTGTATGGCCCTGATCGTAGAGCTATAGGAAATGACACGATTTACGTTGATATTGATGGGTTCTTTTATATTGGATTCCATGCACGCAAAACAAAGCGACTTCCGTATAAAGCGAAAGTCACTGTTGGTTCTGAATTGTTATCTGACTTAGTTCTTACTGACGAGCAACGTCGATATAGAATTAAGGCGTAGGCAGAGGAGAGATCAAACGCTTCAGCACAGCACCACCACTGATCTTGCTGAATTGATACTCCTGAAGCAGTGCATTCGTAGTGGGATCAACGATAGCCACACGATCAACTCCACGGTGCACAGGGAACTTGAAAGTATCTGTGGTGTCTTCCCACAGCAGCTCAATGTGAGTGTTGATAGAAGTCGGGATCACAACTTTGACATCGCCATCAGTGCGGCTGACAGTAAAGATTGAGCAGTTCAAATACTGCACAGTGCCTTTCTTGTCATACCACTTAGGGAAGAGATGAAAGTCCCGTCCATTAGGACGAATAAAAGTAAGGTCACTACCAGTCTGGCCAGTGACATCATCATATCCCTTCAAAGTAAGACGGTCAGCCATCTAATTTCGCCAACGACAATATAACTATTGTAAGTGATTTCTAGTAGACCATTTCAGATTATCTGCTGAACAGTTACTACGATCACCATCCTTGTGCGTTACACCTGAGCAGCCTTTACTACGGCCATAAGGTGTAGGCGAAGGTCCAAGGAATGCAAGGGCAACTAGTTTATGAACATATACTGAGACTACAGACTTACGACCAATTCTCTGTGTGAGGTTAACCGACAGATATCCTTTCTTGTTTACTTTTGGTCTGAGGATACGTTCGATCGAACCCTTGGTACTTTTTACTTGACCAAGCTTATTTACGTAGTATTCGATGCAGCATTCATATCCAGGAAGACTGTGAATCGGCTTCCATTCTCCGCAATCAATGAATTCCATTACCCCTAATATTTTGTGGCACTTAACCCATAATAGAAGATTTTAAATTACTATTTGAATATGTGACTAGTCGAAGTCACTATAAACACTTTTTAGTTTCTGGAGTTATTATCCCATGTGGATTGATAATGATTTTCCGAAGCTTCTTGGTGCTGAGCTTTATCGTCCCCACCCCGCATACATCATTGAGATGGCTGTGGAGCCTGTGGTGGTCCACGACTTCAGCAAGCAACCCGGTCAGACTGTTCAGCTCGACCGTTATCGCTTCTGGGGCAAGCCTGGTACTAAGGAGTCCCGTGAGCGTACTGCTGACCAAACTCTTGGCACCGCATCTGCACGCAACATTGTGAAGGACAAGGTGCTGGTTACTCTGCGTGAGTACACCGGACCTGCCGACACCCGTGACAGTGCACAGCCTTCTACCTTCAAGGTTGCACGTGAAACTCTGATCACTGCCCAGCGTCTTCTGCTGGACACCGGCAACCTCAACGTCTTCCACCAGTCCATCGGTTCACTGACACTGCTCGACGACTACCGTCGTTGGCGTGACCGGGTGTTCGCTAACGAACTCCTCAAAGCCGAAGCCAACGGTGCTGCTAACAAGGATCAAGGTGGTTACTACCTGCCTGGTTCCAAGACCAAAGGCGGTTCCGGCGGAACCTTGGGTGTGACCTACGGCGCTGGCGAATCTGCCAAGTTCGATGTCACCACCGACCTGCTGGAAGTTGTTAAGGACATGCGTAAGCGCAACGTCCCTACCTTCGCTGACGGTTACTACCGTTGCATCGTCGATCCCACCGCAATGATGCACCTGCGTCAGAACAGCGACTTCCGTGAGATCGCACGTTATCCCGGCCAAGGCATGATCAACCCGATGCAGCCTAACGCCGCCCCTAACGCCAACTTCTACCAAGGAATGGGACCTGCCTACGGTCAGGCTGGTTTCGTGGCTGGACAACCTGTCATGCCGACTGGTTTCCTGTTTGAAGGCGTCCGCTGGTTCGAGAGCACCAACCTCCCCGAGACCACCTACAACCTCGTTGTTACCGATAACAACAGCTCTGCTGCTGACTACACCGCCAGCCAGCTGATCTTCTTCGGTCCTCAGGCTGTCGGCGTGGGTATTGGTGGAAACAATGCTCAGATCCTGCTGAACAACAACGACGACTTCAGCCGCTTCATCATCATGATCTGGAGCCTCTTCGCTGGTTTTGAAGTTCTGAACAAGGACTTCATCACGGTTGGTTACTCATTCGTTTATTGATAGGAGTTACTAACTATGTCCGTCATTTATCCCGGCAACTACGTTGCCCACCTGAACGCTTACAAAGGCCAGGGCGTTGAAGCTATCCCCGGCGTTGAGTTCTATCAAGTCATCGGCGTCCTGACTGCTGATGGCACTGTTGCTTCCGGCACCAAGTCCCTCGTGATCCCTTCCCCGGATCAGCGCTCTGACGACAAGCCCCGTCTCGACAAAGCTTTCGTCATCCCTGCTGGTGCTTCCATCTACCGCACAGCTGTGAACGTGGAGAACCTCTCCTCTTCTGCTGCTTCCGGCACTATCCAGGCAACCGGAATCTCCGGTGGCGTCACCCTGACTGCTTCGAGCAAACTGTTCGACGCTAATGGTGCTGCTTCTGGTTTCGACCTCAGCTCTGCTATCACTCCTCTGGTTTCTGCCACGACCGTGACCGCAACTGTGTCTGACGACCTGGCTCTCGTTGATCCCAACTCTATTGGTGCTGTCATCGTTGAAGTCTGTTACTACATCGATGCCCCTGCTCCATGTGGTGATGATATCCATCTCGGATACAAAGTTGAAGCTGGTCAGTCTGCCTGATTCATATCAACTTAATTCACAAGGCTCTCTTCGGAGGGCCTTTTTTTGTGCCTTATAATTATGAAAGAAGATTCAAATACCCTAATGGCTAGCAATCTATTCCAGGATGATAATACTGGCAAACTCGTAGAGTTCATCAATAAGATTGATGGTGAGTATGCAATGGTGCGTGACTCTGGTGGCGCTATCAGTTATGTGAACCTGAGTTCACTTACTCCTTATGACAAAGACAAAGGACGTCTCGCCAAAGTTGAAGCCCCTCAAGTGCAGCCTGCACCAGAAGAGCAAGCACCTGCAACCGTGGTTCCCCTTGAAGACACACGTTTGAACCTGAACACTGCTCCCCCGGAAGTTATTTCCAAGCGTCTGCCTGGTGTTGGCTATGCAACTGCCAAGCGTATTGTTGAGCTGCGTATGTCACTGTCTGGTGAGCGTTTCTCTAACTTGAAGCAGCTTGAGAATATTCCCCGTGTTAACTGGGAACAACTTATCAAAGATGATCTTATCTTTATCGCTTGATAAAATAAAGTTACTACAAGGTAGATAGATGCAACAGCTCACGCCTGAAATGCAGCAAATGCTGCTAAACGCTATCGCTCAGAAGAACGAGTCACAAGTTCCTGATGAACTTGCCACGGGTGCTGGAGCTGCTGTTGGTGGATTAGCTGGAGTTGGTATTGCTCAAGCCCCGCACATGGTAGGCAAAGGGCTTGGTGCAATTCGTGGTACTAACCGCATGATGAAGCCTGGCTTGCGTATGGCAGGAGGTCTTGCAGGATTGCTTGGAGGCGGCGCACTTGGACCAGCAATTGCCCAACAGTTCAATAGCAGTTCACCTGAAGCTGAGCTTCTGGCTCGCATTCAAACGGGAACAACTGCTCCTGGTGATGAACTCGTTCTGCAACGCATGCTGGCAGATCAGTACAACAAGATTGGTATTGCCTGATGGAATTAGATGATCTAAGTAAATCAAAGGTACGTTGGCACCTTGGTTTCAATGCTGGCTCAATGATCCCAGCTGGTGACCGTGCACGTTTGGAAGAGGCAATGTCCCTCATTCCTGATGAGTATTGGTACGGGGAGATCATTAACCACATCCGTCGTTGTGACGTTGCGTACGAGAACTCTGAATACTTCCCACGGGATGCATCAGGTTCACCCAACTACAGCCGTTTGGAACAAATTGCTGGTGACGTCCAACGGACGATGGCAACCTCTGATCCTCTCAAGGGTGATCAATACTTCCGTGAAATATACCTGCGTGAAGTCGATCGACTAGCCGAATCTCTCTACGTGCCTAATTATCGTAGGCCCGAGCAACGTAGGTATGCCTTTGAAAGGGCAGGCAGTGAGTTCATTCTTGCAGTCCCTGGTCCTGCTGATACAGCTGTTGGTTCACGTATTTATCTCAACGAGAATTTCAGATAACCACAAAACCACAGTAACCACGCTGCTTACCTAACCCTTGAAAATGAATATTGATAGGGGAGGATAGAGAGGAATAAATTAGGGTATTTATAGAAAACCACAGTGTTTAGCGTGGTTAGAATAGAGTCAGGTAACTGTGAGATAGTGATGCTTCCTCCGTTCATGGGCAAACCTGATGTTGTCCGCACCAAAGGTGACGGTGACTATCAGTCAAAGCTGGCTCAAGCAAATGCGTTGCAAAACAATGCTTTCATCTTTGGCATGCAGCAAGCCTTTGAACAAGGCGGTGGAGCTGCCATTTCTGCCAATCGTGACCCTGTTCGTGGTAACTCCAACTTCACCACTGGTGATGTGATGGGAGGTTCACAAGGTAACTTCAAACCAACGAGAGATTCAGCTGGCAATGTTGTCATGACTGACTTCTCTAATCAGACTGGATTCGGTCCTGCTACTGGCACTTCCAGTACAACTAATCCCCAGATCGATCCCCGTATGCTGGGACAAGATGCAGAAGCTCGTGTAGCAATGCTGCAGCAAGGTGTTCAGTTTGGTGGATACAACAATCGTCAACAAACCTATAGAGCTTGATCATGGCTAGTGCACGTCAACAGGAGCGTATAGATGCGAGGCAGAAGCGTCGTGAAATGTTTGGGATGGATAAACCAGTCCAGAAGTCAAACTCCTCCCACGCCGGGTCTATTGTGGACTCTCTTGTGCCTTCTCCTGGGAATCCACAAAACCCGAATCATCAGGCGATGAATCCCCTCAACCTGTATGAGCAGCCTGCAGGTAGCAATACAGTTGATGGTAAGCCTTACAAGATGCCTTTCGGCGACATGGAGTTGGCCAATGATGGCCGTGCTGGATACGTTTCAGCAGCAACTCCTCCTTCAGGCACTCGTCAGGGAATGATGGGACATCGTGGCCAGAACATGGCGCGTGATGGTGGTCAGCTGCAAGACACTGATGCCAGTGCGTTCGACAAGTTGGACATGGATTATCACGGCATGCAAGCCATGGACCGTGCAAATAAAAACTATGCTGCTGCTCAAGATAAAACTCCTTCCTACAATATTGATGGGCTGGGGATATCTGGAACCCAAGCAATGGCAGCTGGCAATCCTCAACTCCAAGAGCCCCCGCCACGTATTGGTCAGGAGCTAGGATTACAGGGAGTGCAAAGTGCACAAGGTGTCAGCTTTGGTGGACAACCAGTTGGCAACGAAATGGTACCTGGATCAAGTAAAACAACTATTCGCAAGCAAAAAAGAGGAGCTAGAAAGTAATGGCCGCAACGTCTACTAATAAACAACCACTGCTAGTTGACCGTGTATTCCACGAGGTCTACAGCATGAATGACGCAACCATTCTGCAGACCGACGTTACTGGTACTAACTTTGCACAGCTGATCCTTAACTGCTCCACTAATGACGGTGGTGTGATCGAGGACATCTACGCCATCTCTCGTGGCCAGGACGGCAGCTCAGCCGACTATGTGATCAATCTGTACCTGTCAAGCGATCAGGACTTCTTGAGGCCCTCCTCGCAGTCAGCTGGAGCTGTCTCCGGTGGTATCTACGTTGGATCCATTACAGGTGGTTCTACAGCTGGTGACATCACTCACCGCACTGACATGCCGTTCATTCTTGCTCCTGTTCCTCAGGTTGGCACTCAGCAAAAAGCTACTGCCTTCTATGTGCCCAAGGGTAAGAACTTGTGGGCAGCTCGCTTGACCAGCAACCTGACTGACGCTGTTACTAACGCACCTCTGATTGGAATCCAGGGCGGATTCTTTTGATCCATGCCTCGGAAGCAGAACGGCTTTGGTGCTCCTAAAGCTAATCAAGGCTTCAAAGGAGTTAGCAACAGAACTGACATTGGTAGAAAGAAAGGAGCTGCTGGTTACTATCCCAGTGACCGCAGCTTCGGTTCTACTGTCAACCGTACTGCTATTGAACAGTTCGACATTGACAGCGACTGGTCATCATGGCGTAAAGGACTTGAATACTATTATCAGTTTGCGTGGTATCGGCTGAAGGGACTGGATGATAATCCCAGCTCACCCACGTTCGATGAATACGTAGATCTGGACTTCAGCTCCAAGCTATATCAGGGCACGCCTGAAGAGATTGAAGTAAAGTTTGACGGATATAAGTTTGCCACCAAGGATTCGGATACAAACAATCACTTCGTTATCAAGCGAACTCCTGTCAACCCACCGTCGCTAGGAACAGTGGCTGCCGTAAGAGCAGATCAGCAACTATATCCAACAAACTTTCAGAACAAGGAAGTACACGTACAGCTCAACACGTCAGTTGACACACCTCTGCTTACCAACATGAGTGGTGATCGGGTGACTGATGGTGTCACAGAAGCAACAGTGAAGAAGGTGCTGACTTCTGATGGACGTCCGGCACTTTATCTAGGAAAGTCAACTACTTCAAAAGTCTTCGTAGAAGTTCCAACGGTTGAGCTACAGGGCAACGCTTTCATTCAATCAAACAACAATCAACTGTTCTCTCTAGTGGGGAAGATTGGTTATGTTCCCGACCTCTACACACGTAGAGCGTTCTCTAGTACAACTGATGAGCTGAGAGATGATAGGGAGACATTTACTCTGGACATTATCTCCAACGAATCACCACAGCTATTTCAGATCCTAGATCAACAGCAGCTGCCAGCCACCCTGTATGACATTACAGACCTCACTCCACTGTTCACTACGTCTAACGCTATTCCCACTATCAAAGGGCGATACACATTCCAGAAGGACAAGTACCAGGCAGAGTTCGGAAGCCAGTACCTGACTGCAGACTTGGTAAAAAGTGAAGTCACTGAGCTGAGCTACACCATTCTCCCCTTTGTAATACAAAGCGTACAGGAACTACAAAACGGTAATACATTGATTGAGGCAGAAGTCTTTGCAGGAGAAGTAAAACTGTATGCACCCGCAGACAACGGCTTCTTTGTGTTCACAGACTTCAGCTTTACAAGGCTTGTGCGTGACGAGTACAACGGTACCTACTACCACACAGAGCAACCTGGAGGAACAGACTGGCTGAGATTGGAGACTGACATTGACCCATGGATGGATGAGATATTCACATCAGGCAATCCATTGATTCCAGCCACTCTCTACACCTGCTCCTGTCCTGCTTATTCTCATGCCAAGTTGGCCATGCCACAGGAAGGACAAGACGAAACAGAGAAGCGAAACAACAGACAGTCACGGTATCCCCTGCCTACAGCCAAAGGTAAAGCTGATGCTGATCAGCAAGGATTAGCCAAAGCCGCTGGTCGTATTGCTAGCTGGGAGAGTGAGCGTCAAAGGCTGAGCTTCAAACAGTGCAAGCACACAATTGCTGCAAAGTTTATCGAGAATATCAAGACTAAAGAACCTAACCAGTATCCAAGTCAAGACAGTCGTGACAAGTTTGAGGCAAAGCTCAAAGGTGAGATCAAAACAGTTGGCTCTGAGTTCACTGATTCCTACAGACGTGGTGGCTTGAGTGAAGAAGAACTGGTGTTCGCAATGGCCGGTAGTTTGAATCTCGATGAAATCGAGCTGGCGTATGTGATGCTATTCAGCTAGATACAATAGTAAAAAACGGTAATACGGATGCCCGAGCCTAATTACAGTACCTTGACACCAAACTTTCGGGACTTGATTGATGCAATCAACCTGAAGAGGATTGAGAACTATCAGGCTGTCAAAGAGTATCCAGCTAACTACGCTGGCCTGGTTGCTGCAATCTTAGATCTGAACTGGGGACAGGCAGCTACAGGACCACAACCACCTACGTGGGATGAAGCGTCAGGTACCTTCCCTGCCTCTCCCTCAGAAGGTGCACTGTGGTATGACACACGTCAAGGTCGCCTATATGTCTACGCACATGGTGATTGGTATCAGACAAATGGTGGTGATGGTTACGCAACAGTGCAGGCAAACACTGCCCCTAGTCAGCCTCTGCCGGGTCAGTTCTGGCTAGATCCTCTGCCGAATGAACTTTATGTGTTCAACGGAGAGGCATTCCAGCCGGTGACATCTTCTCAGACACTTACAAAAGACCAGATGGAAACAGTCTTAAATGCTTCTGCTGACTTTGGTGAATTCAAAACTAATATGTTGGCCCTAATTAATTCATAGTTAGTTAAAGTTAGTGTAATCGGTGGATACATTATGTTTGACGCAGACGATTTTAAACTGTCGATGGAATCTCAGCTGAAGCTGCGGATCATCAGCGATGAAATTGACAACTGCAAGAATATTGAGGCGTTGAAAGAGCAGCTCAAAGATTGTGTCAAGATGACAATGACATATCAGCAGATGCTTCAAAAGGTTCTAGAGAGAACTATCATTCGTGATTTAGATGATTGGATTGAAAAGATAGAACAAGAAGCCAGCTAAAATATATAAAGTAGTAGCTGTGCGCCAGGTATGCCTGCAATTGGGGAAACTAAAACTCTTTATGGGCGTTCCTACGTGTACATTAACCCTGAATTAGGAAACGGTCCCGGTACCTGGGCATTATCTTCTCGTGATCTGTCACCGTCAGACCAAGGAGATGACATCAGTATTGCATACGGATCAGGAACGTTAGCAGTCGATTCACCTTCTGTTCAACGTGGATCCCTGGTTTACTTCAATGCTGGAGGCCAGCTATCAGCGGCTATAGCAAATAGTGTGACTGAAGGTATCCCTGTTGGAGTTGCTCTAAACGCTTCCAACCCTGGACAGCAAGTTACATTTACCAATAGCAATAAGCTTGACTTCAACTCTCAGCTCTTGGTAGAAGGTGCACCTTCTGCATTAATTCCTGGAGAACTTTACTACTTAAGTTCGACTGAAAAAGGGAAGTGGACAACCACACCAGACACAACGACAACAGGAAATGTAGTTGTCCAATGCGGTCAAGCAATGGGCGAAGGCTTTATGGCAATTGAAATCCAGCAACCAGTAGTGGTCTAATGGCAAACCGTAGTCTTACAGTCCTGAACCCTGCTGGTTATCAGGAGATCTTACAAGCAGCTGATAAGCTGATAGTTCCCGGTGAAATGCAAGTCAATAGTCAACTGACTGTTGGCCAACCAATTATTAATAATGGTAGTGGTACCAGTCAACTTGGAGATATACAAGCCACCACTGCTTTGTTTACTGGTGATATAACACTCGATTCTAATAGTATTGATTCGATTAGTATTGTTTTGGGTACTGACGGATCCGTAACCCTCAGTGGCAGATTAACCTCGGGTAGTGTTGACATCGGTGGCTCTACAGTCATCGATGGCATCCTTGATGAAGATAACCTCGCAAGTGACAGCGCAACTAAACTTGCCACACAGCAATCAATCAAAGCGTACGTAGATACACGAACTGCAGAAGAAAAAGATTTTACTATTCGTGGAAATACTGGTGCAGACGATACGGTCAGCACTGGAGAGATTCTCTCCATCATGGGTACTGCTGGTGAGATCACCACAGCAATCACTGACAATATGGTCACGATTGCATTTACTCAAGATGTAACGGTCCCACGTGATTTAAATATTACTCGTAATCTTCAGATCGCTGCTAATGGAACTCTGAAGTTTGGGACCAGCACAGCCGTCAGTTCAATTCTTGATGAAGATGATTTCAATAGCGATAGCAATACAGCTCTTGCAACTCAACAATCAATCAAGGCGTACGTTAATAACTTCCCGACTGCGACCATCACAGACAAAGGATTTCTGTCAGCTTCTGACAAAAACAAATTAGATGGTGTACAAACTGGAGCTACTGATGATCAGACTGGAGCTGAAATCAAAGCTCTATATGAGCTAGAAGCGAATGCCTATACCGATACAAAAGACACGAAGCTGACTGGTATTGAGACTGGAGCACAAGTTAACGTAGCAACTAATCTTGGGTTTACTGCAGGAACAAGTACTCTTACTTCTAGTACTGGTACTGGTGTTGTAATTCCAGCTGCTGTGCCAACTGGTAATGCAGGTTTGCTTAGTGGCGCTGATGCTCAAAAGCTCAATACTCTGACTTCAGATCTTGCTGGAAAGGCCGACTTAGTTGGCGGTAAGCTCAGCACTTCTCAGCTGCCTGATCTTGCAATAACTGAGTTCCTTGGCACAGTTGCTAATGAATCAGCAATGACAGCACTCACTGGCCAAAAAGGTGACTGGGCAGTAAGAAGTGATGTTGGTAAGGTTTACGTTATCACTGGAGACGATCCAACAGATAACGGAGATTGGACTGCCTTGGCATACCCTGCTCTACCTTCCGACGACATTCTGTTTGCTGCAGATAGCGGTGCTACAGATTCAGTAGTATTGGGAGAGACAGTCACTATGGCTGGTACTACCAATCAGATTGTGACTACTGTCACTAACAATCAGGTGCAGTATGCACTTACATCGAATGTAGAAATCACCGGCACACTAACTGCAGACACAGTTGATGCCGATATTGACGGAGGCGTTTACGCAAGCTAATGGCATACGGAACTCTACAAATTGGCGTCACTGGTCCCCAAGGACGCATTGGCTCAGGTACTGAATATCACATTGATACTAAGTACAACAAAGCTCTTAGTTTTGGTGACATCGTTGATCGCTTCGATGCTAAAGCTAATAAGTACGGAGAGACGGGACGTAACATTGTATTCTCCAATCCAGATGTAGCTGGTTTGGTTTACAACCCTCTTGCTTCGAGGTCAGAAAAATTAGATCTAATACAACGTGCAGCTGGTGCTCACAGTCACAGCATGCATGATGACTTTCACTCTTTTGATTACTACGCTCCGATAGGAACGGATCGTTACGACAAGAGTGCAGAGGGTGCTCCTATTTATCTAGTGGGAGCTGAAGGCCTGTCAGCACAAGGTGACAGTGGTGGTGGCTATGGCAACTTTGCTTTTGTTGAAGACGGTTTAGGAACGGTGCTCAGCAAAGTGGGGCATGGTGACACAAATGAAGCAGTCTTTGCTGGTGGCACGTTTGGCAGTACGGCTGAAGGAACTAAACCAAGCAAGCAGCAAAGTGCTGTAGAGAAAGCCAAGTCTTACAGCAACATGTCTAAGGCTGAGCTAGATGCTGCCTACGATAAAATGAGAAGTGATCCTAATGCTGCAGCAGAAGGGATGAAGATGCATAAAGCTTACTTCGGTAAAAAATAATGGCAGAGAGAGCTAAGGCAAAGTCAAAAGCAAAGTCACGCATTGACAAAGGTGCAATGCGTTGCAACAAGCCGAAGAGAACTCCTGGGCACAAGACTAAGTCTCACATTGTGAAAGCCTGTAAGGGCGGCAAGGAGAAGATTATTCGATTTGGTCAGCAAGGCGTAAAGGGTGCTGGTGCTAATCCAAAGTCCAAGAAAGACAAAGCACGTAAGAAGTCTTACTATGCCAGACACAATGCACAGGATTCTAAGCCAAGTATTTTTTCTGCTCGTTACTGGGCACACAAGGTGAAGTGGTGATGCAACGAATGGCAGGCGAGGCAATGCCAAAGGGCTTCTTGCCCAAGGCATATCTGATCGGCGAAGGCTGTGAAACGAAGCCTGTCGATACGTATCCGGCTCCAGTGAAGCCGACAATCCAGGCTAGACCTGGAGTGATGATGCCACGATGAGTAGAAAGAAAGCGAAAGGATTAGCCAAAGCATTCAAGAAAATGTCTCACCGCAAAAAAGGTGGAACCAAAGGGACATTCACTGCAGCCGCAACAAAAGCTGGCTATCCAGATACTCCAGCTGGACGCAAGCAATATGCGAACAAGGTTTTAAAAGACCCTGATGCAACCACTAAAATGAAGAGGAAGGCTACCTTCTATAAGAACATTATCAATAAAGACTAATGGCTGAAAAGAAGAAAAAGTCGAGGGTCAATGAATCTGGCTGTTATACCAAGCCAGGGATGCGGAAGAACCTGTTCAATAGCATCAAAGCTGGCAGCAAAGGCGGTAAGCCTGGTCAGTGGTCTGCACGCAAAGCTCAACTTCTGGCTAACCGCTACAAAAAAAATGGTGGTGGCTACAAGAAAGGTTGTAGCTGATGGCTAAACATAAAACTCAAAAGTCCTTAGACAAGTGGACGAAAGAAGACTGGGGAACTAAGTCTGGAAAGAATAGTACTCAGGGTAAAAAGGCAACTGGTGAGCGCTACTTACCTAAAAAAGCTCGTGAAGCTCTGTCTGACAAAGAGTATGCACGGAGTACAGCTAAGAAGCGTGCTGCTATTCGTAAGGGCAAGCAATTTAGTAAGCAGCCTGATGACGTGGCCAAGAAAACAGCACGTTATCGATAGAATAAACGGAGGGTTATTACTCATCGTTTAGAGCTTATTAGCAATGAAAATTCAGTTAAAGCGCAGTAGCGTACTTGAAGGTGGTTCGGCTAAGGCACCATCCGCTGGCGGTATGGAGTTCGGTGAACTCGCCATTAACTTTGAAAGTACTGATCCAACTATTTTTTATAAAGATAGTGCAGGAAATATTCGTGACGTAAAACTTGGAATCTTACCTGACTTAAGTGATAGCAGCTTCCAGTCAGGAACTCTGGATGATCGATTCCTAACCTTGACTGGTGGAACTCTGACGGGCAATGTCGTAGCTCCGAGCTTCGTTGGTGGTGTAGCTCGTGTTTCTTCTACACCTCCTGCATCAGCTGTTAACGGTGAGTTTTGGTATAACAAAGACGACGGGCGTACTTATATCTATTACACGGACGTTGACTCCAGTCAGTGGGTGGATGCTTCTCCTGACACATTTGCACTAACAGAGAATTTCTACAGCAAGACTGCTGCAGATGCCAGATTTATGTCGTTGTCTGGAACTACCAACACTGCTTTCGATCAAGCAACAGGGAATGCTGTGTTCGCTGGTGATATTACTTGCAACAGTATTACACTCACCTCTGGATTATTTGCAGTTAATGACACTTCAAATTTGGGTGGTCAACCTCCTAGTTACTATTTAGATTACAGTAATTTCACTAACACTCCAACTCTTTCAGACCTTGGATATGTCGGCGACCTTAATGCTGAAGCCAACCCTGGAGTTGCTACGACGTCAACAGACGGCTTGCTGTCTAGTGGAGATAAAACCAAGCTTGACGGCATAGCTGCAGGCGCAACGAATGTCACTAATAATAATCAAATTACTAACGGAGCTGGTTACATCACGTCTGCTGGAACTGCCGCTGAAGCAAATCAGTTGAGCGCAACTCGTACGTTTGCACTTACAGGTGACGTAACTGGATCAGCTACGTTTGATGGATCAGGTGACTGTTCAATCGCCACAACATCAGTAGGCGGAAGTGGAGGTTTTGGTACTCAGACTGTGACAAGTATCAACGATACTGTCCAAACTTCTACAACTATCCAGTCAACAACTACTATTGCATTTGCAAACACTGTTGATGACTTATATGGTGCTGGTGCCGGTTCCATTCTTCATTTCCAAATGACAAATGATGGTGACGCTATCGACTTACAATTTGATAATTTAAGCTCAGGTGATCAGTTCGTCGTGAACTTTACTGCCGGTGCTGAAACATATACATATTCATCGCATATTATTCAGGCTGACTTTCCTAAAGATAGATTAGTTGTTTCTTACACTGGAACTGGCACAAGTAAAAGCCAAACTAATCTGTCTGTTGATTTCCCAGGCCCTCAACAACGTCGAATAACTGGTAGCAATACTCCCATCTGGAATGTTGATTTTCCAACTGTAGAACTTGGTGGTGTTATTTACAGCACTGATGATTGGGATGTTTCAGGTTCTCAAGCTACACATAAAAGTAGCAATCCTGGTGTTGGTCAATCAGCAACCATTATTCAAGAAGGTGCCGATGTAGCTTTTGGTTCGACTTCAGATGACAGCAATATCCTGGATATCAAAGGACAACGTGCTCAGCTGAAGCTAACGAGTCCTACTGATTCATTAACGATTAACCCAACAGACAAGCTATCAGCCAAAGGTACATTTGATCCGATTTTTGCATACGTTACTGGCACTAAGTCTGGCTATTGGGTTAGCGACTACAAAACAATAGATATTGTAATTAAGGTCGAACTGTCCAATAGTCAACAAGCATTTTTTACAGGAATTGATAACAACAGTGGAAATTATCGATCAACGGTTTTTTTCAATGGTCCTCCAACTCCAGTCCAAGTTGGTGCAAACTTGGTTGGTTTACATCCTGGAGTAATGATGTACTACCCTGACGCAAACAGCTTTCCTAGAGTTGATACTGATGTCGCATATACCAATGCTCTATTAGGATTTAACGGAAATACTAATCAGTATTACGTACAGCTTTATCAGCAAGACATTACTTCCACTGGTAATAACATTATCCTTATTCAGTGTAGAGCTGTCTTCCAATAATCATATAAAATTAAAGTAGCGATACTTGGGTAATAGGGTCAAATGGCTGTCTTAAATTTTCCGTTGAATCCTTCTGACGGAAATACTTATGTAGAGAATGGTGTAATTTACACTTACGTAGGGACGGCTCCTGACGGATTTTGGAAAGCAGATAATCAGAACTTTGTGGCAGATACGTTTGTAGACGTAACTGGAGATACGATGTCAGGAAACCTGACAATCACTCCTCTTGGCGGTAGCGGCGACCGTGCTCTGTATGTTGATAACAATGGTTTCATTAAGGCTGCAAATGGTAGCGAAGTAGTCACCAGCCCGTTTGTTGCCAAAATTGGAGGCACAATGAGTGGGAACCTTGTGTTTTCCGCTGCTCAGATTTCAAACTCAGAAGGTCATTTAAAACTCGGCGGCACAGGATCGATCAGTGCATCCAACACTAAGCTTGAGCTTCGCACAACTGGTACTTCTATATATCAGGAGTACAACCTTAATGATACAAAGCGTGCTTATATTGGTGTCAATCAGAACGAACTTCAGCTGCGTGGTGTTGAGGGACCGATTACTTTCTTCCAAGGTAATGCTGACGGATT
>VMHT01107755.1_pt1 | contig 20342 bp, 22 predicted proteins | sample 4693611 | NCBI WGS metagenome assembly VMHT01 (sample SAMN12280063, study PRJNA550983) | marine metagenome | isolation source: seawater sampled from same location over 5 years 0.02-0.2 micron viral filtrate | place: USA: collected off the coast of southern California halfway between the port... ...
ATAGTAACAATGCATTCACAGGCATAAAACTAGGCGCTACAATTGACATTGAACTTAGTACTCATACACATGATGATCTAATCAACACCACAACTACACCGGTACCAACAACCACGGTATCAACCCAAGCGCCCGCAACTACAACTGAGTTTGTCGCTGGTACTACAACCCAAAATTAATCCGGTATAATTTATGGATAAAAAACAAGTCAAAGGATTCACATGCGGAGCCATGGACGTTTTACATGCAGGGCATGTGCTAATGTTAGCAGAGTGTAAAAAACATTGCGATTACCTGATAGTTGGTTTACACACCAACCCCAGACTGGATCGCCCGGAGAAAAACAAACCAATTCAATCGTTAGTGGAGAGGTATATTCAACTGGATGGTAACAAGAGTGTGGATCAGATAATACCATATGAAACAGAAGCTGATCTAATAGAGATTCTCAAATGTATGGATTATGATGTACGTTTTGTAGGTGATGATTGGCGTGACAAACCTTTCACTGGCCATGATCTACCAGGTCACTTGGATAAAGTTATATACAACAAGCGAGAGCATGACTACAGCAGCTCCGGGTTACGTGCACGTGTAGCTAAAGCAGCTAAAGAGTAATCACTTCTGCGTCGAATCCAAATGCCGCCGGACCTCTTGATGAGCTTTTGCATAAACATCAGCCATGGCCCGTGATATCACCCTTTCAAGGATGACCCATTGACCTTGTAAGAAACCCTCTTCATTAGCACGTTTACGTAACGCTGCTTGTAAACTACGCTGAAACTCGTCCCAATCGTCATCTGAATATAGGTGATCGTATCTTGCCATACTATTATATATAAAAACAGTTGAAAAATTCAACTCATGTATATATAATATACGTATGAAAACAAACAAATGGTTTCTAGCTTTGACTTGTGTCGGAGCATTATTAATTAATAACGTCCTGTCTGCAGTTGAAGGAAAGGTATCAACCAACTTTCAGTCTAATGCAGAATACAGAGGTCAATCCGTCGGGGACGATGTGATTGGCGCGAAACTTAACGTAAGCGAAAAATTTGGTGAATTTACTGCGGGAGTCGGTTTATCGACGCTTAACTCATTAGAAAGCTCAGCTTCACTACATCTACTAGACTTTGGTATTTCTACAGCTCTTATTGCTGATAAACTTACCGGATCTGTTGGATGGTTAGGTACAGATAGCGCATCATATGATAACGAAATCTATGCTAAGCTAAGCTTGCAATCACTGTTGACTCCATCTGTCACATTGTATAGAAATACAGAAGAAAGTCTATACAATGTCGTGTTTGGTGTATCCACTGGAGAAATCGCGATTGATGGCCTTCCGGTTAACCTAATTGCAGGTGTTGATCTAGGATTCGTTGAACGTACCGCAGCTGATAGTGACACGTATGTTGAAGCTCATGTATGCGCTGTAAAGAGCGTTACTGATTCCGCATCGTTAGTACTCGGTATTGAATATGATGATTCAGAACATCTTGATAATGAAGTTGGCTTTGTTTTAGGTTTAAACGTAAGTTTTTAACAGGTAATAAAAGTATAACTAGCTAAGCCCGGCCTAGGCCGGGCTTTTTTTATGACTGTATATAAATAATCATATGGCAGATACAGAGGAAAATATATTTGATGAATCCGCATGCGAAAGCGCTATGGACGCCGCGCATAAAGATCTATATGTTCCAGAATTCAAACCCTCTATACCTAGCCATATGCTCAAAAATCTCAACAGCAATAACAAGTTTTTAATGGAGCAACTGTCTGTTGTTAAAAACCAAAATCAATGGCAAACACATACTATTAGTAAAATGTATAAATATACAAGACAAATAAATGATAAAGTTATTGAACTGGAGCATTTCAAACAACGAATGTTACTAGAAATGAAACTGGACTCTAAATGGGATAAGAGAGAAAAAGAAATACAAAAATTTAAAAAATGGTTATTACTAGCAGGTATCGGTGTGCTATACCCGGTTTATATTTTTTTAATAAACTATCTAGGTTTAGGGGAAGTTATTGAAGCTATACTTAAAGCCGCATTATAAATAATATCATGTTAGAACAAACCAATCAACGTTTATTTGTTACCATACTAGGTTTAACTGCTTTATTCATCGCCGGTTGTGCTGCGTTTTTTAGTGTTAGAGGTATATCTTTACTTTTCTCTGGTAGTATGATCTCAGTCACTATAATGGCATCCGCATTAGAAATTGGTAAACTTATGAGTGCATCTTTCTTATATAGGTTGAAAGATAAAATGTCATTGATCATGAAAATATATTTAACGTTTGCTGTAGTTATATTGATAGGTATCACTTCGTTAGGTGTTTACGGTTTTTTGAGTGATGCGTTTGATAAAACAATGTCAAAAGTTGAACTATACGAGGCGGACATTAATAGATTAACTAAACAAAACCTCGCCCATGAACAAGAGATACAGAATATACAAAGCACGTCAAATATTATAGACACAAAAACGAACGATAGTGTTGATAGATATCAAAAAATATATGATGATTATAACAATGACCAAAGAACTAGACAAGACAATTTACGCGCGCGGTTGAAGGAATTAGACACCGCAGTGAGTGTTATAGAAAATGAAAAAGGTGGTCTTTTCAGTTCAAAAAATAAACGATTAAAGGAACTAAAAGAATCACAAGTTTTAGAGCGTGAGACACTAAACTCGTCTATATCCGAAATCGATGATAGAATAAAAGAAGAGTATACTAAATTTAGAGATAAAGTTGAGTCTCTTAGAGATGCTACTGAGAAACAACCTGACCGGACAGGAGATATAAATGCCATTTACGAAAAAATTAGAATAAATGAAAAAGAAATTATAGACGTTAAGACTAATATAAGAAACACAGATATTGGAAGTTTTAAGTTTATTGCCGCAGCATTTGACGTTGAGCTTAAAGATGTTGTTAAATGGTTTATTTTAATTATCTGTATTGTTTTCGACCCTCTCGCGGTTGTTCTAGTTGTAGGTTTGAACATGATGATTTTAGACCGGCTTTCAGGTCAAAAAAAAACTATAACTACCCCGGATATACCAACTAGTAAGAATATTCATCATATAAAATACCATACAGATACTGGTGAGGTTAAAGAAGTTAAACCAAAAGTACCACCACAGAAAAAGGTGATTACTAAACCGGTTGAGAAAGTGGTAGAAAAGGTGGTAGAAAAGGTAGTTGAAAAGCCAGTTGAGAAAGTAGTAGAAAAGGTGGTAGAAAAGGTAGTTGAAAAGCCAGTTGAGAAAGTAGTAGAAAAGGTAGTTGAAACTAATAATAGTTCTTTTGATGAATATAAAAAGCAATTAGAGAAATGGTGGAAAGTCCGTAACAATGACAAAAAATAATTCTATCGGGGTCTTAATTGTTAGTATAGGTAGAGATTATAGTATAAAAGGTATTTTTAATTACCTATCAAAAATTAAAAAACCTACAAATACCGCTCTTGAAACATTATATATTGTTAATGCTGCAATTGACGCAGTTACGTGGGAAAAAACATTAGAGGTGTATATTAAAAAGTACGGATTAAGCAATATATTTCAACAAATTCAAATTCTTTCAGGATTCACAAAAAGCTATAAGAATGAAAATAACTGGAAAATCTGGGAGAAACATAGCCGGGATGCATTTATGGATAAACATCTATCTACTGCATCTAATTTATCTATAGGTATTGATGCTGTTAAAGAAGATTTATTACATATAATAGATGATGATGTTATACCTCCAAGAACCGCGTTAAGTATATTACATAATGATTTAATAAATGATAGAAAAACCGGTATGGTTGGTGGTATATATTTTTGTAAGGATTGGTCACGACCGGAAATTAACCTATGGAGATCTAAAAAACAAGTAGCTAGAGAAACATGCATTTCTAGAAAAAACGGAGCTCCATATACACTAGATCAACTCGCGACTGGAAATGTTAAATATATTGATTATATTGGTAATGGATGTATATTAGGTTATACTGATTTATTTAAAAACACAACCCCGTTAACCGCGGAAAAGGTTACTAATTCATGGGGCAAGGGTCCGGATTTTGTTTTATGTGATAGGGTAAAAGAACAAAAAATGAAGATAAAAATTAGTAAATTTGTATGTGAACATATTTATGATGATAATAAATTCGCTGGTATTGGTACAAACTATATTAGAAGTATTATTAATAATAAACACCCCCGAGTGAAAATATATATAGGTGAATGTGTTTCGTTAGATTTAAACGTTTTATCTAAGAGATATGATATAGTATACAAAGTTGTAAAAACTGATCAACCATGTAACATTATAACAAAAAACAATATAAACCACGATAATGTAAAAATCATTTCTATTAATTTTCAAGAACATTATGATAAATTATTATCACAAATACCAGAAGATAATAGAAATATAGACACAGATATTAGGATTAAAAGACTTATAAACGATAATCTAGCATATAGTGTGTTAAACTCGCATAGCCCTTATATAATTCATTCCAACTTAAACCATACAATCTCCTTCAAACGTAGCTTAAAAACCTTTTCTAGAGGTAAACTTACAGTTATTTACAGTGACATCTTAAAAGACTTTTTTTCTATTGACTTTTAAGTTTATTATTCATATAATATAGATATGATAAATTGGTCTGTAGCTCTAAAAAGTAAAGGTAAGAAAAATTCTAAAACTTCTGGTAACGATAGTTCTAGTAACTTAGATAGTGAAGGTAATATACTATATTTTTATTCCGGTGTCGATGATGATTCAATTTTTGATTTCAATAAAAAAATTGTAGAAAAGGATAAAGAACTTACTATATTAGGTTTTCAAAATGATATAACACCACCACCTATAAAAATAAGAATACATAGCTACGGAGGTAGTGTATTTGCTGCTTTCGCAGCGATGAATTATATTGAAACTCGCAATGTTCAAACACATACATACATTGACGGTGCAGCAGCGAGCGCTGCCACACTTATGAGCGTGTGTGGTAATGAAAGATATATTTGCGAACATGGGTACATGTTGATACATCAACTAAGCAGTTGGTCTATTGGTAATTATGAACAACTAAAAGATGATATGTTTAATAACGATACATTAATGAAGAAAATATACAAAGTGTATGAGAAATATACAAAGATTCCAAAAACAAAAATTAAAGAACTGCTTAAAAAAGATATATGGTGGGATGCACAAACATGTCTCAAATATGGTTTAGTTGATGATATAATATCTGTAGATAAATAATAACATTATGAGTAACGGTAAAGGAGATAAAAATAGGATTAAGAACTTGGAGTCTTTTCGTAAAAACTATGATAAAATTTATGGTGATTCAAAAGAATTTGAAGAGCTCTTCAAGCAAGAACAAGATCTAAGCCTTCAACGTCAATCTAAAAAGATTAAGATAATTAAAGAATATACCGATAATAATAATATACCTATGGTAGTTGTTAATATTAATGACAGTTTGACAAACAGCATAATTACTAAACGGAAGTTACAGGCGATGGAACGAGAGTTAATTAACGAAGATTATGTACCGCAAGAACCTGATAATAATGTTATAGATGTTGAAAGCTCTACACCTGGAGAGAATAAATAAATAAATGAGCAAACAATTAACATTTGATTGGATTGAAGATCCTGAAGATGAGACCTCGCGGTGGATCTCTTCTAGAAGTGAATCGTTAATGGAGAAGTGTGATATAGCTTTTGATATGGTAGAGTATGAAAACCCCAATAGCTGGGGAGTGTCAGATTCTTGTTATGCAAAACAAGATCTTTCCGGAATTAACTACCTACCGGATAATTGGTTACCGGAAGACTACTCAGATGAATGCTTTGAAGAGAGTATAGTACATCATACTCACAATGATGCGCCAGAGCGTTATGAAGAATATCTAGACGATTATACCCTTTCTGCTGAACTCATTAAAGAGTATTCATCTTATGCTCAGCAAGCAAAAGAGCAAATGGAACGTCCTTCTGATAAGAAGCGACTTAAAATGGCTTTAACAGAAATACTAGATACTGCGAAGACTGCATACGATTCGGGGTCTATAACTCTCTCTATAAAATATGCTGACGAGCTTCGTATTAAAACAAATATGCGAATACTCGAAACGTTTATAAGTAATTTATAAACTATCTTTTTGGTGCCGCAGGTTTGGCTGGGCTTTTAGCATCACCACATTTCTTTTCATGCCTTACTGGCTCAGCTGGTACTCGACCCTTCTTGTAATCATTATTCTTCTTACCTTTTTGACGTACATGGTCATGCTCTTTATGTAGAGTTAATGGTAAGTTTCTAAACAAATGACTATGTGACCATACACCCACGCAGTTAGGATCAGACATAAATGGTGGTCCAAAATTAGCTTTTATAGGTATTGGCATAGGGTTGAATATTGGACAACATGCTCCAATTAACACTCTCATCGGTGGTATAAAACCAACCGTTCTACAAGCGAGCGTTGTACCTGTTACATCAGTCTCTTCAGTTTGTTGCACCTCACAAGGAGCAGTTACATGATTGAGTGACACTTCACCCTCAACATGCATACCACCACCTATAACAACGTTTGTTTTGACTCCTAAATTACCATCAACTAGTACTTGTTCGTCTTGATCACGATTGTCTTTGTTACGTGCTCTTAAACATAATATATCCGCCGCTATGTTCAAACGCCTACCACCGTCAATATTAATTTCATTTTCACTACCAATATTAACTTGCGTTCCGGAAATGTTTGTAATAGTACCACCAATATCTACAGGTCCGTAAGATCTCATAGATAAACCACCAGCACCGACCTGTACATTGTACCGGTTACATACATTTAAAGTGTAATTCCCTCCCGGTAAATCGTCGACATGTACATATTCAACCATGGGAGATTCTTCTTGATTTGTAAACACTCCTTGCTTATGTACCACTATTTCATTGTTATGAATTTTACCGACATCATCAACTCGTATCGAGCCAAAGTCATTCATTACTAACCCGATTGTTTCTATTTTATGTTTAGTAATATCAACAATCTCATTACCACCTAACCCCATCATTCTTTCTTGCTCGCTAAGTTTTTCAATATTTGCCTTGATATACTTATCTAGGTCAGATTTCAAATTCTCTTTAGTCCAATTACCGTCCATAGAACTAGGACTCTTTCCGGAACCTTTACAACATGGGCATTTTTCTCCAAATATTTTACCACTAGTTCCGGCTTTTTTAAACGTACCTTTTTTCTGCGCGCCTTTTGGAGAGCACATATCATATTTATCTACGTTATCCTTCTTACCTGTTGCGGACATAAATCCACCAAGCATAGCTGTTTCTCCTGGACCCCACGTCAGTCCTTTACCGGCTTTACTTACTTGCGTAACCTCTGTACTTTTAAATTTATTATTTAGATGCCAATATTTTTCTTGAGTACCGTGCCCACCAGTTTTTGTAACTTTAGCTCCACAGACCGGACATGGTCCAGGCTTACCACTCTTTGACTGCTGCTTACTAGTCAGTTTTCTAAACTTATCCGCGTCCTTCTTACACCGTTTTATTTCAAATAATTGTTTATAATCCGCAATAACCGATCCGATCTCATACCAAGCTTTCATATACTCTTCTTTCATGTTACCTATTTTTCGATAACTATCTCCCCTTATTATACTATCTACGTCATGCTCAACATACATATTTTGATAACCTCTAACTGTTAAATATTGATCCTCTAAAACAAGTTTTTGGTCATTATGCGTCGCTAATTCTATATTGGTATGATTGTTAAATTCCTTGAATGAACCGCTATAGTGCGTTAGTTTCATTATTTCTCTATTGTCACTATTAACAATTTCTATAGCACCTCCTTTTTGGTTCAATACATATTTATTTCTATATTGTTCCGTATTATGGTCATAAACATCATCATCAGTCTTTGCACGATTTTCATATGTACCTGGGTAATCTATACCCATGTCTTTATCTTCACCTAGAGTATCATAAATACCTCTCCATGCTTCTATACCGCATGCGGTAGCCCAATACACTGGTTCCAATGGATCCCCTTCTCTAAAAAAGCACCATACATGAGCACCAACATTAGGTATAGAAAATGATCCTTTAGCTTGATTCGAATATGAACTAGGGGTGTAATTATACGAATATTTATTGATACGCATCTCCGGCCATTGCTTGACATTATGTTTATTACTACCCCCTTTTTCACTATAACCTAGCCCGGCCTTTCCAGCTTTGTCATAATTACCTGTCCCGCCGTTATCATTCCATGCATCTGCTAACCTCAATTCTTCAACCTCTAAATATCTAGCAGGTTTTTCTCCTATATCATCTTCATTTAACGCGTATTCGGTCTCCGGTTTTTTAACTTTACCGGTAGGGTCTAACTTAGGGTCAATTTCTTCTTGTCTGTTACTATCAGATATCGTACCTGTAAAATTATGATCATTGTACCTCTGTTCACCTACTGCCCCGTTTAGAGGTAATGCACATTCTGCCCATGGTAATATATCTTTGATATCATCCTTAATATCGTTTAAACTGCTTGTTATATTCTCTCCAATCGCTTTGAATCGTTTATCACGGGGATTTTGATTCCATTTATCATATACTGTGATTGACACATGAGGGATGTATATCTTAACACGACCTCTACGATCTGGGTCGTTATTTTGTATAACAATACCTAGATAATTACCATAATATTTTTTCATTTATTATCAATAAAGGTTTTAAGCTTTCCGGAAATTCCAGCGCGACCGTATGCATTTGATCTTACATTTTTCTGAGCCTCATTACAATGTTGATCTATAAACCGCTGCATAGCATTTTTATCTCCTTTTAATATCTGTCTAACAACAGGAGGTAATTTTTTAAATATTTCTTTAGTAGCTTCATCTTCTCTCTTTTTCGCGTCACTAATATCTCTCATTTTTCGTTTGTTCTTCCTCATCTTACTCAACAAACCTTCTAACTGATCATCAATACCCGCTCTATCTGCTAAAATCATTGCTGCAGCCACTCCAGCTTTTTTACCTAAGTCTTTAATATCCTTTATACCTAACCCATCTTTTAATAAACTATCCAAAGAGTTTTCACCTAAATCACCCATAGCCTTGAGAAATTCCTTTGGTGTTATCTCGCCTTTAAGTAAGGCTTGTACTTTATTAGAAACAGTTTCACATATATTATCACTAGTTTGTTCTACAGTACGGTCAATCTGTCTAGCCTGATTCCTAGGTGATCTTATCTTTTGAATATTATCGGTTGTTAAGCCTTCTAGTTTTTTTGATTGCTCGTCTAATTCTGCATTCGCAGGGTTTCGTTGTGTATATTTATTAACATCTATACCTAGTTTATCTGAAATCATTTTTAATCGTCGTTAGTATATTTATTTGCTGTTACTGAAGGATTTTCTGTATTAACAATTGTCCCGAATAATGGAACACCAAACCAAATCTTCGCGTTTTCATCTACATTGACCAGACTTCCAGTACCTATATCAGTATTAAACTCTCCTGCATTTGGATCGTCATATACCGCTAAGTAAATAGTAGGTATTTCATTAAATATATTCCATCGAATTTCACCTATGGCAGCCGGTATATTAATACTATTGACTCGTTCAGTTAAGTCAATATCATTTATATGCTTCGTGCCTAGAACAAGAGGGGCTCGGACAATAACGCGTTTGTGATGTGTAGTACCACCATCAGTACTTTCAATCTCTTCCGCTAGGGTTAAAGAACTATTAGTAGTTTTAAGTACTGATCCATCTCCGGTACTGTTCAAAAAAGTGTTTGTGACTACATCAACTGCATCTTCTAATGTATCTTTTTGTATAGAAAAATCAAAACCACCCTGTACAGGGTCTATAAAAACTATTTTACCAGCTTTTGATCCAGCTCCGGTAACATCAAATAAACCACTCCTACTAAAAAATTGTTCGTATGTTGTATTAAACGATATTTGACCTTGCGAATTTACTACAACCGGACGGTTTGTGTTAGATGTAACTGTCGCGTTCGATACCATATCGCTAAAAGTTACTTCCTGGAGCGGGCTATTCACACTGTCTGTTGTACCTAAGAGACTATATTTACCTGCTAGAATACTAGGATAGGCAGTACTACCTACAATCAGTGGAGTTGTATTACCTGAAGCCCCTAATAGTGTCAGTGTTTGAGCTTGTATATTACCACTAGCAGTTAATGCTGCCACATTTAAGTTTGTAAAATTTGGACTTGCTGCTGTAAATGTACCCTCAACTTCTAAATGATTGATCCTTGCAGTCCCTGTAAGCTCTACTACTGTACTAACACCACCTATAACTAATTTATTTTTATCCCACTCATCATCTGAAGTACCATTATCATGTAATAATAAAAATCTTTGAAGCTCTCTCGTCGTTATGGTTTGTGTCGTTTTTACAGTCGCGTTGGTTGCATCTGTAACTGCAATCGGTAAGTAGTCCTTCTCACTGAGACTTGAACTCGCATCGATCTTATTCCATGTAATCTTAGGAAGTTCAGAAATTTTTATACGTTTATTGGCCATGGTATACTAACAAATATTTATATTGAATATCTTATATTACAATGTTTTTATGTTAGTATTTGATTGGACCATAATATATTTCTTGTATCAGTTCCAGCTGGAACAACAGAATCTAACCTTCCGCGGATTTTGTTTGTTATATAATTCTGTACATCTGTATTTGTAATTTTAGAGTTTCTTATTCTAAGATCAAGTTCGGCCGATTTGCTAGCAGGTATTGAATGGTTAAATACCCGGTCTATACCTTCAACCATATTCCTCAACCCATTCGGAACTGCCCACATAAACGTTGATACAACCTGTTCAGATTTTCTCATAATATACATAACATCGTGCGTGTTTAGACACTTATTATAAATGCTAAAATTAGTTATTGTAGCTCCGGATACTGTATAACTTTTTAAGTCTTTTATTTTATCTATTAACAATGTGTCATTGATATATGGAGTAGCTCCAACCACTATAGTAGAGTCTAAAATATTATTAAAGAAATATTTATTTGGTTCAAAATCATATCTTCCCATCTCAACTGAGTCTATACTAACAGTCAACTCCCCGATTTTTGAATTGAAATTTATATTAAAATTATGCTTCCCGGGAGATAGTTCTGATATATCGACGGGTATATTAATCTTTTCTGTTGTACTTATATCGTGGTTTGGAGTTAGTAGTACTTTAAGGTTTAAATTATGTTGTGGGTATTGTTCAAAATCAGACTTATGATATGAATACGAATTTATCATACCAGGGCGATCATTTATATTATCTATAACAAAGTCGCTTAACAATAATTGTTCTACAATTTCTCCATTCGAAGTTATAACATTACCATACATTTGATCTACAGATTCGGTTGATATTAAATCAAACAGCTCTGTTATCAACATATAATCTCCATCCGGTACTGAACCAGTTACATCCGCGGAACTTTTTTCGTTTAACGGTTTTGTGTGGTTACCAAATCTATCATTTCCCGCAACAAATGGATAGATTATATCCAAAGTATCATCAAATTCCGTTTCATCGATAGGTGTAAATTCATCATCTACTCTATTATTTATAGGTAATATATCTTCACTTGATCTAGGTCTATTATTTATTGGGTCAACTCTCGTGTCTTGCCATGGCGATGCTTTATTTGCTGCCGGACCAGCTTTAGTTGGGTGATTTAATATAGGTACCGTTATTACTTCCCCACCAACCGTCTTTCCTAAAACTACTACACTTTCTACAATTTTGTTATTCTTTATTGTTTTGGTAGGTACTAGAGATAAAATTTCCTGATCTTCAATCTCTAATGTGAATATTAATCGTTTGTTTTGATCGAGCTTTGATATCTTATTACCAGCGTGTAATATCCATATATTGTTGTATATATCACATTGATAGTCAATAATAGATAATTTTATATCATCGTTTTGATTATTACTATTAATCTGACCTGACATTAATTCTAATTTTCTAACATCGAAGCAATATAATGTATCATGATTTTCCTGTATACCAGTTAGATCATTTGTTGAACCTTTAACTTCAATCCAAAATTTATCCTGATTTACACGTATTCGGTCCCCATAGCCTATATAAACTACCCTATTAGATGTGTATGGTGGTGCATCGTCTTTGACTTGTATTATATTAGGGGGGGTATTGATACTATCTAAATTTCTACCGTAATCACTCCCAAGATTTTCTGTAGTTAATTCTCCAGGAACTGGTATATTAAATACACATTCCGGTTCACTAAAGAGGTCAAACTGCTTTGTAACGGTATTGAATGTATGTATAGTGTAATCGGTTTTTGTCTTGTTACCTACTTGAGTTAATATGTATATATACGTATCATCTGAACATACACTAACAATCTCATCTGTTTCTAATCTACCGCTTACCATGTTCCATGAGTTGTTTGAATATGAAATAGTCCCGGAATGATTAAACTGTAAAATCTCTCCAGTCGTCATTATTGAATAGACATCATCTGGTGTATCTCTTACCACTACATATTTAAAAAATCCTGGAGGTTTAATAGATGTATCTAAATGACTATCATTAGTAATATAGTTGATAAGTTTAAATTCATTATTGTATATACGTACACTCGTGTCTTGTTTTTTTTCTGTAGATCCTACTTGAACCGCGGTACCGTCGGTACCCATCACAAACACAAAAGGTGATACTTTATTTTCATTACATAATGCAAAACCATTATTAGTATAGTTACCTACGATTGAGTGACCTAATGATTTTTTCCAATCTCTAGACTCTATATCGAAATTTATACTAACCTCACCAGTATTAAGATCCTCACTATTAACTTTTACTGTACCATAACTATTACCATCCAATTTATATACATCTCCAGTATCTTTTGTATCCCCGGAAGTTTCTTTAAAAACATCTAAACCATCTTTTAGATGATACGGGTCCAAGTGTTTAAGACTATTGTCAATACATTTATTGTCTACCCTATAATATGCGTACATTGAACCTGGTTCAAATGTTAAATTGCTAGGTTCATCATAAATCTCTACTGAAGTTGTATATATAGAGTCCGCATGCAGATCTTTAGCATGACCTAATAAACCTTCATGGGAAAAGCTTAAAGCTTCAACATGCCCAGTGGATTTTGGGTTATAGTACCGGTCCATCCAAACCGGTTCCGAATCATGATCATCAGCACCGCTTAACCAAGTACATAACCATGTACCGGTATGCATGTCTTTAGGGTCTCCCCATCTAGTAGTTTTAGGGTAACCAGCTCTACGTTTAAATATTTTATCTGACCTAATCGGGCGATCAGCAGCTATCGATCCGGATTCAATCAGTCCAGAGTCGTTAACGTTTAATCTCTTATAAGGGCTGCTTTCCGGAGAGAGGTTAAAATATGTTATACCTGGGTTAAAAACTATTTCTGTAGTTGTAGAAGTATATTGTGTATATATTTTATCTGTACCTTCTAATTGTTCAGTCCCGGTGTAGATTTTATTATATTCGCGGTGATTATATTCAGACCGGTCAATCCACGGACTGGTGGGAGAACTGTACCCGCTATCTGTCTGTTGATTTTTTAATGGTAGTATATTTATAGGTATTGACTCTCCAGTTAAGTAGTAATATTCACTGTGAATTATATTGTTATTTTTTACATTTAAACTTGATGTGTTTTCATTAACATTTAAATTGTTACTTAAATTTTGTTCGTAATTTACAATATTATTACTAATTTTTATATGTTCAAAATCTAAAGGCTGTCTTCGTAACCTCAGTGTATCTCTTCCATTCAAAGTCAGTGTATCATACTCTGTAGTAAGTATAATAGGTATTTTACCTTCTCTTTCTCCCGGCTCACGTAACTTAACAATCCTAGCCTTATCACCACCTTCTAGATCCTGCTTATAGAAACGAAATAAATTTTGATCTTGAAAATACGTATACTGAAACAATATACCATCAGAATTTGCACTTGTGAGTATTTCTTCAATATTATTTTCTAAACCTTCCGGCGTTATAATTTTTTGAAAATATAATTCACCTTCGTTATCTGGATCTTCTCTTAGGTAATACCGTGACGAATCTTGCTCAGAAAATATTAAACAATTGTAACTATCTTTTAATAAAATATGAAAATAATAATTCTGAGGTAATATGTCAACACTTTTTAGGTCTACAAACTTATCTATAATAACCTCTTGAATACCGGTGGTGTTGTGAGTGTCAGTATTTGGTAATAGATATTCGGTAATTTGATCTTCACTCTCGATACCTGATACTGCACTCACACCAGTCAAACAGCTTCCGGACAACTCTCCCATTAAACCACTTAATGGATCTACATTTAAGCGATTGAATGCTAGATAGGTCGTGATAATTTTAGGGTAAAAATTTGACAGTGGTTTGATATTGATAATATCAAGAGGGGTCAAAAGATCTGTTAAGTAAAAATTAGTGTCTTTATTGAATGTTACATCTTTAGAGCTTTTAAGACCTTGATAGTAATCGAAATGGTAACCTTGTTCAGTCGCAATTACATCTTGGTTTACCTCAACGACAGGGTCTAACCTATACTCTGCACACAAAGGAGGTACTATTGTTATCCCGTTTATTTCATTGACTTCCATCCATATTATTTATATATGGACGTTTAGTTAGCTACAACGAGTTATTATAATTAAGCCTTCTAGATAATAATGAACAGCATGTACGTAAGAAATAAGCTTCACGCCCTGGGTAAAATTCAAAAGTATCTTGTATTTTTTGTGTGCTTAGTACACAATTGCTTCGAGAGGTAGTTATGTTTAGTTCGTCCATTTCTACAAAACGCCAATCATTATTAATAATGTCATAACTTTTCATGATATCAACGACTTCTGATGTGGTTAAAGCATCCGTATGTACTACATTATAAATACCTGGTTTGAAACCTGTACATATTTTTACTATTAAATCACCTAACATGTTAAGATCGGTCTTACTATTCTGATAATCAATTAAATCATTATATTTGTGTATCTTTGTTAGGTAATTTTTATTGGATTTTATATCATCTATTGGCATGCGGATTCTCAACAAACATGTAAATTCTTTATCTAAGATCTTTTCACACATGTGTTTAGTTTTGCTATATAAACTAGATACAATATTGTCTAAACCGAAATTAGGTTCATCTTCTTCAGTAAATATTTTTTCATATCCATCATATATACAACCACTACCTATATGTATAAAATTAACTCCTGTGACTTGCTTTAATTCCGTCTCTAACAAAAGCGGAATATGCGCGTTCAAATGCTGACATATGGATCGATTTTCCGGTAGCTCACATGCATCTACATTTGGTGTACCGGTATAACCACTACAATTAATAACCACATCATACCCAGTATGTTTAACAAGCGTACTCAAAACACCCTCCTTATGATAATCCACCATACTACGAGACAGGTTTGTAACGTCAAACTCTCTCTGCGCTGATAGTAATTTATGAAGCTTTTTCCCTACAAACCCTTTACCGAGTATTAATATTCTTTTATATGTATTCATTATTTTTTAAAAATGTATTTGTCAATTGGATAAAAAATTAAAGCCCCAATAAATTGAAATAACAATATTGTCAACCACATAGGAAGTTGTAACACGTCATATAGTACGTACATGCATGGCCAGGTGTAAATGAAACCTGATTGCCATCTCAGATGATACTTAAATATTTTTACCCAGTTCATATATATATTATAGAATATTTTATACATAAATACAAGCATGAAAGTTGCTATATGTTTGCGTGGATTTTATGCCGCCACTCCAGAGATAATAAATGGGGAACATGACCGACCCGCGGGAAGGAAAGTACTAGATGGTCGGAAAAATACAAGCAGACGTATATATCATAATTACTTGTCAGATGTGTTTAACAATCATAAAGAAACTCTATTCAACACTCACCATGAATTTGATGTGTATATACATAGTTATAAAACAACAGAACAACGAGATAACAATCTGATAGGCAAGCTACAAGAAATAGCACCAGGTGATGTGTTTCATAATATAGAGGAGTACAAACATAACTACATGCAAGGTAGATCTGTGTTCAAATCACATAAAATGGTCAAGCGACCTCAGCAGTACGATTATATAGTTAGCATTAGATGGGATTTGCTGCTCAACATAACCCTAGATGAGCTGTTAGAGAAATCATCACCTGATAAATTCACGTTTCTTCACCGCAATGGTCGTAAGCCTAAAGACATTCCATGGAGAAAAAACACTCGGGTCAATGATTTGATGTGGTTGTACGGTTCAAAACATCACGAGAATATGGTCAAAATGCTAGCTAAGTTGAAATCCGCCGGTGCATTCCATAACATGTGGATACATTATTACAATAGATGGTTGTTTGACGATGATATAAACTTCATCCTACCCAATTGGCACCATGGTGGGTCCGGATCTCCTATTCAAGTGCTGTGGAGAAACTGGTACAACTATTGGTACAAAGGAATTCACTGGAGCCGATGGCAATGCCTGGCCAATACCGCTAAATGGTCTCCACCTGGTCTTGTAACTCCATCTCACCCGGCGCGTCGGCGGTAACGTTGCGTAGCAACTTGAGCCTGCCGCCGCTCACCACTAAATACCAATATGAAAATTGCCATGTGCTACAGAGGGTTCTACAAGCGATCTGACAAAATCACAGATCAGACCCCCACGAGACAGTCTCGAGATCGTGTGTACGGTGGTAACAACTTTACCGAAACCATTCAAAACCACCATCAGCACGTGTGGTCTAAACTGAACCACCTGGACATATACTTTCACACATACTCCGCGGACGTCATATCAGACTCGTTATTGATTGACACCATAACAAAACAAACCGGCAAAGCCCCTGTTAAACACAGGTTCCAACAATACACCAATCAAGGCAACAGACGATCGTTAAACTCAGTGACAGCCATGGTGAAACAGGGTGAACAATATGATCTAGTGATAAACACTCGATGGGACTTGTGGTTCAACGTTGATGTGGAGCGATTGATCGAGAAAATTGACCATGATCGATTCAATTTCATGTGGAGAGAGCCTGGTGACAAGTGGGATCTGGGTCGTATGGTGTGTGACTTGATGTTCATATACCCAGGTCACATGCATGAAGCGTGGTTACGGTCGTTGCGTGTGTCTGAGTTTGACAACGCGGACCCGTGCTGGACATGGGGTCGTGAACATTACAAGGGATTTCACACCTACTACAGCGCGTTGTGCCAGCAGATACCAGAAGACCAAGTGCATTTCATGACCGAACAACGCCACGATAGCCTCACAGGGTCAGCAGATTGGTGTCACATACACAGACGTTACGATCAAGCCCGGGTTCATCGGTAACGTTGCGAAGCAACTAAAGCCCGCCGCCTGTCACCGGTATGATTGCTGCCGACGAAGCCATTTGACTCTGATGATTATGCCCATGATGGCCGTGAGACTACATGTGTTACTCACCATCACAGCTATGGCTCCTCGTGTGATACCATACACCATCCACAACATCAGTGCCACCGATATCAGATACAACGTGTTCAGATTGATGCCTCGGTGTTCCCGATCTCTCCACACAGTGAATAGTTGTGGTATCCACGATATCAATCCAATGGCCCCGGCGGTTAGTCCGATTGATTCTATCATCCAATCCATCGATAATGTAGAGTTTTAGATTCGCTACGCTCAGAAAGTCCGGGTGTCACTAAAAGTCTCATGATCCGGTAGCGCTTCAGGATCCATTCGTAGCAGCAATTTGATCAGATTGAACACACGATTGTGTTCCGCTAGTCTGTTGTACTCGCTCTCTTGTTTGTATCGATGTGCGTTACGTTCCAGTGCTCCTTGTTGTCTCTTGAGCAACATGTAGATGTACTCCTCATGTTCTTTGAGCAATGCCACTATGGCCGATTCGTCGTGTAAGTGATCCATATATTTATTTATACAAAAAAAATTTCTAAAAAAATTTTCCCATGCACCTTTTTCGACCCGACAAACGAGACCCTACATATTACAAATTTCCACACCCGGGGGATATACAAGGGGGGGTCTCTGAGACCTTGTTGTTTCTGAGACCCCCCGGTGTTTTATACAATCGCGTCAGCTTCAGAGACCTGTTTGCGTCTCCTAAATAGGGTGGTTCCTGCCACACCTGCCATGCAAGCCAGTCCAGCTGCTGCGCTTGTTGTGGCCAAATCGATTGGATCGTTTTGTGACTCAACTTGACTGGTGGTGTTGCTCTCTGCTAAAGTTTGTTCCAGTTGCTCGATACGTTTGATCAACACGTCAGGGTCTGGTTGTTGCTCGATCGATTGTTGATGAGTTCTCTTCTCTTGCTCTAGAGCGTTCATCAATCTGTCCAGTTGTTGATCAGGTGTGAGTTTACTCTTGCGTCTGTTCCAGGTGGCTGTTGCGTGCTTGAGCCTCTGATCAAAAGGATCGGTCAGTCCATGCTCTCTGGCGTGTTGTTGAATCTTGAGCTTCAGCGTGGGTGATGGTTCAAAGGCTTGTTTGTCCTTCAACGGTCTACCAGCATAATCCCATCCTCTGGCTTGTTGTGCCAGTTGATGCTCGTCAGGTGTCATGTGTGGACGGTCCTTGTCAATCAATGTCGACTCGATGTAGTCGCTGTATGTTTCGTTCTCACGTACCAGGGCTGCGGCTTGTTCCAGGCTCGTGACAGGTTCAATTGCTAACGCCACTGCGCAGGTGACGAGGAATGATGTTACTGTTGTGATTGCTTTCATGATATAATTGTATGAACTGGTGGTGGGATTGTCAACTAAAAAAGGAGCGACCTACTATGCTTCAGTCGCCCCTTCAAGGATCAGTTATGGATTAGGAATTGTTCTGCGTGAGTTCCACAACCTGGCTCTTGAGTTGAGCAATCAGGTCGTATGCTCGGCTGATTCGATCCTGGATCTGGTCAACCCGCTTCTGTTTGGAGTCAGCCTTTTTGGCCTCACGACTCACGTACGTGGTCCGGAAAGTGTCGATGTTGTTGTCGTAGTCACGTTCGATCAGACCAGCCAAGTACTTGTGATAAAATGCTTTTCGGTTGCCGGTGATGCTGCAGGTGACTTTGTAGTTGTTCAGGTCGATCTGAACCTCACGTCCGTCACGATTCAGAAGGGTGTAAAATACTTTGTTCTTGTTCTTGTTCTTCATAACTTGATTATCCTTTTGTTTTGTTCGATGGCTTGATTGCCTGATTATTCTTATATTATAGCTGTTGTCTGCAAAATGGACAACTTTTAGTTTCGTTGGATGAAGTCAGGTGCTCCAATCTTGACTCCTGGTCGTGTGACATCAGTCGCTTTGACGATGGTGTAGGGTGAGTGGTCAGTGTAGCGATTGATTCCGCTCTCCAGACTCTGCACGAACCTGATTGCTGTCTGCATGTCGTCGCAGTCGATCACTGGTGTTTTTCCTTTTAGTATTGTGTACATAACTTGTAATCCTTTCTGTGTTTTTGTTTGCGATCCAGAGTCTTGTTGTGCCTTCGATGGGGCCTGGTGGCCGTGGCGCGTATCTGTGATCTTATCTTCATTGTATATATAATAGCGTCTGCTGATCAAAAGGACAACTTTTACTTCAGTGCATCTTCCAAATTGTAAATGGCATTCTCAATTCTTTCAGTCTCTACAGCATCTTTTGCCTGCAGATAGCTCATCAATTTGCTGATGCATTCCAACACTTCCTCTTCAGTCATTTCACATTTATCCATAATCTTGTTCCTGTTTTTGTTAATTTAAAATCTTATTATATGCTGATCTGATGTAATGGGCAACATTTCATTCTTCAAAATCTCCTTCACCATCACAACATTCAATCAACTGATCCAACTCCTCATCCTCTCCTCTATAGATGGTCAGATGGTTCATCACATTATCACCTCTTGCAACACTCATGTTGATCTGGTCAGGTGAATAGTTCTTCCAAACATACTCTTCAACCTCTTTAATGTTGTCAATATCATATCCAAAACCATAACTCTTAATCTTTTTCATGCTCTAATTATAAGGTGATCTGATGAGAAGGACAACTTTTATCCTTTCTCCACAATCTCAATCAAAATCTCATCTATCTCACTCACCACAAACTCACACACACTCCACTCACTCACTTCATCATCAGCTTCACTCTCCTTATACTTCTCCAATTCACTATTATAAAACTTCTCAACTATC
>VMHT01161786.1_pt1 | contig 20341 bp, 26 predicted proteins | sample 4693611 | NCBI WGS metagenome assembly VMHT01 (sample SAMN12280063, study PRJNA550983) | marine metagenome | isolation source: seawater sampled from same location over 5 years 0.02-0.2 micron viral filtrate | place: USA: collected off the coast of southern California halfway between the port... ...
ATGGGAAACCAACTACGGGGGAGAGTATTTTGGGGCGGGTGTAGGAGGAGCCATAACAGGTCGTGGTGCGGATCTATTAATTATAGATGATCCACATAGTGAACAAGATGCCTTGTCACAAACTGCCATGGACAATGCGTGGGAGTGGTACACCTCAGGTCCTCGTCAACGTTTACAACCAGGAGGGAGTATCGTTTGCGTGATGACAAGGTGGAGTGAAAAAGATTTAACAGGCAACCTCGTGCGTGCCATGAGTGAGGTCAAAGCAGATCAGTGGGACGTGATAGAATTTCCTGCGATCATGCCCAACGAAAAACCTGTCTGGCCAGAGTATTGGAAGCTGTCCGAACTAGAGTCTGTGAAAGCATCCTTATCGGAACAGAAGTGGCAAGCCCAATGGCAACAGAACCCGACAGGTGAAGAAGGGGCTATCATCAAACGAGAGTGGTGGAAGGAATGGGAAAAAGAAGATATGCCTATGCTTAAACACATCATTCAATCTTATGATACTGCTTTTACCAAGAAAGAGTCGAGTGATTATAGTGCCATATCTACATGGGGTGTGTTCTATCCTGACGAAATTACCCCCAATATAATATTATTAGATGTTGTCAAGGATCGTTTCGAGTTCCCTGAACTAAAAAGAGTGGCCCTCGAACAGTACAAATACTGGGAACCGGAGTCCGTGATCGTTGAAGCGAAGGCCTCGGGCCTTCCGTTAATACAAGAATTACGTCAGATCGGTATTCCCGTTATCAACTTTACACCTTCCCGTGGTAATGATAAGTTATCTCGAGTACACGCTGTTGCTCCTATTTTTGAAAGTGGTGCAGTTTGGGTACCAAAAGAACGCTGGGCAGAAGAGATGATAGAAGAATGCGCTATGTTCCCTCATGCGGAACATGACGATCTTGTAGATTCGATGAGCCAAGCATTATTGAGGTTTCGTAAGGGGAACTTTGTATCGTTGCATGATGACTACGAAGATGAGCCCACGGACCACGGACAAACGGAGTATTATTAATGGCTGTATATAACCCTATGGATGACTTAATAGTTGGAGACAATCAGGATCCAGCATATGCTGTCAGAGAAATTCCTTTAGGACAAACTCCAACAGAGACAGGGTTTCAACCAGTCGGTGAAGTAGTACAACAACCTATAGGAAATCCTTTTGACCCTATTATGAATTTTGGAGGAGATTTCATAGCTCAGACTTTTGGACGTATAGCAGAAAATATGTATGACCCCGAGGCTGCAGCGAGAGGTCAGAAAAAATTTGCAATTATACAAGATGCAGCAAAGATGTTTGGTAAAGTACCTGGACAACTAACACGAGAGGATAAGCTTTCATATGAACAACAAACTGGAAATCCAGTTGAGCAACTATCTTTTGTGGAGGGTTTTAATTCACCCTTAGAATTTGTACTAAGAGAAGCTGTCGAGGGTTCACGCAGAATACAAAAGGGTGAAAGATTCACAGAACTACCAGGTAATCTTCAATTTGGAGTGGCTTTTGTACCCTTTGAATTTTGGTTAGGGGGCTTTGGTGGTAAAAGAGCGATTGAAGAATTCGGTGGTGAAGCTTTAAACAAGTATAGAGGAATGTCCTTAGGAGAAATAGTTACTAACCCTAAAGCACGTGAAGAGATTCCTGAAGTGGTGGCTTCTATAGAAAGAGAATATCCTATACTTAGAAAACAAACAGGCCCTAGAGAAACAACTGAAAGACCATCTGATATGGATTTAGTGGCTAGTCAGTCCGACTCTTTGGATGACAGAGGTCTAAGATTTAAAACAGGAATGCCTAATAGGTCGACACTTGATGCAAGAACAAAAGCAGAAACAGGACTTGCTTCATCAACACCAAGAGCAGGAACAAAAAAAGATTTTCTTGTAAATTATTTTAGTGATCCTAAAGCAACAATTAAAACAACCACATCACTTGAGGGTCAAGGTATAAATAGAAAAGATATTGCAAATTTTTTACAAGAGTTTCCTGAATATAGAAATAGAATTCAATTTGGTTTAAAAGATGCCAAAACAATTGATAGACTAGAGGCAGGTATAAAGAAACTACAAGCTTTTGAAGGAGAAAAAATTCCAAGTCTAGAACTAGAAAGAATGTTTGGTTTAGGAGGTAAAGGGTATCTAACCACAATACTGAATAATAAAGATACTGTTACTAAAGGTTTACTTACCCAAGATCAAGTTGACTATGTAAAATCTTTTCAAACAAATTTATCCCGAGCAGAATTAGATAATAGTAAAAAATTATCTACGATTGCTACCGATCTTAAAAATAATTCCGAGTTTCAAAATCTCGGTCCTACTGAAATAAGCAACAAATATAAAATTCCTTTAATAAATCTACAAACGGCAATGAGTAAAGATCCAGAATTATATGCACTTGTTGCAAAAGATCAAAAACTTATAGGCACTCCCGATACACAAATGTCTATATCACTTATAAGAAAAGTATTAGATCCTAAAGCCGATGATGTCGATGTATCAATAATTACAGATTTATATAGAGGGACGAAAAATATTGAAGGTTATACTCCTTCTCAATTTCTAACACAATTTAAAAAAGATAACCCTAATTATAAAAAAACAGGATTTGATAAGAATACAAAAAAGGCATACAAAGAACTAGAAGACAAGAGATTAGAAATACAGAAAGAATCATTTAATTTTTTTGATAAAGTTAGAAAAGATCCTAGGTATGGTAAATATTTAAAAGATTCAGATAGACTTCAATTTGGTTTTCAAAAAGCGCATGCTTTTCCTATAGATGAAGCAACAGAAATAGGTCGTTTTGAGAATATGGCACAAATGTCTGATATGATTTTTGTGTCCGATATGACTAGCAATGTGCGTTTACAAAAAAGATTTGATGGAGATTTAATTAAAATTGGTAACTTAGGCAGTAAAGAAAATATGGATAAACTAGCAACCATTCCAACAAATGCTGACATAAAATCTATGGGTATAAATTTACCAAAGATAATAGAGAGACTGAAAGAGTATGGTATAAATGTTGTACCCGAAGAATTTCAAAATATGAGACAATTAATATTTGGTAAGAATAAAGGTATCGTAGAGCAAATAAATAAATTGTATCAAAAGTTTGATACAGGAACTCTTCTTCCACAGGGTAAAAAAAATTATGGTTTAGTGGGTAAAAACCCAAAAAAAGTTAAACCAGAAAAAAGATTAAAAAATTTAAAAGAAAGATTTATGAAAATATTAGATGATCAAGTCTTATATGAAAAAACAAATGGTAAACAAGGTAAACCAATTACACGTCAACCAAGAAGAGATGGTCAAGAAGGAGGTTTTATAGTTGGTCTTCAAGATGGTGGAGAAGTCAAACCTGTACGTATGGCCATAGGCGGTGATCCGTTGACCAATCTCAATCAACAACAATTCTCACCCGATCCAGCCTTTGAAGGACAAGACTATTTTCAAGAAGCCGTGGATTCAGGTAATTTACAAGCAGCCAATTTATTAAATCTCTTTAAAGTTTTTAATAAACCTAAAGTGATGGCAACACCATCCAATGTGAAAAAAGTAGAAGATGCAAGAGATCCTATACCAGCACCAACAGGCTCGCAGGAGATTGCACCGTTGCCTGCAGGAAAACAAGATTTCTTTTTCAAATCATTTTTTCTCGATCAACTCAATAGTCAAAATGCACCAAAGGCTTCGACACCTCAAGGTTGGAGAGAGTTCTTAATTAAAGGAAGAAAAGTTCCTGAAGCAGAAATGATGGACACAGGAATTTTGCAATATCTAGAAGATACTGAAAAGTTTTTTCCTAACAAAAAAATTACTAAACAGGATTTAGAAAGTCTCTACGACACGTCACCTTTAGGCAACCTAGAAGTACGTGTAAAAGAAAGAAAAGCACCTGGATTTGATGAGGGTCAATTTACTTTAGATCAAGGACGACCTAGACATAAAGGTGCGGGTAATGCTGCAATTGACGAAGCTGCAGATGAGTATTTTGAAGTTGTAGTTAACGTCCCTCAACTACCCGGACAAGAAAAAGTTTTTGTTAATTCAGGACATTTTTCAGAACCGAACGTTTTAGGTTTCACTCGTGTAGGAACATACAAGAACGCTGACAATCAAACAGTGGCAGTCATTCAAGAAATGCAAACTGATATGCTAACCGAAGTTCGTAAAGAACAAGAGCGTTTGTTTGCAATGGTTAATGCACTGAAAAGACAACGTGCCGATTTAGCTAGACAAGTAGAACAAGCTCGAACTATAAGTCCCGGAAATGTTGAGTATGCCACAAATAAATTAAGACAGTTTGATCAACAATATCCAGAGAGCTTTTTGAATGATTTAGCAACAGATAATTTAATTCAACCTTTTCCTAATATCGTTGCGAAAGAATTAATTCCAGAAAAAACACGCAACCTAAATGCAATACAAGATGATATTAATAAACTAAGTATGGCAAACGTTGAACAATACGCAGACCCTGCTTATAAGACTAAGATTTTTGATTTAGCACAAGAGCAAACAAAAATTCTTGATGACTTGATGTCGATGAATCGAAGTTCAAATTATAAAGAAAAGCTTCAAGATTTTAAAGTACCCTCTACAAGCAACCGAGAGGAATTACAACGGATTGGAGAGACAGATACTTATCTACCAAGTAGTTATAATATGAAACAATTAGAATCGTTTCCTCCCATACCTTTTAATAAACAAGCAGACTATGTAGATCTATTAATTAAATCAACAATCAAAGCAGCAAAACAAAAAGGTATTGATCGAGTGGCTATTATGCCTGCCGACATAGGTGCTAACCCTCGTTGGAGTAAAACTACGGATGAAGCGAAAAAGAAGTTTCAAAACTTGTATGACAAAGTGGGTGTTCAACAACTAAAGAACATTGCAAAAAAGTATGATGGTACATTAAATGTAGAAAAAATTATTGATCCCAATAAAACTAATCGTGGTTTAACATTTCTTAATAAAAATCCAGACGGAGAGTTTCAGGTATTAAAACAAATAGAAACTAAAGTAGAAGAACTAGAGGCTGTCAGAGATAAATACTATGATGAGGAAATAACTAGAATTGCAAGTGGAGTAAATGAACCAGGTACAATAGTTTTGACTAGAGAAATTTCACCAGGTCAGATGATGGATTACTACCTTGTAGAAGGTCGTGGAGATGCCACGGATGTGGGATATCGTATGATTCCTTTAAAAGAAAACGAAAATGCAGATGATGCACTTATAAAGATTGTAGAATATAACCCTAGCGCAATCGATATGTATACTATATCATTTGACCCTTCCAAATTGGAAGAACCAATGTACTTATTTAAGAAAAAATCAGGTGGAACTATTGATAAAGATAGTTTAGTTTCTATAACAGATATATACGGCGAATATGGTAGATAAATTTAACAGCTCATCACGCAATCCAACTGATATGGACGATGCTAAAGCATTAGGTGCAGGCGGTGATGATAAAATTGATATTGAAGAAGTAGGTAGTCAAATAGAAGTAAATCTATCTCCTGATCAAGTAGAAGATAGTGTAGAAATTATTGAAGATGGTTCTGCTATCGTTGGTGAAGTTGATGTACCTATAGCTTCAGGATTTAATTCTAATTTAGCTGAAATTGTTGATGAAGCAATTTTACAAGAACTTTCCAATGAACTTATTGAAAAAGTAGAAAACGATAGATCTTCTCGTGAAGAGTGGGAACAAGCTTACACGAAAGGTTTAGACCTTCTAGGTTTTAGGTATGAAGAACGCACACGTCCTTTTAGGGGAGCGGCAAGTGTTAGTCATCCTGTATTAGCGCAAGCGGTAACACAGTTTCAAGCAATGGCCTATGTCGAACTTTTACCAAGTGATGGTCCTGTTCGAACACAGGTTGTCGGTGCAAACACAACTCAATTACAACAAGCAGCAGAGCGTGTAAAAGATTACATGAACTATGAGATTACTCATGTCATGGAAGATTATAATCCTGAAATGGATCAATTATTATTTCAATTACCTTTATCAGGAAGTGCATTTAAAAAAGTTTACTTTGACGAAGTCTTACAAAGAGCAACATCAAAATTTATTCCAGCAGAAGATATGATTGTACCGTATGGTGCATCTGACTTAGACACTTGTGATCGTATTACACAGATCGTTAAGATGTCTATGAACGATTTAAGAAAAAAACAAGTTTCAGGATTTTATCGAGATGTCGATTTACAAGCTTATGGTGATGATGAGGCAAGTGATATACAAGATAAAAAAGATCAAATAGATGGCACAAATCCAACCAATTATAAAATGGATGACATGTCTGAACTTTATGAAATGCATGTTGATTTAGATCTTGAAGGTTTTGAAGATATTGATCCTAGAGATGGTGAGCCTAGTGGAATTAAATTACCTTACGTAGTAACTGTTGAAAGAACATCTAATAAAGTTTTATCCATATATAGAAATTACAATGAAGCTGATGCTTTAAAAAGAAAGAATGAATATTTTGTACACTACAAGTTTTTACCGGGTTTAGGTTTCTATGGCTTCGGTTTAATTCACATGATTGGTGGTTTGACAAGAACTGCTACAACAGCATTAAGACAATTACTTGATGCGGGAACACTATCTAACTTACCTGCAGGTTTTAAATCAAGAGGTTTAAGAATACGTGATGATGATCAACCTTTACAACCAGGAGAGTTTAGAGATGTTGATGCCCCTAATGGTGTAATTCGTGAAGCATTAATGCCTTTACCTTACAAAGGGCCAGATCAAGTTTTAATGCAACTTTTAGGTTTCTGTGTAGATGCTGCAAAACAATTTGCAACAGTTGCTGACATGCAGTTGTCAGAGATAGGACGTTCACAAACTCCTGTTGGTACAACCATGGCACTAATGGAACGTGGCACAAAAGTTATGTCCGCAGTTCACAAAAGATTACACTATGCACAGAAAAAAGAATTTGAACTATTAGCTAAAATTTTCAAATTGGTTTTACCACCAATGTATCCTTACAATGTTGCAGGTGGACCAAGAGAAATAAAGATACAAGATTTTGATGATAACATAGACATTCTACCTGTTTCAGATCCAAACATTTTTTCAATGTCACAAAGAGTGACGCTTGCACAAAATCAATTACAACTAGCTCAATCCAATCCGCAGATGCATAATCTGTATGAAGCCTATCGAAGAATGTATATTGCTTTGGGCGTAAAAGATGTTGAACAAATTTTACCAATACCAAAAGGTCCCCAACCACAAGATCCTGCTATGGAGCACAGTGTTGTTTTAAAAGGAGCACCTCTTCAAGCTTTCCCTCAACAAAATCATGAACTTCACATAAAAGCACACAGAACTTTTATGTCGTCTGTTTTGGTTAAGTCAAATCCGATGGCTGTTATGAATTTAGCATCACATATTAATCAACACGTTTCGTTACTTGCAACACAAACTGTTGATAAAGCAATGGTTCAAGAAGCGGAAAAATTACGTCAACAATTCGGTGAGCAAGTTCCACCAGAAGCATTACAAGCTTTACAAATGCAGAGAGCTGCAGCTATAGATAATGAAATTGTAAAAATTACTGAGCAAATGGTCGGTGAAGAAGCAGAAGCAATGCAAGATCAAAACATGGATCCTCTTGTTTTACTCAAACAACAAGAATTAGCCATGAAACAAGCTGAAATGGAGATGCAAGCACAGTTAAAAGGTGAAAATCAAGCCTTAAAAGAAAATCAATTTGATTATAAACAAGTTTTAGATGCACAAAAGTTGAAAAAAGACTACGATTTAGCTAATTTACGTGCAGATGTAGCAATACAACGACAAAATCAACAAAATAGAGGTCAAAATGATTAGTTTATTAGCTGGACCAATAGCAGGAATGATTAAAGATGCTGTAACTGGCTTTGTAGAGACTAAAAAGGCAAAATCAGAGCTAAAATTAACTGAAATAAAGGCACAAAAGAGTCTCAAAGAGCAGCAAATTGCCGGAAAAGTTGCGTGGGAGGCATCAGCCGTAGATCAAATGAAAGGGTCGTGGAAAGACGAGTTTGTTTTACTAGCTTTGATGATACCTGCAATCTGTGCCTTCTTACCTTTTATGCAACCACACATAGAACGTGGGTTTCAGATTTTGGAAAGTTTACCGGAGTATTATACCCACCTCTTATATTTAGCCTGCTCTGTCAGTCTGGGGGTTAGGGCGGCACCTGGTATCAAAGGAATGATTTCTAAGAAGAAATGACAACAAAATGCATAAAGTGTGACTGCTTATGCCATTGTTGTTCAACTTGTATGTGCGAATGCACCATATGCGAACATGAAGAAACAGAAACTAACAACAACAGTTCCTCCTAAAAGAGGACCAACACCACAAGGGTTGAAAATTAATTATAAAAAGATACAAATAGTTAAGATAACTAAATAAGGATATTCTTAACGATGAAACACACGTATTTTAAAATACCTGGGTGGTTTAATTACTCAGAAACTTACGATATGATTGTTGACCAAATACCCGAAGATGGAAAGATTGTTGAAATTGGATCTTTTCTAGGTAGATCAACACATTACTTAGCTACAAGCTTAATAAATGCAAATAAAGAAAACGTAAAAATTTATTGCGTAGATACTTTTGCAGGTTCATCAGAACACGCAAATTTGGATTTACCTCAAGACTTTTCACACATCTTTAAAGAAAATCTTCAATACTTTATTGGAAGAAATATGGTTATTCCTTGTCAAGGAAGATCAGATGACACAAGTATATTAGAGAAATTTGAAGAAGCTACTATTGATTACATAATGGTTGATGGTGCACATGAGTATGAACCTGTGATAGATGATATACAAAATTGGTGGCCTAAATTAAAACCTGATGGAGTAATGTTTGGAGATGACTATCAACTTCAAGCAGTTTCCGAAGCTGTAAGAATAACTCTTCCAGCAGTTATGGCAGGTGGTTTAGGTGTTAATGGCAGTCAAGAACAAACATGGTATGCGAGTAAGGATCAAACTTATAAATCTTTCGAAAAGACGGTACCTGGTCTTAATTGTCTTAAATGAGTATTTTTGTTCTTCACAACTATCAAAAGGAACTCAAAGGTTTAAAAGAAAATCTCCTAGAAAATCTTATCGTAGGGGTTGAAAAATTTGAGGATTACAAGTATATTTTAGGAAAGATACACATGCTTGAAGCATGCCAACAGGAACTTTCTCGCCTGCTGGAACAAGAGGAGAAAATTAATGACTAAGACGTTATACGTGCCTGATCACGTAAAAGCAAAACTAAACAATCCTTCTAAAGGGATTGATCAGGAGAAAACTGAAATAGATAAACTTCCAAAACCCGTTGGATGGAGAATTTTAGTTTTACCTTTCAAAGCAAAAGAAAAGTCAAAAGGTGGTATTTTACTAACAGATAAAACTATCGAAGACTCACAATTAACTGCATCTGTTGCCATGGTGTTAGCCGTGGGCGATGATGCTTATGCAGATAAAGAAAAGTTTCCTAATGGACCTTGGTGTAAACAAGGTGATTGGGTCGTGTTTGGCAGATACGCTGGTTCTAGAATCAGAATAGATGGAGGAGAAGTAAGATTACTCAATGATGATGAAATACTCGGAACTGTTGATAATCCAGAGGACATATTAACAATACTATAACATGGAGGTACCATGCAAACAGAACTTAACACTGCAAAAGACGAAAAGCTAGTTGATCTTGATACATCAGGTGAAGGAGCAGAAGTCGAATTAGAAGATAAGTCTCATGGTGCTGTTTCACCAGAACAGTACGAAGAAGTAAAAACTGAAGAAAAAGATCCTCTGAATCCTGTTGTTGAACAACAAGGTGAGATGGATCAATATTCTGATAAGGTTAAAAAGAGAATAGATAAGCTGACTTGGAAAGTAAGAGAGGCTGAAAGAGAAAAAGAAGCTGCTCTTGTTTTCGCACAAAATGTGCAAAAAGAATTGCAAGACACTCAGAAAAAAACTTATGACATTGACAAAGGTTATATGTCAGAAAGTGAAGTAAGAAACAAAATGGCGTCTGATCTTGCTCGTCAAAATCTTATTACTGCTAGAGAAGCAGGTGATTATCACAAAGAAGAAGAAGCTAGACAAGCTTTAACTAAACTGGATCTCGAAGCAGAAAGAATAAGAGTTACTAAATCTAAAAAAGAACAAGAGTATGAGCAGTTTTCAAAAGAATTAGAAAATAATGCTCAACAAGTTGTACAACAACCTAGACCACAACCCTCTGATAAAGCTTTAGCTTGGGCAGAGAAGAATACTTGGTTTAGATCAGATGCTGATATGACTGACTTTGCTCAAAGAATACACAGAGGCTTAGTAGCAGAAGGATTTGACACAGAGTCAGATGACTATTATGATGAATTGACTAATAGAGTTAAAAACAAGTTTCCAGAGTCTTTTAAAGACTCGGATCAGACGATCAGAGGTAACACAATCGCCCAACCCGTTGCTTCTGCCACAAGGTCTGCAACACCGGGGCGCAAGTCTGTTAAGTTGACCGCTAGTCAAGTGAAAATAGCAAAAAAGTTAGGGGTTCCCCTATCTGAGTATGCTAAGTACGTTTAAGGAGGTACAAAATGACAGATAATAAAACACCAAGAAGTGCACAAACAAGGGTAACTGAGGAACGCAGAAAACCTTGGAAACCACCGTCTCAATTAGACGCACCGCCATGTCCTGATGGATATAAGCAAAGATGGCTTCGACATCGTGTCAACGGTATGGACGATACTAAAAACGTCAATGCCAGACTCAGAGAAGGCTGGGAGTTAGTGAGGTCAGACTCACATACAGAAGGTCAATACTCTGCATATAATGGAAGTATCAAAGCTTATGAGGGTGTCATCAGCGTGGGAGACTTGCTTTTGGCAAGAATGCCAGTGGAAACAATTAATGAGCGTAATGCACATTACAAGCGAATGACTGATCAACAGACAGAAGCTTGGGAAACAGATCCACTGCGAGAACAACATCCTAGCATGCCTATGAACGCAGATAGGCAAAGTCGTGTATCTTTTGGTGGCGGAAATAAAAAACCATCTCAAGATACTTAATTATAAAGGAGATGAACTATGTCAAATCAACAAGGAAACTTTGGATTTCGTCCTGTTCAAATGCTTGGTGCAGCTTATAATGGTCAAGGCCAACAAGAGCTGTCAATAGCAAGTAACGAGACAAATTCAATCTTTCAAGGTGATCCAGTTGTATTAAATGCAAATGGATCGATTTCTCGTGGATCTACTGCTGGTGCTGAACTAATTGGTATTTTTAACGGTTGCTTTTATACAGACCCTACAACGTCTAAACCAACTTTTTCAAATCATTATCCAGGCGCCATTGTAGCAAGTGATATCGTTGCTAACGTAATCACAGATCCAGATGTGGTATTTGAAGTCAAAGTAGATGACGCAAATGCTGGACAAGCACAAGTTGGTTCAACAGCTAACATCGCAACATACAGTGCAGGAGATACTACATCAGGTATTTCTGCTGTTGTTCTTGATGGAAGCACGTTTGCAACTAGCAGTGCATCAAACTTCGCTGTGTACGCACTTTCAACAGATGTGGACAACAGCGACTATACTGAAGCTAACGCTAACATTCTTGTTAGAATTAATAAGCATCAGTATAGAGATACTACAGGTATATAGGAGGTTAAACTATGGCTATATCTAGAAGTCAACTCGTTAAAGAGTTAGAGCCAGGTTTGAACGCCCTGTTCGGCTTGGAGTATGGGCGCTATGACGCTCAACACGCAGAAATCTTTGAAACAGAAACTTCCGATCGTGCATTCGAAGAAGAAGTAATGTTATCAGGATTTGGTAATGCAAGAACGAAGAGTGAAGGTGGGTCAATTGTTTATGACAATGCGACAGAAACTTTCACAGCACGTTACACACATGAAACAATTGCACTTGGTTTTGCAATCACTGAAGAAGCTGTTGAAGATAATCTTTATGACAGAATCTCAGCAAGATATACAAGAGCACTTGCACGTTCCATGGCAAACACAAAACAGGTGAAAGCTGCAAACATTTTAAATAATGGTTTTGACAACAACTTCCCTGGTGGTGACGGTGTTGCTCTTCTTTCTGACGCACACCCGCTTGTAGCAGGTACATTGAGAAATGAACTTGCTGTGGCTGCTGATCTTAATGAAGCATCTTTAGAGCAATCTCTCATTGATATTGCTGCATTTGTAGACGAGAGAGGTTTATTAATCTCTACTCAAGGAAGAAAACTTATTGTTCCTTCTGAGCTACAATTCGTTGCTGACAGATTAACCGAGTCTGCTTTCAGAGTTGGTACTGCTGACAACGATATAAATGCATCAAGAAACATGGGCATGATTCCTGAGGGATACACAGTTAATAACTACTTAACTGACCCAGATGCATTCTTCCTAAAAACCGACATTCCTAACGGATTCAAATTATTCCAAAGAAGTCCAATTAGAACTTCAATGGAAGGTGATTTCGACACAGGAAATGTAAGATACAAAGCTAGAGAGAGATATTCATTTGGATTCTCAGATCCTAGATGTGTATTCGGTTCACCAGGTGCTGCATAAGCATTAAATACATAAGAATCAAAAGGGGGCTTTGAGGCCCCCTTTTTTTATGGTACTTTAGAACTTTATTAACCCTATGACCCTTCGGGGACTATTAACAAAAGGAGATAGACATGGGAACAACTACATTTTCTGGACCAGTAAAGGCCGGAACAATTAAAGACACAACAGGAACTACTCTTGGCTCAGATGTCAAGAACGTAGGTTTTGTTGTAATGGCACAATCAGCAATTGCTGATATTATTGGTGCTTCTCACTTAAACCAAGTGATAGCAACAATCCCTGCAAACTCACAAATCACCGATGTGGTATTGAATGTAACGACAGTAAATAATGACTCTGGTGCTGCAACTGTTTCAGTAGGAACAATAGCTGATGCCAATGCTTTTATTGATGCTGCAAATGTTAAAGCATTAGGTACTACTTATGGTACTCTTGACACGGAAGCTACCGATATTGGCACAACAGATATTCAAGTGGTAGCTGATTTTACAGGTGCTAGTGGTGATGCAACAACAGGTGCTGCAACAGTGACTGTGAAATATTTACAAAATAATTCAATAGCACTTGCTGGCGATGTACCTGCGTAAGGAGTAAACTATGATAGGTACAAGTTCGGCAAAAGTTACTGCAACAGGTAATGTGACTACAAGACCAGCAAGGCTTATTGCTATTCATGCAGTTTGCGCAGGATCTGCAGGAAGTATAGTTCTTAAAGATTCTAGCACTGGAAGTACCTTATTCGATATTGATACTCCAGGCAGTGCTACCGCAGTAATTGAAACTTACATTGGTGATGAGGGTATGAGATTTTCAACACAAATTCACGCTACTCTTACTAATGTAACATCATTGACTTGTTTTTTTGCATAATGAGAAAACGAGACAAACAACCCCCAAAAACTAAAAAATATTTCCGCTCCACTAAATCTGGGGCGGGAATGACTAAGGCAGGTGTTGCTAAATATAGAAGAGACAACCCTGGTTCTAAATTAAAAACTGCTGTTACAGGTAAAGTAAAACCTGGTTCTAAGTCAGCAAAAAGAAGAAAATCGTTTTGTGCTAGAAGTGCAGGACAAATGAAAAAATTTCCCAAAGCAGCTAAAGATCCAAATTCAAGACTAAGACAAGCAAGAAAGAGATGGAGATGTTAAAAGGATACTTTTACCTTTTCTGTGCATTTTTATCTTTGATATTTATGTACCTATCAATTTCAAACTCGTTTGCTGAGACCAATACCGTGTCGTCAACCGTAGTAAATAATACACCCCCAACAGCAAATGCACCGGTAATTCCAAATTCTAATTCAGATATATGTAAAGTGGGCGTTGGCGGAAGTGTTCAAAATAATGTGTTAGGTTTAGCTACAGGCGTTTTGGTAGATGACGAACTATGTCAGCTTCTCAAACTATCTCGCAGTCAGTACGCTTTTGGCATGAAAGTAAGTGCGGTGGCCCTTCTATGTCAGGACCCTCGTGTTTGGACGAGTATGATGGATGCAGGAACCCCGTGCCCTGTAAACGGTCTCATCGGTGCTGAAGCTGCTGCATATTGGGAAGAAAACCCTGATACGATTCCAGATGGCAGTAGATATAAAACTGAATATGTACAGGCTGCAAAACCTGTTGAAGGAGAATTAAGTGATGCGGGTTATATCGCCTTGTATAAAACTTTGTTTCTCATTACCACTGGTCTTTTATTGTTTTAATGTATGAAAAAACAAGACATATTTATTTGGGTTGTAATACTTTCTATATTAATACTTCCTTTTTCTTTAAAAGCTAACACTTGTCTACCTGACGTAGAAGGTCTTTGTATTCCTGGAGTAACTATTACAGAAGATACTCAGATTGACATTACTGAAGAAGACAAGGGCACAGAAATAATTACAACTACCACCACCACAGTTACAACTACTACTACCACCGTCACTAATGAAGATTCAGGAGATATTCTTGATGGTGATAACGGATATGTTGTGACTAACAAAGAGGGCGATATGGATGTTGATTGGGGTGGTCAAGGCCCTGCAAGTATGCCTAGTGGTAATAGTTGTGGGCAGCTAGGCACGGATAAATGTGCCATGATTACAGGCAGTGGTAATTCAACATCTACTATGGGTGTTGACGGTATGGGTACAACATTTTTTAACACTATTGACATATCAGATTTACAAATAGATAACGGTGGAGAAGTCAAATACTCAATTGAAGTAGATAAACAAGATGCTCAAGATAGAATATATATGCACGTTTCAGGATTTAACGGAACTACTTCGGTCTTTTCAGGTACTGACGTCTTGTCTGAATCTGGAGTATCAACAGGCTACCAATCTTATAACGGTTCTTTCAATTTCAGTGGTGTATTAGATAAAATAATTGTTGAGGTTGGTGGAAGAGATATCAACATGGCCATTGGTCCAATGTTTGATGATATTAGCATCAATGTTTTTTACAATGTAATTAACACTATTGTTACTCAACACATTACAACTTTAGAAGAGATATATTATTTAGATATCTTTAATCCTGTTGAATTAGACTTTGTTGAAGAAGTGTTTGAATATAATGATATTAGTATGGAAGAAGGAGAAATATCATTCACTCCTGTAGAACCTGAGGTAGAAGATGTAACACTTGCAAGTGTTGAATTAGAAATAGCTGAAATTGAAATTAACTTACCAGAGCCAGAACCTGAAATTGTTGAAGTTGAAACAGAACTTGAGATGGAGATTGAAATGGAAATGGAAGAAATTGTAGTTGTAGAGGCTGAACCTGAGGAAGAGACTATCGAAGAATCTCAAGAAGAACCACAGGAATCAGAACAAAAAGAACTGCAACCGAAAGAAAAAGAAAAAGATCCAGAAGAAAAGCCAAAAGAAGAGAAATCATCTGAACCTAAAGTAACAAAAAAAGAGAAAGCTGCCACAAAAATCGTTAAAAAGATTGACGACAAAGCCAGATATGATGATGCTGCTCAAACAAAAACTTTGATTGTGATGCAAATACTTGGCAATACAAAAACCTTTTTTGATAGTCAAGCATATATACAAGATACAAATGTTACTGAGTATTTAAACAAGACAATAGATGATCCGTATGGTATGCTCTTCAATAAGGCTCAAAATGAAACAATGAATAATATGGTGAACTCACAATGGCAGAAGTCTCGATAGGCGGAATTTCCTTTAAAGGAGGAAAAATGATGGCAATCATCCTTGCACTTAGTAGTGCCGTGGGTGCTTTGTATGGCGGATTTGAAATGTATAAGCGTTTTCAAGATATGTCCGCAGCCATAGAGGCCTATCAGGAGCCTGATTTAAGCGGATTTGATAAAAAGATTGCACTCGTAGAGAGTCAGACTCAAGCACAAATAGAACTTGTATCACAACAATTAAATGCTTTAAAAAGTGAATTAGAAATTATACTAGGTGAAATAGACCTAATAAGTCAGGTTAGTCGTGAACTTAAAGATGACCTTAAAACGGATTTACGCTCAATGGAAGGAGACGTAAGACACATCACCGAAATTGTCAATGACGTGGAAGATAGACAAAAAGAGGACACGAGAGAGCTTTTAGATGAGCTAAAACTCATAGAAGAAAACCTTGACTTACAAATTAATAAGGCTTTAAATAACCCTTTAAGTAACATGAGTGCTAAAACAAAATGATTAAATTAGATATAAAAACCATATTACCTTATCTTGTCCTAATTGGCACAATGTTGATCACATGGGGTATGTGGTCTGAACGTTTAAATGCAGTTGAACAAAAAGCAGATAGTGTTGCAAAAATGCAACAAGATGTTGCTGTTATAAAAGTACAAATTCAAGCGATTGATGAAAAGATGGCTTGGATGGAAGAGTTTCTAATAAAGAACTACAGTGAATTTTAATGGCTATTAGTAGATCACAAATGGCCAAACAAGTAATGAAACCAGGAGGTAAAAAAAATGGGAAAACTCTGCGCAAAAGGAAAAGCCGCCGCAAAGCGTAAATTTAAAGTGTACCCTAGCGCATATGCAAATATGTATGCTAGTGCAGTTTGTAGTGGAAAAGTCACACCTGGTGGCAAAAAGAAAGCTAAGAAAAAAGCTATGGGTGGTACAATTTCACAACAAAGAAAATCCGTATCTGCTAATCGTATGGCTGAGGGCGGATCAATCGTTGCTGCAGGATGTGGCATGGTTGAAAATTCAAAAAGAAAAAAAACCAAACTTTATGTCTAAGGAGGTAAATCATGGGAAAATTATGGAATAAGTGGAATGACTTAAACAAAAAAGGCAAAGCGATAGCTGCCGTTTTTGCGTTAGTTGTTCTTTGGGCCATTTATAATCAAATCTGGTAATGGCTAAAAAAGGTTTACGTGCTTGGGTGAAAGAAAAATGGGTGGACATTGGTGCACCTAAAAAAGATGGTAAGTATCAACCCTGCGGTAGGTCTAAAGGTTCAAAAAGAAAATATCCAAAATGTGTTCCACTTGCAAAAGCAAGAGGTATGAGCACATCTCAAAAAGCGTCAGCAGTGCGAAGAAAACGTGCTGCTGGCAATCCAGGCGGTAAGCCAACGAATGTAAAAACTTTTGTCTCGAAAAAAACAAGCAGAAAAAATAAAAGATGATGTAATTGATTGGTCTAAGAATGTCTTAGAACCAATGAATAAACATCTAGGCTTTCCAGCATGTCCTTTTGCTGCGAAGTGGAGAAAAGATGGTAAGCTAAGAATAGAAGTTAGATCTGACAAAACCAAATATGAGAAGCATCTCACAAATGTGTTAAAAGATTGGAATAAGAAGAAACACGATATTATTATCTTTTGTGATCCTTTTTGGGATCAATACACGCCTGAACAATTTCAAGATAAGATAGATTTTTATAATAAAACCTATAATAAACGAGATGTCTATTTTATGGGTTTTCATCCAAGTAATCCTGCTTCTGTTGAAGAACAAGAATTTTTAGTTGAACCTACTGATAATTTTGAATATCACACAGATCTTGCTTACTCTATGATGTTGGTGCAAAAATTTAAACAGTTATATGATGCAAGTTGCAAACTACATAAGATAGGTTATTATGAAAAATGGCCAGCCGAGTATTACGATGAAGTCGTAAAAACAAGGCAAGACGAATACGAACGTATATTTAAAAAGGAGCGTACATCATGATGAAGAAAAAGAATGTCGTCAAAAGAATGGGCGGCGGACCTATGAAAAAACAAGTTGTCAAAAAAAGAGGCGGCGGAATGCTTAAAAAACGTGGCGGTGGCATGATCAAAATGCGCGGCGGCGGTTCTGCAGGCGCAAACCCTCATAAAGCAAGAAGAGGTATGTAATGGCTACCTCGGGTACTACTACTTTTAATCTTAGTTTTGATAGAATTATTGAACGTGCTTATGCACGATGTGGTAAATCTTTAAGAACTGGATATGAATTACAAGCAGCAAGAGATAATCTTAATTTGCTTTTTTCTGAGTGGGGGAACCGAGGTATTCATTTATGGAAAGTAAAAAATCACACACAAAATTTAACTGCAAGTACGACAACCTATACTGCTCCTAGTGATGCTTCAGATGTTCTTGAATTAGTCTTCAGAGATGTAAGTGGAAGCACAACAACCGATACAAGTATGACAAAAATATCAAGATCAGAATATGAAAATATACCTAACAAGTTTTCAACAGGAACACCTAGTCAGTATTATGTAAGAAGAAATTTATCTAATGTAGAAATTAGTCTTTATCAAACACCCAATACAACTGATACACAGATAAATTATTTTTATGTGGCAAGAATAGAAGATGTGGGTAATTACACAAATGATCCAGATGCACCTTTTAGATTTTTACCATGTACAGTTTCAGGGTTAGCTTATTATATAGGACAAGAAATTGCACCTGAGCGTTCTCAAGAATTAGAAAGAAGATATGAAGCAGAATTACAAAGAGCGTTGACTGAAGATAGTCAATCAACTTCTGTAAATATTGTGCCTCGTAGTTTCTATGTAGGGTAAAATGACCTTTGCAAATGGTAATCGTTCCTTAGCTATCTGTGATAGATGTGGGCAACAATATAAATATTTACAATTAAGACAAGAATGGAATGGACTATTTACTTGTCCTTCATGTTTTGAACCTAAGCATCCACAATTAGATCCCGGTTATCATCCTGCAGATCCTGTAGCGCTTAGAGATCCAAGACCAGAATCAAATAAAATTTTAAAAGCTAATTCACCACCAGGTCCTGATGATGCAACAACTAATACATTTGGACAACCAATGCCTGTTACTGTGTTTGTTGGTGATCCTGGTGATAGTGCTTTTATGACAACTGTGCAAGGAACCTCACCAGATGATGGTTCTGCACCAACAACGTCATCTAGTATGTTGCCTCAAATTCCGAATCAAAAATTGACACTTGTATCAGTGGTTGGTAATGTGACAGTGGTGATATCATGAATTATTCTGAACTTTTAGATAACGTAAGAAACTACACAGAGGTTACATCTGACGTACTTTCTAATACAGTTATAAATGTTTTTCTTACAAATATTGAAAATCAAATTGATAGACTTATAGATACTGATGCACAAAGAAGATATGCAACAACAACTTTTGAAGCTAACAATGCTTTTTTAGATGTTAGTGGCCCAGAAGGTGGGTTTAGGTTTGCTAGAGCCTTACAAATTGTAGCTGCTGATGGAACAAGAACTTGGTTAGAGCAAAGAGATGCTACTTTTATGGACGAATATTCAGTAGAAAGATCTACGACAGATACAAATTTTACAGGTCAACCTAAATATTGGGGTAATTGGGATGCAACAACATTGATTGTAGCTCCTACTCCAAATACGGCTTACACAGTAGAAATGTGGTATGACGAAACACCAGAACGTTTAGGAAATGGTGCAGGTACTACATCAACAACAACATTTATATCAAATAATGCACCCGAAGTTTTGTTGTATGGCACATTATCGGAAGCTTTTTCATACTTGAAAAACGCACAAGATATGCAATTATACACACAAAAGTTTCAGACTGCTCTTCAAGCTTTCGCTAATGAGCAAATGGGACGTAAACGAAGAGATGAGTATGTAGACGGAGTGTTAAGAGTACCACTTCCCTCTGCAGACCCTAAAGCCTAAGGAGGGCATAAAACATGGCAATAAACCAAGCAGTCTGTGCTTCCTTTAAAAAGCAGCTATTAGAAGGGGATCATGACATTGATAACGATACAATCAATCTTGCTCTCTACACAAACTCTGTAACTTTAAATGGAAACACAACAGCCTATTCCGCAACAAACGAAGTAGGCGCATCCGGAACATATGCAGCAGGTGGTATAACTTTAACAAGTCCAACCATCGGCTTAACAGCAACTAGTGCAACAGCTTCAACAGCATTTGTTGATTTTGCAAACGCAAGTTTTACATCAGCAACAATATCTGCTCAAGCAGCTTTGATCTATAATAGATCATCAGCTAATACAAACGCAGCTATTTGTGTTCTTGATTTCGGAAGTGTAAAGACATCAACAAACGGTACATTCACAATCGCATTCCCAACTAATGATGCTTCAAGTGCTATATTAAGATTATCTTAATTTAGAGGAGCATTACCATGGCAGATGCTTGGGGTGAAAATAATTGGGGCGAAGGCTTTTGGGGCCAACAAAGCTCGATCACAGTATCTGTTACTGGGTTATCGAC
>VMHT01182350.1_pt1 | contig 20336 bp, 28 predicted proteins | sample 4693611 | NCBI WGS metagenome assembly VMHT01 (sample SAMN12280063, study PRJNA550983) | marine metagenome | isolation source: seawater sampled from same location over 5 years 0.02-0.2 micron viral filtrate | place: USA: collected off the coast of southern California halfway between the port... ...
CCTGTTTTATGTACAGACTTTAACACAGCAGTCAATATTGCATCTAATAAGAATGAACAGCCAATTCTTAATGGAGATTCCCTTTTAAGGTCTGGGGAAACAACAATTCCTGCAAAGATTGTTGTTTCTTATAATAAAGAAAATAAAACTTTTACTATATTTGAATTTTATAATCCAAATTATGTTTGTTTACTTGCTTCTGGAACTAATTTTTTTCCTATTGAAGAAGAGCAAAGAACATTTGAACCTACAGATAATAATACAAGAAATAAAGAAAAAGACATATTTGAAGAGCTGGGTATAATGCCTCCAAATAAGAAAGACTTTTTATAGAATTTGCTTGTTGACATGTGAATATATTTTTTAGGACGCCGGTGCAAATCCGGCCACCTCCACCAAGATTATATAGAAATGTATAATGTTGGGGGGGTGTATTAGGAATCGACTAAAGAAGAAAATAACAAAGAGAGCAAATAGGGTGATGACCAACATCATACTCATAATTGCAAATAATAGCGATTATACTTCTGCACAGGTTGCAATAGCAGCCTAATGTAGGTTGGGTTTGTGGCAAACCTAGAAACAGAATTGTCACACCAATTTTACTATTATGGAGAAATTGATTTATGCAATTAGAACTGAAAGGTTCGGTGGTTTTTAGACATGAAGCATATCCAGCATGTGAAAAATGTGAAGAAGGTGCCGAGTTGATGCGTGAACGTGGTATCAGATTTGCAACAGTTACTTGTGATAAACAATTGTTTGGAGAGCTTATGTCACAAACAATGTCAATGGATGTTCCACAATTTTTTGTGAAAGGAAAATATGTGGGTGGATTGGATGAATTGAAAACTCACTTAGAAAATTTATAAATGGAGAAAAATGATTGTACCAAATAATGAATTTAAAGTTAGGATTGGCCCAGATTGGCATGACGTAACAACAGATGATTATTTTAAAGATAAACGTGCTGTAGTAGTTTCATTGCCTGGAGCATTTACACCAGTATGTAGTAGTAAACAACTTCCTGCATATGAAAAAATGTATAGTCAGTTTATTAGTCTAGGCTGTACAAATGTATATTGCATTTCAGTTAATGATTCTTTTGTAATGAATGCATGGGCAGAAAGTCTTAATATTGAAAATGTAGAAATGATTCCAGATGGAACTGGAATGTTTACCAGAGACATGAATATGCTTGTTTACAAGCCACGTCAAGGATTTGGTTATCGTTCATGGAGATATGCAATGGTGGTAGACAATAAGAAAGTTGAGAAGATGTTTGTTGAGCCTGGACTCAATAATCAAAGTTTAGATGATGACCCTTACATTGAATCTACACCAGACAAAGTTTTGGAATACTTAGAAAGCACTGTTAAAAACTAAGTATTTTTACACACACACAACACAAAGGAAAATTAAAATGTCAAATTCAGAGCAAATTGCTGAAGCAAAATCATATTTTATGAGCGAATATAAAAATGATTGGGAATGGGCCTATGGTTCATATCTTGAAAAAAAGTCCTCAGAAAAGAAAAATATTTTTAAAAGTATTTTTTCAATCTTTTTTCAACCCAACAAAGGATAATGTATGGCAGAAGTAAATAAAAATCCTTTTGAAATTCGATTGGAGACACTTAAAATGGCAAAAGAAATGTTGGATAAACAATTTGATATTGCTATTGAAACATCAAAGTCTTCAATGGAAATGTGGAAAGAAGCAGGAAAAAGTCAAGAACAATTTCTTTCTGAATATGTTCCTAAAATGTACCAACCTCAAGAGGTTGTAAAGACCGCAAACGAATTTTATCAATTCATAACTGAAAAGAAATAATTTGTTTGCGTAGCAGTTTGTGAGAGTTCTGCTACATACTAATCAAAAACTCTCCCCCCTCACTAATAACTATATTTTAAAATGGATTTATTTCAAAATGTTGACTTTATAAGTCACTCTGGTTTACATCTTACATGGAAAATAGAATGTGATGCAATCAGTGAAGAAGAATGGAAAACTTTTGCAAAAATTGTTAGAGAATATGAGTCTAGACCTTGGAGCGAAGTTTTAGGAATTCCAAGAGGAGGAGTAAAATTTGCAAATGCATTAAATGAATATAGCACACATAATACAAATCATCCATTGTTAATTGCTGATGATGTTTATACTACTGGAAGAAGTTTTAGAGATTTTTCTAAAAATATTACAGATAAGGAATTAATAAAATGGTGTGTTTTTGCAAGAAATCCAATAAAAGAATTAGATGTAAAAGCTTTGTTCACATTAACAGCAGGAAATTAAAAAATGATGTTTGAAGAGTTACAAGTTATGAGCTCAAAAAAGTTTTCATATGAAATTGAAGAGTTTGTTAAAAAAACTGGTGTATCTTATCTTGATGCAGTTTTGGAATATTGCACCGAAAATAAAATAGAACCAGAAACAGTTGCAACACTTATTTCCAAGCCACTAAAAGAAAAGATTGAAGTAGATGCAATGAAACTAAATCTAATTCCTAAAGTTTCTCAGCTTCCAATATAAAAAAAACTTGACAGTCTATTCTAATTATAGTACAATATTTAGAATGAGTGAGGGATGGGATGCATACAAGATTTATGTTGCATTCAAGGCTCATTTTAATTCAAATTATAATTTTCTTGAATATGGAGGAAAAACAAAAGCATCTCAAGAATCTTATGAGAAAAGAAAAGACAAGTCATTTTTTTATAAGATTCAAAAGAAATATGGTGAAGATACTTTGGGTTACCTCTTAGCTAATTTTATCAAATCACCAAAAGGATGGATTGGTGATTTCAATGAAATGAATTATTTAGAATGGAAAAAGACTAATCAGAGCCTGACTTATGTTTTTAGGTCAGAAATGGAAAATCTTATTTTTGAAGAAAATTTAAATAATTCTAATTTTAATGCACTTTTTACTTGCAACTTTGGAAAACATCCGGTATTATTAAAGAGATTTCTTAGTGGAGACATTCATTTAGAAACAATGGTTATATTGAATCAGATACTAAATTATGTTCCTCAGTTTGATAATGATATATCTGAAAATATTATATGGCCAGAGAGTAAAACTCTCATTCTTAAATATAGTTTACTTTTGAAAATAGATTATTCAAAGTGTAAACAAATTTTAAAAACATTACTTTGAGAAAGTGATATGACACTTAAGCAGCAAGAAGAATTAGTTCGTGAACGTGATTTTCTAAAATCAAAAGTACAAGAATTAACTAATAGAGTTAAAACATTGGAATATGATTGTGCTGAATTGCAACGTAGAGAATCAGAATTGAGTATTAGATTGAAAGAGGTTTCTAATTATCGCCCACCTCGCTACAATCCTAATTTTGTTAAAAAACCAGCATATAATAGAAGATGAGTAAAGTTAAACTAATTTCTTATTCTGTTCCAACAGAAGAATATTCAAATCAAGGGTTAGAAGATGTCCAAGATCTCATTGCGTATTGTGCCCGTGTATCGAACCCAGCGAACCAATACAACACTGAAACGTCCGAAAGGCTCATACGCTACCTTATCAAGCACTCCCACTGGAGCCCACTTGAGATGGCTAGTGCTTGCATAGAAATTGAAACTACCAGAGATATTGCTCATCAGATTGTGAGGCATAGAAGTTTTAGTTTTCAAGAGTTTAGTCAAAGATATGCAAATCCTCAAGATCAAGAAAATACATTTGATGTAAGAGAATGTAGATTTCAAGACCCAAAGAATAGACAGAATTCTATTCCTTATCCAGATAAAAAAGACTATTGGGAAGTTGATGTTATTCATAAACAATGGATTGAAAAACAAAGAGAGGTAATCTATAAAACAAAAGAAGTTTATGACTGGGCAATTGATGTAGGAATTGCAAAAGAACAAGCTCGTGCTGTTCTTCCAGAAGGATTGACCAAATCAACATTAATGATGAATGGAACTATACGTTCATGGGTTCATTATATTGATTTACGGTCTGCAAACGGCACTCAGAAGGAGCATGCCGAGATTGCAAAAGAATGTGGAGTCTTGATTGCAAATATTTTTCCATTAATTTTGAATTTGCAAGAAAAAAAGACTTGACAAAACATTTATTGTTTGATACAATAAATACTTTAAATTATGAATTTTGTGAAATACCTTAACATACGTTAATTAATACAAGGAAATACAATGTCTAATAAAATATCTGCTCTCCGAAAAAACAATTCTCTTGACAAGCTTCTTGCTCGTGTGGCAAAAGATGAAGCTCCTGCCGATAAAAAGTCTTTTGTTGATGATAGACTTTTTAAACCTCAAGTAGATAAAGCTGGAAATGGTTATGCGGTGATTCGTTTCCTTCCTGCTCCAGAAGGTGAAGAACTTCCTTGGGCAAGAGTTTGGAATCATGCATTTCAAGGCCCTACTGGATTATGGTATATTGAGAATTCTTTGACAACACTGAATCAAAAAGATCCAGTGAGTGAGCATAATACTCAGTTGTGGAATTCTGGTATTGAGTCTGACAAAGAAATTGCAAGGAAGCAGAAACGCAAATTGCAATACTATAGTAACATTCTAGTGATTACTGATTCTTCCAATCCAGAAAATGAAGGTAAAGTCATGCTGTATAAGTATGGCAAGAAAATCTTTGACAAACTGATGGAAGCAATGCAACCAGCATTTGAAGATGAAGATCCTATTAATCCTTTTGACCCATTTGAGGGTGCAAACTTCAAGCTGAAGATTCGTAAAGTAGATGGTTACTGGAATTATGATAAATCAGAATTCAGTGCTCCATCACCAATTTTTGAATCTGATGATGAAATTGAAGAAGTGATTAATAAGCAACATCCTCTTTCTGAATTTAGTTCACCAGATAATTTTAAGAGTTATGATGAACTAAAAACACGTTTGAATAATGTGTTGAGTGGTAAGCAGTCTGCTGGACGTTCAATTGGTGAAACAATTGATGAGGATGAAAAAGAATATGCTCCTGCATATAAATCATCAGCTCCAAAGAAAATGGATACTGTACCATTTTCAAAAGAAGATGAAGATGAAGATGCAATGAGTTATTTTGAGAAACTTGCTAACGAGTAAGTTTTATAATTTATCTCATAAAAGAGAATGCGTCACTGACTCCAGCTGAAAATCTAGATAATAAATCTTGATTTTCAGTTGTACCTGGCAGACTTGTTAGTAATTGCTGAACATTTTCATTACTTACTACAGTGCTTCGGTCTATGTAAATAACTTGAGGTTGTAGTCCTGCTAATCCAGAAAATCCTTCCACTGATAGTGTACGCTGACCTACTCCACTATTTACGGGCCCCATTCCTCCCATTCCGCCGGGGCTCATTCCAAATCTAGGTTTATTCAGCATATTAGTTCCCATTGCATCCATTATTGTAACAGGAATTGGTTCTCTTTTTGCTTTTTCTCCTATTTTATTAAGTTGCTCTGCAGCTTGTATATTTTCATTAGTATCATCATTAGAAAAAGGATTGAGTTTATTAAATAATTCTCCTGATTTTTCTTTTACTACATCTACTGTATCATTAATTACATCCTTAGTGGCAGTAATTCCATCACCTATAACTTCAAGTGGTTTATTAAAGAATGCCAATTTATCAGCTATCCATTCTTGTATACCTTCAAAAAACTTTCTTATAGGTTCAAACACATCTATCATGTCTGGAATTTCTGCAAGTATTTCATCAATTGATGGTAATGGAATAGGTATTGTTTTTAAACTTGCAACAAATTCATCAAATTTACTTGTGGCCGCATTAAATACATCTTTTACTACATTTGATGCTAAAGTTACTAAACTAAATGATGCTGTTAAATTATCAACTTCTGATTTTTTATCACTACCAAATCCAAAAAATGTACTAATATAATTCCATGCACTTGTTAATAAACCAACAATTAAACCTCCAATACCTTTTGTCTTTAACTCACTATCTGCTGTTGCTGTATCTGCTTTACTTGTGTCAAATCCAAATAATCCTTTTATGTAATTATAAGCACTTTCTACAAGAGTTGCAACTAAATTCCAAGGGAAAAAGAATACATTAATTAATGATGCAGCAGTATCTTCTGTTGATTTACCGAAAACAAACAAACTCTTTAAATAATTGAACGCACCTTGCACTAAATTTCTTAATATTCCAGCTACACCATCAACAGGTTTCATAACATCAGCTAATTTTGTTGTATCAGCAGTAAACTGGAATAAACCTTTAAACCATCCCCATAGCCCTTCTGCTAATCCTTTTATAATTCCAACTACACCATCAACAGGTTTTATAGCATCTGCTGTGGTTATGATGTTTTCAGTAAATAAAAATAATCCTTTGAACCAAGACCACAATCCATCTGCTAATCCTTTTATTATGTCTACTACTCTATCAGTTCCTTCTGGAAGAAAAGATGTTGTAAATTGGAATAAACCTTTAAACCATTTCCATGCACCTTCAACTAACCCCTGCAAAATAGCTAATACATTATCTGTTCCTGCTGGTAAGAAAGATGATGTAAATAAAAACAGTCCTTTGAACCATTTCCATGCACCTTCAAGTAATCCTTTTAAAATAGCTAATACATTATCAGTTCCAGCAGGAAGGAAGTTTAGTGTAAATTTAAATAGTCCAGTGAACCATCCCCATACTCCTTTTGCCAAATCAACAAGTAATGTTCCTATTCCACCAGTTGAAATTTCTCCACCAGCTTTTGTGGTATCATCTGTTTTAAATCCAAATAATCCTTTGAACCATCCCCACACACCTTTTACTAATGCAGTAATTATAGTAAGAGGTAATGTTATAAGACTTATTATAGACGCAAACCCTTTTTCTACTGTACTAAAATCAAATAGTCCACTAAACCACTTCCATGTTCCTGTTACTAAATCTGTCAATAATGTTTTTGTTTTAGTTACAATATCACCAAATGTTACTTCTCCAGTGAATAATCCTTTGATTAAGTCAAAACCTCTTCTGATTAAATCTTTTACATAGTCCACAAATGCATTTATAGATTGCTCTACAGTAGCACCAAAATCAAATCCAAAATAGTTTGCAACTATGGCTATACCTGCACCTATCATTCTAAGAGGCATTCCAAATATACCATCAAATAAAGAAACTAGTCCTTCTTTAATTCCATTAGTTATCTTTTCTGCTGGTGTTCCTTCAATACTATAACCATCTATGAACCCAGAAACAAAATCAAATATTCCCATTATTATGGAAATAGGTAAAAATATCTTACCAAGAACTGATCCTATAGTTGATGCAAATGTAAATATGGGCCCAAACAGTTTCATAAAAGAACCAGCAGTTGATGCCATTGTACCAACTGATTTAATTAAACTGAATATAAATCCTACAAATCTAAATACTCCACCGATTAATTTAGTTATACCTCCTGTTACAAGTCCAATAGTGAATCCCATTGCTTTTACTAATCCACCAACAATAGTAAATCCACTTTTTATCACTTTAAAGGCTGCCATCACTAATTTTACACCAATACTAAATGCATCAGTTATAATAGCAACACCAAACATTACTATTGAGCCCATACTTTTAACTAAAGACCCAACAATACTAAATATCCCTTTTATTGTTTTAAATGCAGTTGTTATTATTGCAACTGATAAAGAAAATGCATTAGTTATAAGTACAATACCAAATCTTACAATTCCACCAACAACTTTTAATAAATCACCAACTACAGTGAATATACCTTTTATTATGTCAAAAGATTTTACTACTACTCTAGAAGCAAAAGCAAATGCTTTAACTACTTTTTGGATTCCTCCACTAACTATGTCTGATATTACAGTAGCTAATGCACCAACTGATCTAAATGCAGCTTTTATAAAATCAAAAACTTTTTTTAATTTAGTTCCAGGCCCTGCTATATCATCAAAGAATCCTAAACTAGCTGTAACTCTTTTAAAGAAATTAAAAACAGACCTTATTTTATCAAATGTAATACTTGCTAAATCTTTAACAAAATCTAGTTTGGATAAAAGAGATTTAATTGATGCAAATAAAGTTTTAACTCTATCAAAAAACTTTATTTCTGCTATTTCATCTATGAATCCAAGACCTATACCCTTTAGAAAAGAAAATAAAGTTTTAAGTTTATCAAATATTTTTATATCTGATAGTGTATCAATAAATCCAAGACCTAAAGTTTTTACCCATGCAAAAAAAGTTTTTAATTTTTGAAATGTTTTAAGTTCTGATAGTGTATCAATAAACCCTAACGGTATTCCCTTGAGAAAGGTAAATAAGGATTTTATTTTACTGAATATTTTTAAATCTTTTAATTCATCAACCCATCCTAATGTTAAACCTTTAAGAAAAGTAAAAAGATTTTTTATAGGTTTAAAAATTCCACCTAATTTTTCAATGAGACCAGCAAAGAATTTAACTTCAACAGCTAATTGTTTAAAGAAACTTGCAAGAACAACAAGAGGAGCTAGAAGTAAACCAGCAAGAAGTCCAAGACCCATTAATGCAGGGTCAGTCAATTTCTTTAGTCCTTCAACTAAAGATTTTGTCATGTTACTTATTCCTGCAGCAATGTCTTGTAAAAGAGCAGTTCTTTCTTTCTCTCCTCTTTCTTGTGCATTTTGTGCTTCTTTGTCAGCTGCAGTAAACTTTTTGTCAACCATGTTGACTTCTAAAGGTTTATCTTGACCTTTAATTGTTATCTCAGCTGTTTTATTACTTTCAGAAAACTTTTGCAAAGTTTCATTAAAATTAGCCATCTATGTTATTTCCTTGACATGTATGCTTGAGCACCAAAGTAAAACCCAACAATTGATGCTTGACCTATGTAAAATAATCCAAGTAAATCTCCAAGAGCAGAAACTCTTGATTCTGGTACGATAGGTGTAAAAAGAAAAGCAGTAAAGATTACCATACTTGAAATTGAAACCCATGACATTCTTTTTTGAGCTTCTGCTTTTTCTTCTCTTAATTCTAATTCTAATATTTCAGTTGCACGTTTCATTTCTTCATCTGTTATTGTACCATCATTATTTAAATCGTATTGTTTGATATAAGTTTGTAATGGTTTATTAGGCATTATTGATGTTTCCTATTAGCCTCTTCGTGTTTGCGTTTCATCTCTTCTTCTTCAAGGTGTTGTAAGAGTAAACCAACGTAAATTTCTCTCTCCCAAGGCATCATTCTTTCAACATCATGAAGACTGTACTTATGATGTTGAATTAATGAAAATGTTAAACGATAATAATTTTCTAAATTATTATGAGAGAGACATACTAAAAAAAATTTTGAAGTCCTTCTATTACTAAATCACTAGTAACTTTAGTTTTAGGGTTTTTAATTTTAGTTTTATATTGAACCTTTGGAGCTGTATCAAAAAACTCTTGAATTTTCATAAATTGATTATGAGACATAGAATTAACAAATTGGTCTAATTCTTTTGCTGATATATCATTTTTTTCATGAACATTCTCTTGGTCATAAATTTTATCAATACATCCTTTAATAATTTCAAAAATGTTTTCTGTGTTTTCTGTAGTAACTTCTGCTACATTTGAAATCTTAGGATAATTCATGATAATACCAACATCATCTGTTAACTGAATGTTGTTTGTGTGTTCTGGTTTTTTTACACATTCTACTTCATTCAAATCAATCTCAATGACAACTTCTGTTTTTCCGTCATCTGGACATTTTACTTTAATTTCTGAAGTTTCTCCAATAGACTTTGAACGTAATTTAACAAACACATACTCCAAATCAAAAGTAGGCATCTTTTTTGCATCTACATTCTTAAAACAACATTCTTCAATAATTGTTTCTACAGCTTTAAGAACTTCTTTTTCGTCTTGTGATTCTTGTGCAAGAAGTAAAAGTTTTTCTTCTTTTACAAGAAATGGTCTGTATTCGATTGTTTCACCTGTTGATGGTAAAGTCAATTCATATTTCGGTGCTTCTAAAATTGGTAAAGACATTATTTTTTCTCCTTGTTATAATGTATAATTATCAAGTGAACGATTCAATCAAATCGGTTCAATTCTTGATTTCTTCTTCTGGTTGCTGCAAGTTCAGTTGAACCTTGACCTTCTTCAAGAATTATATCTACACGGTCAACAACTGATCTACCAGTTTTGAGTTTTTCCTTATGTTCAGCTTCCATATCTGTTCTTAGAGAACGAGTTATGTGGTCAGCTCTATCTACTTCTACTTTCTGAACTCTCAAATCCTTTCTTAAAGATTTATCTATATGGTCAGCTCTATCTACTTGCTCTTTTACTATTCTTATATCATCTTTTAAGTAGCCACGTGTTCCTCCTCTGGAGAACATTGCACCATCTTTATTTCTCATTCCGGTTTTTACAGACCCAATATGATCTTCTAAATCTATTTGCCTTTTTTCAAGTTTCATGTCTTCTGTTAAAGAAGAATCTATAGGGTCTATTCTACTCACTGGTTCTTTTTCAATTTTTAATTCTCCACTAATAGGATCTATTACATCTAAAGGTTTTGGAGTAGGATTAATTTGATTATTATTTTCTAAATCAACGGTAGTTTCTTTCCAAAATCTAAATGCAAAAGTTACATTCAATCTTGAAAATTCACTTCTTGCAGTATTACTTAAAGATATTGATTCTACACTACTTGGATAAACTTCAAAAACTTTACATGCATATACTGGATTATCTTGTTCATCTAATTGCCTAATAACCATGTCTCTAATATAGTTTTCATAAAAATTCATGTCAAAAAAATTGGTGCTTTGTATATTATCTTGCCATGCATCAAAGTATCTTTTAATAAACATTTGTCTGTCCAAAACAAATGATGCAGAAATTTGATTTGAATATGTTAATCCTTGTGGAATTTCATATTGTGGCCCGTATATATTTTCTTCAGCAACAGACCTAGTTGCTTTTCCTGGCAATTCTATTGATTCACATCGTATCGCAACTAATTCATCACCTTCATTTCCAGATTTATATGTAAACTTAGAGGGTCGAGTGCCGCTTAATCCAAAGGATGAAAAGGTTCTTGGATTATTCTCACTTTGCTGAGACACTGGATGTGAAATTTGAATGTCATATCTATTAGGCCGTGATAATCCATACTTTTGCATAGATGCTACAAAATCATTTTTATTTCTGCTTGCACTATAATAACTCATATGCTCATCATCCTTCTTGAATCAGCATAAACTTTGTAAATAGACCTTTTTGAGAAACTTTGCACAGGTAATAAAATAGCTGTTAACATTTCATCTGGATTAATTTCTCTAAAAACAGACCTTACATGGTTTTTTAAATATTTTTTTACTACTGCATTTGATTCTTTAAAATTGTTTACTCTATCCCAACTAACTTTCATGATTTCATTTTCTCCTGTTCCTCTTCTGAATCTTTGCAATTTTTCTAATAGTTGTAATCTATATGGAATAGAAAGATAATGAAAGTTAAGACCTATAAAATATGCTTGTTCCACTTGTAAAGGAAGAATCAAGGGAAATTTATCATAATAAGGAAGAGTTTCTCTGTATTTAGGGTCATACACAAAAAAGTTCATTTTTCCTCTATACAAAGTTGTTGAAGCTTGCCCTTCATTTAAAAGTCTTTTTTGTGAAGGTATTCCAAATTCTCTTATTTTATTTTGATACCATCTTATAGACTTTTCTTGGCCTCCTCTTGAATTAAGAATATCTTGTATATAGTTGGTAGGTGTTTCCATAGTTATATTTATACTAAATTTTCAATTCTTTTTCAGTAATAAGTTGAAAATCAAAACCTCTTTCAATACAATACTTTTTAGCTGCTTTCCATTTTGCCTCATTTATAGACCATGTGCGAACTTCTTGAAGGTATTGTTTTGTTTTTCTTTTAGGTATTTTTGGAGGTGAACATTGTTTTTTAGGTTTAACTTCAATAATAATATTTTTTATTGTATCATCCTTTTGTTTTACTTTAATAAAAAAGTCTGGAAAATAACGATGAATTTTACCATCTAAAGGAGACAAGTAAGGTATCACAATTTCTTCAGAAGCCCATGCTATAATAGAAGAATTTGAATCGCAATAAACCATAAACTTACGTTCCCACAAAGAACGATATGTTATAGTTTGAGGATTTCCAATATATTTTTTGTAGTTTCTAAGAGTGTATCTTCCTTTATATGACATAAATAGTTAAAAAGTAAAGTGTTTTAGGATATTTATTCATGCCCTCTCCATTAAAAGAATTAATTATAAAAGATGATAAAAGTGGGAAAAAAACTCCTCTTTTATATTTTCCTTCAAATTTAGGATCAAGTAATGTTGAACATTATATATTGTTTACTATAAAGCCCACAAAAGCATCAGACCTTGAACTTGATTTTATGACTGCAGCTGGAGAAGCAATGTCTAGAATTGAAACACAATCTAGTAATCAATTTGGTGGAATTGGCTCCAGCTCAGGAACAACCCTTTTTAAAGCTGGTGAAGTAGGGAAGGGTGGAAATATAACAAGACCAACTGGAAAAAAAGAATATATTGCTTTGTACCTTCCAACAGTAATCACTAATAATCAAAGTACAAAATATAATGATGTAGAAATGGGTAATATAGTTTCATTACTTTCTAAAGGATTAAGTACAAATAATATAGCAGATTTAGCAAAAAAGTTTGTTGCAAATAAAGCTAAACAGTCAGCAGGTGCAGAATTATCATCTCTTGCTGGTGCATATGAACTTAAAGCAGGTAAAGTAACCAATAATCAAATTGAAAGTGTTTTTGAAACAATTGATAGAAGAACATTTCAATTTGATTTCAGAATGATTCCTAGAAATGCAAGAGAGGCAACAGATATTCATGAAATAGTTAAAAGTTTTAGATCACATATGGCTCCTTCTATTCCTGACATTGGTGCATCCACTTTTATGGAAGTTCCTTCTTTGTTTGAAATTCAATTTATGTCGAGAGGTAGACGTAATAATACTCTTCCTAGAATACAAGAATCTATTTGCACAACATGTAATGTTAATTATGGAGGAGAAAGAATATCTTTGTTTTCAAAATTAGCAACTGAAGATGGAGAATATCATCCAGTAGAAACAACGATGACTTTAACTTTCCAAGAAATTCCTATTATTACAAAAGAAAGAATAATGAACGATCCAAATAATACAGATTATCCGGGCGGGTATTAACATGTATTTTTCAATGTTTCCAAAAATGGACTACGATTTATTAGGTAATGGTACAACTAATACGTTTACAAATATTACTAAAAGAGCTTTTATATCAAATCATGTTCGTAAGAATATTGTAAACTTTGATTTTTATGATGTTGTTGATGGAGAATCACCAGAAATAATTGCAGACTTATATTATGAAAATATATATTTACATTGGATAGTTTTATTGTCTAATGATATTGTCAATGTTTATGACCAGTGGCCCAAGTCTTTGTCCTCTCTTGAAAACTATATAAATGATAAATATGATGACCCGTTTGGTGTGCATCATTATACAATAAATCAATCATCTGGTGATACATCAAAAAAGATTATCATTACAGATAATAAATTTTATCCTAATGCTGATGTAGTTTCAAACTATCAATATGAATCAGATTTAAATGATGCAAAAAGAAGAATACGTTTGATTCAGCGTGAATATGTTGAACAAATAGTTTCAGAATTCCGTTATGCTGTAAGGGATAGCTAATGAGATATGCAGGAGACTATAAACTTGAGGAATTGAAGCTTCATACAACTTCAGGCCGCTCTTTTGACTTAACAGAAATATATGTTGCAATTGATATTTATGAAGATATAATGTCAAATGCAATAACAGGAACACTTACGTTCAAAGATACTAATAATCTTATCTCCAATGCTCCAATCATTGGGCAGGAACAAATCTCTCTCAAAGTTAAAACTCCACAAAAAACTGAAACTAAAGAAGTTGTAATAGACTTTACTGAAAATTATTTGTATGTACATAAAATTTTAAACACACAAAAAATAAATGATTATACTCAAGCAGTGACTATTTCTTTTACTACTTTTGATATTTTTACAAACAATCGTGTAAGAGTATCTAAAGTATATGAAGGAGAACCTTCAACAATTGTTAAAAAAATAATTCGTGATGATTTAAAGTCTAAAAAGAAATTATATTTTGAAGAAACTTTAAATAATATAAAAATGATTTTTCCAAATGTTAAACCATTTAATGCTATCTCTATGCTTTGTAAAAGAGCAGTAACATTCTCCCAATCTCCTACTTTTTTATTTTATGAGACATGTTTTGGTTACAATTTTAGAAGTTTAGATAGTATATATAAATTTGGTAAAATCTTAGGAAAATATAAGCAAAGTATGAGTAATCTAAAAAATAGAGATACTTCATTAGAAACTGAATTATTTAACATTAGAGATATTAGAATACTTCAATCAAAAGATAATTTAATAAATCTTATGGCTGGTTTATATTCATCCAATTTAATTACATATGATTGGTTTCAGAAAAAAATAAACAATAAAAATTTAAATCCAAAACAAATGGAATTTGATTATATTAAATATTATAAAAGTGGATATAATAAAACAGTAAATAGTTCAAGTGGAGGAGGAAGAAGTGGAGCAGTAAAAACTAATGGATTTCCATTAGTTTCTGATTCTATCGGATATGAAGGAAAAACATATACTGAATTTTCAGATTCTGTTGTTTATTTAGAATCCGAAAATTCAGACCCATCAGATTCTTATACTAAAAGTTTTACAGATTTGAGTGGAAAAACACATATTAATTCAACATATGATAGAAAATATAATGAAGATTGGTTAATGCAAAGAAGGTCTAGATTGGGACTATTAGAGCAATCAGTAAAAATAGAATTAGAAGTAAATGGAACAACTAATTTAAGAGTAGGAGAATTAATTGAATTAGAGATACCCAACACAACAAATTTTAAAAATCAGCCAATAAATGATGTAAGATTGACAGGAAAATATTTAATAACACAATTGCATCATACTTTTGGATTTGAAGAAGGAGGTCAGCAACAAAAACATTTAGCTAGAATGAAAGTAATTCGTGATGATTATTCAGATGTACCATTGCCTAGCAAACCTACAAGGATTGATTTGGGAGGAGCAGGAGAAGAGATATTAAAATAAACAATTTATAACCCCAAGGAGAACCATGGCTTCAACAAAAATTAAAACTAGAATGCGTAAAATGAATTTTCAAAGACAGAAGTTAAAGCCAGATTTTCAAACAGAGAATTCCTCAAAAATTGAGGAATATAAATATTACCATAATTTATTCATAGATAAGGAACTTATAGCAGATGGAAAATTTTAAATCATTCTATGAATTGCAAGAAGGTGTTTATGATCCTAACATCTTTAAAGCAATCTTTTTGGCCGGTGGGCCTGGAAGTGGAAAATCCTATGTAGTAAAAAGAACCACTGGTGGCATGGGATTTAAAATTGTAAACAGTGATGATGTATATGAAAAAATGTTAAAAGATGTTGGATTAGACACAACACCAGAAGACATTTTTTCAGACAAAGGTCAAGCAGTAAGAGTTAAAGCAAAAGCAACAACAAAACGAATGCAAGGAAATTATCTTGCAGGACGTTTGGGTTTAGTTATTGATGGAACGGGAAAAGATTATAATAAAATTACTGATCAAGCCAAAAAGTTGCAACAACTAGGTTATGAAACTATGATGATTTTTGTGGATACAACTTTGGAAACTTCTTTAAATCAAAATAGAATGAGAAAAAGAACTCTTCCAGATGATGAAGTAACAAAAATGTGGCAAGGTGTTCAAGTAAATAAAGACCGTTTTGCTGCATTTTTTGGAAGTGGATTTATTAGAGTAGAAAATAATATGGCTGGTGAAGATGTTTTTGCAAAAGTATGGAAAAAAATAAAAAGTATGGCTGGTAAAAAAGTTAATAATCCAATTGCAAAAGCTTGGATTGCAAATGAACTTGCAAAGAAAAAAAGACCTTGACAATTATTTTTATCTGAGGTATGATAACATTTTAAATAAGGAATAATCCTATGTGTTCTAATCCAGATTGTGCTTGTGAGAATTGTTCTTGCGATGAGGAATCTTGTGATTGTGAATGCTGTAATAAAGAGTAGATGATGACTTTATGGAAGAAGCCGTATATTGATGTGACGTATACCGGAGAATGGAAATTTGGAAAACAGAAATGGGAAGATACAGAAGTATACAAAGAATACTATATCGGCCCATTTCTTTTTCGTAAATTTTATACATGAACTGGTTAATGGTGGTTCTGGTCTTTGATTCTCATAATCGCCTTGAGGCCACAGTAGAACATAAATTTGACAATTATTTGGAAATGATGGATTATCGGACATTTCTGATGGAGGAAGACCCAAATTATCCTCAAGAAAATTTTAAAATATTTTGCATGAAAGTATAAAAAAAACCTTGACAATCGAATATGGTTTTGATATACTATAGTCTGTTGAGTTGATTGATTATTAATAATTTCCCGTGAGGTGAAAATGCTTAGATTAAATCCCGTAGCTACAAATCAAACCGAACTCAAAATTACAAATCTTCAAGGAACCGGCTTAACCGTGTTCTTCTCCTATAAAACTCCTGTTGCATATCACATTACTGGAGAATATCCTGTTGTGACCAGCACCAAGCATTCCCAAACAACATCCAAGCACATTAATCAGTGGTTGTCGAGGAATGGGTTCTCCAAAGAGAGTATTGTTGAAGCTCATCAGCAAGATATTGAATCATCAGTTGATGAGTTGGGGATAGGAGGGATTTAACGTGGAATGGCATATTAATGATGCCGGAGTAATCGTTGCTGAATGGGGTGGTCATGTTGGATTTTTTGACCACTTCTGGCAGGCAGAGCAGTGGCAAGAAGCAATCAATTCTTACTATGAAAGTAAAGAATTATCAGACAATGAAAAAAATGAGGATTAGATGGAACATCATATAATTTCACTGTGTGGGTTTATATTATTTACATCTGTATTTGCACTTGCAATCACTGGAGGTTTATAATGTATCGTGTGACATATGCTAGAGATTCTTTAGATAACAATCCAACAGTTAAAGAGTTTGATTTTTATGATGAAGCTAGTGATTGGTTACATGAAGAAGTTTCAAGAAGAATTGCATTTGCTGTTGAACATAGCCCTTATACCGTTTCTGAAGAAGAATACAATCAAATGGAAGAAGTAGAATATACTTTAGTTAAAATGGAAGAAATATGACTCAATTAAAACAAGGAATAAAACTAGGAACTAATGTTGTTGAAGGTAAAACTAAAAAAGTAACTGATTGTTCTTTAACTATGGATATAGTGCATTCTGGTGAGCCTGAAGGAAAACTTATTTCTGAAGTAGATGGTTATGTATTGATTGAAACAAAAAATGTTTTAACTGCAAATGATGCAGCAAAAAAGTCTGATGCAAATGTTGCAAAAGAGAAAACAAAACAGAATTGTGTAATTATGAAACATTTAGATGCACATCATATACCAGTTGCATTTGTTTCTCAAGTAGATGATACTTCTTTTATTTCAAAAAAATGTGAGATGATACCATATGAATGTGTAATTAGAAGAAGAGCAACAGGAAGTTTTTTGAAACGTAATGTGCAGATGATAGAAGGATTTAAATTTGGTGGAGAATTTCAAGGCCAAAAAGGATTACCAATATATGAATTCTTTTATAAGCCTGCATTTGTTGTCAGTCCAGAAATAGGTCTAGGCTCAAGATTTATGAGTGAAGATGAGGCGAGAGAAAAATATATGGTAGACGGTAAATGGATAACAGAAGTTTATACAGACCCATATGCTGTATTCAGTTGGGCTGATTGGAGATTAAATGGTGCAGACCCAGATAATGCAGAAGGATTTAAATTAAATGTATATAATGCAAAAGTTCCTCCAAATATGCATTCTAAATTAGATTCAATTCCTAGTTTAATTACGCCAAAAGAATATCAATATGTAATAAAAATAATGGGACAATGTTTTGTGCTACTTGAAGATTGTTGGGAAGATTTTGATGTAGAATTAATTGATATGAAAATTGAATTTGGAAGAACTGCTGAGGATGGTAAACTAGTAATTGCTGATGTAATTGATAACGATAGTTGGAGAATTTGGCCTCAAGGCGATTCATCTAAACAACTAGATAAACAATCATTCCGTGATGGAGAAGAACTAAATACTGTTGAAGAAAAATATAGAATTGTTACTGAGTATGTAGAAAAATTTGAAATCAAGAAAAATCGTGTTTTTAATATAAATGAAGAATACATACAGTAGAATAACTTGGAAAAATATGAGCATTTACATTGCAGCTCCTTTTGGGAATTATTTGTTTACTAGAAAAACTAGAAGTGTTCTAGGGACATACACTATAGAAAAAAGACCCGGCCTCCTAAAACAATTAATAAAAACTTTACGTTATAAGAATGGTGCATGGTATAATTCTTTGGGATTAAGAAATCCAGGCATTGACTTTGGTATTCGTAGATACAATAAAAAAAGAGGAGATTTATTATCAATCGCAGCAATTAAACAGGGTGATTGGAAATTATTAAGTGAAAAAATACCAGATGATTTTGATGTTGAATTGAATTTAAGTTGTCCAAATATAGAACATTTTGAAAATTATTATGAAGGTATATCTTCTTTTCTTAATGACAAAAGAAAAGTTATTGTAAAACTTTCTCCTTTAACTACCAGTACAATGGTGCAATCATTTATTAGTTTAGGATTTAATAGCTTCCATTGTTGCAATACTCTTCCATCAAAAGATGGTGGAATGAGTGGTAAAGGTCTTGAAAAATATGTAGACAGGTTAATTAAAATTATAAAACATTTTAAGGGGGATGCAGAAATTATTGCTGGTGGAGGAATTCAGAGTTTAGAAGATATTGAGAGATATAAAGAATTAGGAGCTAATTCATTTTCTCTTGGTACAGTTTGTTTTAACATTGGAAATTTTTATAAGATTATACATGCACGAAAGATATATAGACAAGGAAATGGCTCAAATTTGGAGTGAAGAAAACAAATTTGAGAAATGGTTTGAAGTAGAATTAAATGTTTGTAAAATACAAAGTGAGTTAGGAAATATACCTTATGATGTTCCTAAAACAATGGAAACATTAAAAGAATCATGTTTTTTACCAAACTTTGTTGAAAAAATTAACGAAATAGAAAAAACCACAAAACATGATATTATTGCTTTTTTGACACATTTATCTAATGTAATAGGTGAGCCTGCCAAATACATACACTATGGTATGACTAGTCAAGACTTAATTGACACATCTCAAGCTATTTTAATTAAAGAATCTATTTTTTTAATTAAAAAACGCCTTTTATCAATCTGTAACAAATTAAAAGAAAAGTCGATTGAGCATAAGTTTACTTATTGTATTGGTAGAACTCATGGAATTCATGCAGAGCCAATGACATTTGGGTTAAAGATGTTGTCTCATTTTGCAGCATTTCAAAGATGTTTTCAAGCATTAGATATGGATATTGATGAAATAGTTAGAATAAAATGTAGTGGAGCAGTTGGTAATTTTAGCATGATAAATCCCATTATAGAAGAAAATCTTAGTGCAAAATTAAGAATTCCTACTGAAGATATATCAACTCAAGTTATTCCAAGAGAAAGACTTGCACTTCTATTTTCACACTTATCAATTATAGCTGGTTGCATTGAAAGATTTGCAATAGAAATTAGACATCTTCAAAGAACAGAAGTTGGTGAAGTAATAGAATCCTTTACTAAAGGGCAAAAGGGTTCAAGTGCAATGCCACATAAAAAGAATCCTATTTTATCTGAAAATTTAACAGGTCTTGCACGGCTTGTAAGAATGGCACTAATTCCTGCTATGGAAAATATTGCATTGTGGCATGAAAGAGATATTTCTCATTCAAGTGTGGAGCGTGTAATATTACCAGATACATTTACACATTTAAGTTTTGCACTTAAAAGAATGGAAAGCATTTTAGATAATATGGTTGTTGATATTGATAAAATGCAGCATAATCTAGATTTAACAAAGGGCTCAATTTATTCACAAAAAGTATTATTATATTTAATTAATACTAAGAAATTTAGCCGTGAATATGCATACGAACTTGTACAAAGAATAGTACAACAAGGTGTATCTTACTCAAGATGTAATTTATTTTATGGATTAGTAGAAGAAAGTGTTCTCACTGAATCAGAATTAAAAAAGATTATGCGATTAGATGGATTTAATAATAACATAGAATACATTTATAAAAAGGTATTAACATGA
>VMHT01068872.1_pt1 | contig 20321 bp, 33 predicted proteins | sample 4693611 | NCBI WGS metagenome assembly VMHT01 (sample SAMN12280063, study PRJNA550983) | marine metagenome | isolation source: seawater sampled from same location over 5 years 0.02-0.2 micron viral filtrate | place: USA: collected off the coast of southern California halfway between the port... ...
CCCTGACCTTCATATCTCTTATCGGACTATTTATTCAAAAGCTTCAGGTATTTTTTGAGCTAATTTATCACGAAGACGAATCAGCCATACTGCTTGTTTATCTGATATATCTTCTCTCTTCCAGTCAATCATTTGGCCAATAAACCCGTGTTCGACCTCATTTAAACCTAACTCTTCTAAACTGTACCCCTTAAATACCATCCCCAATTCATCAATTATCTTACCTACATCATCAAAACCGGCACGTAATTTTATTGGTGAAAATCCAGATTTTTGGCCCATTAGGTCTTCAATCAATTCCGCACACTCAGGACGTATTTTTTTCATGAACCTTAGTTGTCTGTTATGCCTATGTCGGTTATACTCTTCATGCTTCACCCAATAGGCTTTGGGGTCGTGCTCATAAAAACCAAACTCTTTTTTTATACGAGGGGGTAGACTTCCATATCTGTTATCCATAAACCATCGATCTTTATAAAACTCCCAGGTTAAATCTGCCCTAGAAATATTACAGGCAACCCCCAAACAACAAAAGTTGTCATTGTCATCGACAAGCAAATTTTTTCCTTGATTGTACTTACCAGACCTCAAAGCCTCGACTAACTGCATTGCTTTTCGTTTTTTCATTAAGTTTCCTTTCTTTCTTAACTTTAGCCAGGTGCGCGTTGATTTTGGCTCGCTTTTGGTTTATGATCTCCATGCGTTTTGCTTCTTTAATGTTGATGCTGATTACTTGCCCATAGTTATTGTTACAATCATTAGCCAAATTATTACTCCTACGTCGATAGCTGTTAATTCCATTTATAAGCCCCTATCTAAATAGTCCCTCATACCCACACCGCCAAACATAGTACATGTTATGCGTGTACTGAGGTCCGTCTATTAAGCCGTAGTCGTAGACATCTAGTGGCAACCGTGTCGCCATGTAGTATAAATACATCATTAATGCTGCTCTCTAGTAGATGGTTTGCCAGGTTTTTGCCGGTTTCATTTGCGCAAGCCGGTCTCTCATGTTCTTTATGTCTGTCTGTAGGTGGTCTAGGCAATGTTCAAGCTGCTGTTCCTTCAGAAATTCGTACGATTTGGCCGCGCGGTGCATTTTAATTACTCCTTATGTGTTATTTTGCTTACTTTTGATGAGATGGTACATGCCAAAATCGATGCTACCCCACCCGCACGACGGACAGCTTGCAATTAGCTTAGGGTCAAAGTCGATTAGAGCAGGGTTTACCCGCCCGACAGGTATGTTAAGGTCTAACTCTGTAGCACATTCGTAACAAAGCATGTTCACTCCCGTTTGTTAATAGTTATATCGTCGTTTTTGTTTAAAAACTTTACAAAAAAATCTTATTTACGTGCTTTAAATACTCCGATACTTGTATGGCTTGGTGCTCGGCATCATCAAGGGCGTGGTGATGGGTGCCTCTGCGGGGCTGCTTTGTGACCCCCTTAATCTCTTTTAAGGTTCGCATACATCGCTTGTTTGTGAAGCGCCATGGAACTTTATACCCAAAATCCTTGAATAGCGACTCTAAGATTGTTAAGTCAAAATCCGTACCATTAGCCCATACAATTTCTTCGCCGGTGGTAAAGTATTCTTTTAGAGTGGAGTGTAGCTCTGAAACACAAGATTGTGCAGCCGGTATCCACGCCGCTTGTATGGCCTCATCAGACTGTTTTGCCCACCATCTACAAGTGTCTGGGTCGGCACGGCGACCCATTAGCAGTTGTTCGTGAAGCATAAGGCATGTATAGCAGCTTTTATTACCGCTTAGAGGGTCTTTGTCATAGGGCATAAACCCTGCCACCCCCACAGACAGAACAAGCGCGTCATGGCCCGTTGCGGCGGTTTCAATGTCAATCATAATGTGCTTAACTTTCTTCATTAGCTTCCTCCTCGCATTGTATATACCCCTCCGGTATTTGATCTGGGTAGGCCTGTTTCTTATCCAGGACAGTGCCGTATTCGTCGTAACTACACACAAAAATAGGGTCCGGGTACTGGACTTCAATCTCCAAGTCTGACCCGCAACCCACCAACAATGTTAAAATAAATAGTCTCATATTCCTACCTCCTAAAATACATTTCGGGAAGCAGGGATTAAAACTTTAGAACTTTTTTTCTTTAAGCATCCCCAGAGCAATGCAAGAATAGCCAATAAGGTCCTTAAATATGTCCTCTACCCCTTCGTTTTCTACTTCTAACTTGCCGGACTTGCAAAAGCTTTTTAGTCTTTGGATTTTGTCACCGATTCGCACTGAAAGGCCAACGATCGGGTCAACGCCATAGCCCAGGGATTCTTCAAAATTGGCAAACGGACCGCCGCCGGCTGTGTAATCTGTGTTTTTCTTTTTAATCAGCTCTTGCATATCGCAAAAGGTCTGCTCGATAAAAACCATATAATCTTCTTTTGACATCCTGTTTTCCATTTGATCTCCTTGTGTTGTTGTTTTTTCTGGCAGGGTTCCCCCTGCTGCTAGGTATCCCTCTAGCGTGTATCCTTTGCCTTCTATCCACCACTCCTCATGCCGTGCCTGTCCGTTTTCGTAGTACCATATTCGTGCGGGACCATCGGTGCGGTGGAGCTTACCGTCTTCGTTTCGATATTCGTGAATCTGTACGCCATTTTCCAGTTTTGTGATTTCAAGTTTTGTCATCTGTAGTTCCTTCGTGTTTGCCTCTAAGCTGTAAATACAGCCCTAGAGCGATTGCAAACGGCCATAGGATGCAGACAAACATAACAGCGCAAAATTCCGCGCAAAGCTCTGGTAAAGAGTGGCCTTTCGACCATTTGTTAATCTGCAGCACACATGCGAGTAACACAAACAATGCCACTACTAAATACGACTCTAGCATTATGATTTCTCCCTTTCTGTGACGCCAAAAATAACCATTTCGACTGTGTTGGTAGTGCATTTACCCAGTTCGTTAATTTTAAACCGGGATTTGTCAGGCAAGGGGTAGATAGTGGACTGGAATACGACAGTCTCATTAGCCACAACTGAGTGGATGGCATACATGTTTGGGTTTGGCTGGGCTATTTGGAGAACGTGGCCGGCTTTGATCGCGTTAATAATTACCTCTAAGAATCTTACTTCGCACGATACCGGGGCAGGCTTATTAGGTACGGCCGCAACCATTCCCGTACACCCAAATACAAATACCAATGGCATAATCGCCGCTAAAATACGTTTTTTCATTATAACTTCCTTATTTTATTGTCAATTAATGATAGAGCCATGTGATCGATTTCCTCGAGGATATCTGCCCGATCAAATTGCATCCCATACAAGGCCCCCATTTTAATCTGTTCCACTGATCGGTACACCTGTCTCCGCCTATGTGTGCCAAAATCAGACACGATCTCAGTGTCTAAGTCGTGGCAAACGTAGGGTACACCACACACCTCTAGGTTTTTTCTAACCTCTATCATGTGCCTACGCATTCTTGAAGATGTCTCATATACAATGAGTTCTTCCTGGTCCCGCATTACTTGCCCTCCCTTTTCCACCTGGCTCGCTTGGCGGAGCTCGTTTCCCAAACCGCGTGGGAGTTAGGTTTAGTCTTGGGTCCGGCAAACGTCGGCGCAGTGCTAATAAAACGGCCCAGTGGCCCTCCGCATGCCTCGCACCTAAACGCACTGCCCAGCAAGTCGGGACTATGGTTTAACACCTCCTCGGCACCACAATCCCGACATTTATAGTCGTATTTCAAAATTTTCCTCCTCTGGGTATAGGCCAAAACTGACACGCAGTTATGACCGGGTATAGTGGTTTTAAACACTTACCATAAAGACCGCATACTTTTTTAACGTAGTCTTTTGTCTCTTTGTAGGGCTTGCCGTTTCGCCATTTCTCTAGTCCGACGTAGCCCGAATTGTATAAGGCAAGTGCCTCCCTAACATTACCATCGGTTTCTGAGAGGTAAAACTTTAGCAAAAGTTCGCCAAACATTTGATTTACTTCCCGATTGTATGGGCGCCACTCGATAAACCGCATGCACCAATACTGCTGACGCACCTCCTCCACCCCAATATCAGTGACTTGCATAATGCCTTTAGCGTTTTTTGGGCTTAATGCGGCGGGGTCTCCCCCTGACTCCGCAATAATTACCGCCGCTACCAGTGCCTTGAACATGCGGCCCCCTACTTAAAATTGATGCGAACACCAACCGAGTCGCGAACCGGGAATTTTTCAAAAGTCTCTAGGTCAAGGCTGTGCTGGCTGCGGTGGTCCCAAACTACGTCCACAGCGTCGAAAAGCTTAAACCCTAGCGTGTAGTCCCACCACATATTACGAAAGCGTGAGCCGTACGTTTGGCCCGTTAAATCGGATTCTAGGAACCCACGGCCAAAAACAGTCCTAAAGTTCAAACTAAGCTCATAATCCCATTTCTCCTGACCAGGTATATAAAAGTCCCTTTGAAACGGCATGCGCTTTAGTTCGAGATTCATGTAATCAATCGATACATTGGATTTTGAGTAGGCGGAGATAGGCGCCGCCAGCGCCATTGCAAGCAGTAGTTTAACCATTGTTTTCCTCTAAGTGGTTAATATGTTTATTTAATTGACCAAAAATCAGGTCCGTATGACTCCGACATTCTAAGTGGTGTAGTCCAGTTTAGTATCTCATTAGTCTTTATCAGTGCTTGGTTGTGCGCTTCAACGTCCTCCTTTCGCCGGTCAATCGGCCGCATTGTCACCAGTTCGTCGTGTATCGGGCTAATGTAGTGGCTCCAGGGTGCCAATTCCATATACAGGTGTCGATAAAGCATTAGGCAATCGTTCCCCACCGCTTGTGTAAAAAACGGGTAGGCCTTGTAGTCGTTACAGGGTACGCGAAACCCGAGCGGCGTAATGAACGCCCCATGCTTAAGAGCTTCTTTAGCCAGCTTGTCTTTTAGACCTTTAACCCCTTCAAATAGCTCCCAAAAGTCTTTGACGCATTGTTTTGACTCCTTGGCCGTAATTTTAATACCGGCCTTTTCTTCGGCGTCTTTTTGCAATTTTTTCCAACCCATGCCCCGCTCAACCCCCAAAACCACGACTTTAGCGAACTTACGCCACTTTTTAATATCTGGATGGCCCTTCACATACTCAGGGTCTTCTAGCCACCTATCGTAAAACCCATGCACATCCCATGCCGACTTAAACCGTTCCTTCATAAATGAGGTCTTAGAGCCAAACATTTGATATATATCTGATATCATAAGAACCCCTGTACGATCATCCCAATACGGTTTTTTGCCGACGCCCGTTTGAGTGGCGTATGTATACATGAAGTCTTGGGAAAACTCGGCAGTTACGGCAGGTTCTAAAGAACAGTTACCAGTTACAAAAGTTTGGCCCTCGGAACGGACTAGGATAAACCCAGTTTCTACGGTTACACACCCCACCATTCCCATAAATTCGCGACAACTAACGTCTTGAGGACGTAATCGAAGGCGGGCTTTGCCAGGTTTTACCGATAGTGTAATAAGGTCTTTATGCTGTTTTTGTTTAGCTTTAGAAACCTTTAATCGACATTCGACCCCCGACCTAACCAATCGCGCCTGAATCCTATTAGCTAGGTCTAAATTGGTTGTGCCGTATATAAATCTTTTTGTTTTGTATTTTAAGACACTTCCGTCCCAAATTGAAAGGCACGACATAAAAACATCAAGTTGGTTATCACCCAATAATTCTACATTTAAGTCTTTTTGTTTATTTGGTTCTAATAGCGGGTGTTTAAAGTCGATAGATGTCCATCTTTCGGTTACAAGTTTTTGACCCGGTCTAATACAGGTGGCTACTTTACCCGGACCAAACAACCTATTAAGTTCGGCGCGTTTTTCAGGCTTTGACACCTGTATATCGTATTTTCCGTGGCGGTTTAAATGTCCATCGGCTTGAATTGCGCACGCCCTGTTAATATCATCTAAATCAAAATCACTAACTATGCCCGTTGACTCTGACCCAAAAAGCATGTTTTGATTGCTGTGTGTGACGCCTTCTTGAGACTTAGTTATCTTCCTAAACATCTCTTTATCGCGGCGGGTTTTATGAAATTGGCCCGCCCACAACATTGTATGATTTTCGGTTACATGCAGTTTTCCTCGCCTATTCCCAAAACTATACATATTCCCTTCATAATACCTAGCTATTAAACGGCTAGGCTTGCACCAAGAACCTACTAAACTAATAGGGTCCACCTGCCATACAACATCGTTTTTATTAAGTTCTAATACTGACACCCAACCCCTATGTTTAGTCAACAATTCGGTTTCTGGGTGCAAACAGAAATCTCGGCCTACAAATTCGTACCCATCCGGCGCCACAATGAGCTCCATTAGTCTTTGGTCGCCCCTGGCCATTGCTGGTAAGTTAAGGTTCGGATTCTTTTGCTTTTTTTCTTGTTTCTCTAAGATTTTTGCTATAGCCTGGCTCAATTTTTAGTCTCCCCTCCCGAAACCCTAAATGTCCTAGTGCCGATGGGCTTGGCATCTACGTGCAAATTGCCGTCATACAGCGAATCGACATATATGTTAGCCGCCTGACTCTGAACAATACCCCTATTGCTTTTTTCTGAAAGTATCTTGCCACCATCGCCCCACAGGTGAATGGTCTTAGTGGAGAAAGACGGGCTGCCTTTTTCTGTTAGTTTTGGCGGTGTTATACCCAGCCTATTGACGAATAGCTCGGCCATCTGCTTGCCCGAATTAATGTTAAACTGATAAATGCTGGGGTCGTCGATCATTGCTTGTCGGTATTTTTCCTTGGTTTTTTCTTGTTTTACGGACGAAAGTATCTTTTTCCGGTTTTCGGCCTCTATGGCCTCGATATGACTGCCCCCCCATTCCCTAAACCTGTTTTGAAGGTTGGTTAGCTGGTCGTCTATATCCTCAACGTACTGTTTGCACTGCGTTTGCTTTACAGGTAACCCTTTGATGCGGGCCTTGGCCATTAGTATCGCCCTGGTTTTGTAAAACTGATAGGGCTGCTCCCACCCCACCCAGTCTTGGGCCACCGCGATCTCCTTTAGCTCGGCTTGTAAGGCCTCATACAGTTTTAATGTAATGGCGGTGTCAGCATTGTTATATCGTTCTAATATGTCTAGGGGTAATTTGTCAAGGTGTACCCCAAAGTTAGACCTGATTTTGTGGTTTTGCTTTAGCCAGTCATGCGCTTCTTTTTTATGGTTTCGATTCGATTTCGGTAAAACCCTAGAGGCGCATTTTTCTAGCCCCATCCCAGCAACCCAGTCCTCGTCGTCATGTTCCTCCCAGATTTCCCCTCCGCCGTCGTATAGTGCCGCCAGAAACATGGTGTCGCAGTACCAGTTAATATCGATGTCGGGGTATTTGGTCATGGTGCAGCCGGCCTCAAACATAAGGTTATGCACTACGACCTTTGTTTGGAGGGCTGACAGACGCTTTAGGAACCGGGTAATGGTAGGCCCATCTACAGTAAAAAAATGCCGTATAGAGCCATCTTGGCACCTCCAGGCGGCTGATAGAGACCATATTCTAAAATCATCTCTGTGGTAGTTGATGGACGCGCCATTATCGTCTTTGGTTTCGTAATCTAGTGCTATTAAATCAGGCACATACGTCATTAAGGTCTCCTTTTAGGATAGCGGGCTCAAAGTCCCGCCCCGCGTTAGTCTTTTAATAGGTTGCGTATTTCCTCGAGATCGGCCTTTTCAAACCGCTTCAGGTCTCGCTTGGAGCCGATAACGCGCGGGTCAAAATTTAGGTATTTCTTCACATTACCGCTTTGATCTTTGGACACCCGTTCGATTAAAGTGTCAAACTGAAAACAATGGCCCTTTTTTTCGTTAATCTGGACCTTACCAATTAGTAGAATCTGTGGGAATTGTTGTATTGTTGACTCAGCCAAGCCATAAGAGCTTAGTCGCGGCCTAACAATGCTATAGGCGCCGGTTTCGTCGTCCTTGTCCTTAACATCTACAACACAAGTCACTACAAGATCGAGCTTACGCTTGGCAGATAGCTTCCTTACAGTAGATAAAATGTCGTCAACTATTATTAGGGCTTTTTCACCCTCAACATAAGTATTATGTCCTCCGTCCTTGGTCTGGCACATTACCTTAAACCTGGAGGACGACTTAATCAATTTCTCAAGGGATGTCATGGAGTCAAGGACAATCGCAGTAATCCCATAAGCATCTAAAAACTCGTCTGTTAATACGGCTAAAATAAACTCAAGTGCTTCGTCGGGATTAAGGTCCTCCCCTGTTTCTGGGTTGCGGTCCCACTGGAGAGCTTTTATCGTGGCCTTTCCGCCGGACGCCGATGTTTTACCGTGGGTTTCGTCCGAGCCGTAAAGGTACAGCACCGTGCCTTCCAAAGTCTGTATTAGGTGACTTTTACCGCCGCCAGATGGCGCTAGTACGATAGCCTCAAGGTTAGTTGTTCCTACTTCCTCAAAAGTGACATTTGCAAAATTAATGTTCATGGTTTTCTCCTATTTATTTAAGCGGTAAATCCGCTTTGTGGTCTTATTGTCTTTTTTTCTCTGTTCTTCTTGTTTTTTCTTGCGTTTTTTGTACTCTTCTTCCGCTTTTTCAAAGTCGTAGTCATCGCTCATTATCTGTTCTCCCGGATGTAACCCATCCCCGATTTTTTAGATTTTACGTTATACCTATCCCGATATGTAATGTTAAGCACCGGGTTATAGTAAAGCTGATACTCGCACCCATTACGCCTGTTAAGGTAGTATTTGTTTAACCACTCTAAGGCCGTACCATCGACCTTACACCTTGGGGATTCCAAACTATAGTCTGACATGTCAACGGCATAGTCTGGGTAGTACATACAAGTCCTCATGTAGACGTTAAACATGGTAGGGTAAATGTCGCCCCTATTGTATGCCTCCATTTCTTCAAACGCTTCAGCCTCCCCGTCCGAACACCTGTCCCACAACGAAAAGTCGGTGGATATTTTTTTGGTGCCAATAAGCTGCTTTGATAGCTGGTCAAGTTTTTTAGACGTAAAATTGTACTTGCTTAAACCTCTATAAGTACACACGACCGAGTATTTAGATGGCAGTGGCCACCCCATTTGTAAAAACCTGCCGGCGAGCCACCCGGAGTCAAACGCGGCATTGTGAGCTACTATTACATCGGCTTTGTCTAGTATATCCCAGACTACTTTTAGTAATCGGCTATCATCAAGCGGGTCTTTAGCAAATTCTTTTTTAAAGTGGTGGTTACTTACAGACCAGATACCCTCGGACCCTTTTGTGTAAAGATCGTACATGGTTCCACCTGCAATCGTAAGCAATCTGGTAAACGAACTGGTTTGAGCAGCGGCTACAAATTGCTGTCCTGGTCGCCACACCCTCGCGTCAACTAGACTGGTCTCTATGTCTAAAAACTGGACGTGCTTCATTTTGTTTGCGATAAACGCGTTTTTCAGGTTAAGCTTAAGCTTCATTAAAAAGGGCTCCTATTTCGTGGTGGTTCCATATAATTGAGTCAACTAGACTAGAACCAAATTGTTGTTTTGTATCATTAACTAACCTGCCAAAAAATGGGTCGAGCACATAATTCCTGCAGTAGTCGGTTTGACTACGGCACCCTCTACCGACCATTTGCCAAAAAGTTAGCATTGTGTTTAGCTTGTACCAATTCGTCCCGTCTGCGCAAGCTTTCCTAGATCGCACATAGTCGTCAAACAGTGACGAAAAGGGCAGCACGGGGATGATTTGCAATCTGCACTCATGCCCCGGAAACGATACACCCTCTGCAATACCCGCGCCAAGAAGTACGCCGCCCTGAGACTTAAATAGGTCAACGGCTTCTTTTTTGCGGGCTTTAGTATATGCGATGGTCGGCACTTTTAGCTTTTTATTTAGTACCTTAGCATCCGCATAGGTGCAATGAATCACCGTGTTAGGAAAACCGTTTTTCTCAATTAACTGGTCAATTACAGGCGCTAAAACGTCCATATTTTTCCGATCGTCCTCATGCACACTAAGCGGAATGACCTGACGACGTTTCGGCTCTACCGGATGGGGCATGCTAAAATACTCGCCTTCGGGAAACATTTCGCTAAAGATGGCCGGAGGCATTGTTGCACTAATGGCTATGTACCTTTGGGCCGGAAAAAGCGATTTTATTAAATGCTTGGGCGTGTGTATAGGACTGATGTCTAAATAGTGTTTTCGATTCTTTGTTCGAGTGCTGACAGTGTAAAACTCTGGGTGCTCTAATAAATCTTCCCTAAGCTTACTAATACGCATTGACCTAAAAAGCCCTTCTACACAGTCGGTGGGGCAATCTGCACTGGCTTCCCGTAACAGGTTTTGGACCTGAAAATCATTAGGTTTTCGGTTTTTGAGGTCGTGTTTTTCGGCTAGAGAGCCAATGCGAACCGATTGAGTCGCGAAAGTATGTACCATCTCCAGGATTTTGTGGGCCTCATCAAAAACGATTATGTCTGGCTTGCGACCGCCGCACTGCTCGGAAAAAAATATCCAACTGTACGGGTTAAAAACACTGTCAACACCTTGTTCGGCTTTTGTTCTAGGCACCATCCACTGGTCAATCGAATCATAGTTTTTCCGGCCTTTAACAGCATTAACGTCATATAGGGTGCTGTAGTCGTCAACAAGCTGGTTACTATAACTGAGCACGTCTACCATTTTTGTAGGGAAGGAGCTCTGAATGGCCCTAATAATCGCAGTTTTACCAACGCCTGTTCTAAGCTGGCCTCCCATTACCTGATGGTGGGGTAGGGTCTTTTCCAGCCAGTGCAAGAATTGGTTTTGCTGCGGTCTAAAAACTTTGTGAACCCCATCTTGACGCAATAATTTTATTTTTTCACAATCCATCCGGCCTCCGTTATGTCGTAATTGGGAAAACCATTCCCCATATATGTTATCTTAGGCTTTTCGCACTTACCCGCCCGGAAGTCCCGCCACATCTTTCTAAGGGCTTTTTCTTTCTTCGTCTTTTCGTCATGACAGGTTGTGCAAACACCCTGCAAGTTAGTCAGGGAGCAAAACATTCTGTTAATGTACGTATCCCAGGTAAGTTCGGGCGTTCCAAGATTTTTAGTTTCCCAATCACACCGTATAATCGGCTCTATGTGGTCAACTTGGAAATTCTTGGTCATCACCCAATCCTTACACAGTTCGCACTGCCTTAGTACGCGATCACGCTTACCAACCGACCCGTCTTTTAATATTGTTGGGGTGCGCTTAACATTACGCTCCATGACCTGTTTACGCTCCCCAACCATAAAATAGACTTTACGCAATGCCTGAACAATTTTGTATTTGATTGCGGCTTCCTTTGCCTTCATGGTAAATTCCTTTTTAAGTTAAAACAATCAAATGCTTGCGACACGGCGGCTTCCACTTCTCCCGGCTCCTTGGGAGTGCTCCATGCATTATTTACCGCCAGCATAAGGTCAAGTACCGTTTCAAAGTCCAGACCAGATAACTTAAGGTCTTTAGCTACTCCCCATAACAGCATGTGACGGTCGCCAATACCCGGCTCTAGGGCTAGTGCCGAATTAAGTCGGCCTATTCCCTGGCGAAGCATGTGCGAATCATTGCTCTCTATGACGGGGGTTTTTTTAACGGGAATCACTTCTGGTATTTTTAAAGGTTTGCCATGCGGCACCTCAAAAATGATTTTCTTTTTTAGACCCGTTTTAGGGTGAACCCTGCCCGGGTTGGATAGCAACCGATCATGCCGGTACAGACCAAAGTCTACGTGCACCCCTAATTCTTCTACAAAGCATTTATGCGAGTGGGGTATGTGGGTGCCTTTCATAAATTCGGTATGGATTTCTACGTGATACCCTTTACCCCCCGACGTATACATGCGAAACGGAGCCCCCAAGTCCCAAATTTTAGAAAGGTCGTCCCAAATAGTGTCGTCGCCATTATCGAAGTCCATTACAAGTCTATTTGTGAACACGGGGTATTGATTTAACCCTTTACTAGACCCTGCCCGCATGATCTTTTCGGCGTCATGCTGCAGGAAGTAGTATAGCGAACAATACCCCGAAGGGCATGTTTGCGAGACAGGGACCATTGTTCCGTGTCTGCGGTTAAAATCTGCTGAAAACTCCTTAAAATACATTTTTTGCCCTCTAAAATGGTAAATCGTCTGATTCTGCGCCGTCATCACTAAGAGTGGTTGTTTTCAGTGAACTACTACCCTCTAAAAACTCTTTGATTTTAGGGAAAGGTGTGATATTTTCTTTTTTGATACCTAGGCTTATCGCGTGGTTTTCGCATGCCTCATACCCAGTAAGGATTGGCGCTTCCTCACCTTCACGGATTTCGTAGGGCCTGTCCCAGTTAAACAACTGATACAAGGTGTGTTCCTTGTTATTATCCTTGCCCATGTAATTAATGTTAAGGCCTTGGTACTGAATGTCTGCTTTCACCACTTGCCCTACCAAGTTGGCTTTGATGTTGGCACCGAAAAAATGGTCGATAAGCCCAACAATACGGCCATAATTTTCAATCTCAACACCCAGGCCGGTCAAGAAATTGACAATTTTTTGCAAGGGTTTAAAGTTAGGGTCTTTGTTAGGGGCCTGAAACACAAAATTCCTAGAAGCATCATTAGGAACCAGCATGTAATGCGTAATTTTCTGGCCTTTGGTATTGCTCAGTGTGATTAGAACCGGGCTCCAAGTGGGGTCAACGCAAGTCATTTCGGTGCCGTCTTTCTTTTTGTTGGTAATTGAGTCAATCGTTAAGTCTTGAATGCCGCGATCTTTAATCCACATTCCACGTTTTTTGACAACTGCGTTTTGTTTGATCTCATCTGCTGTCATTTTTGCTTTTGAGTTAATCTTTACGTTTAGCATTAAATTCTCCTATACATGCTATTTTCTTTTTGAGACCCATATTTCTACAGGTCTGGGTTTCTGGTTCTCTACTTGTTCTTTAAGCCATTCTGGTACAGTCTCGAGCATATCTTGCTCGCTAAGGGAGCCCAAGTCAAAAGCCGTGCATTTTTACTGCATCGGGCAATAAGAGCAAGGCGACCCGTATGGGGCCATGGCTTTTTCTGGACGTGGGCCAATTTTCTTGTTGGTCCGGTAGTAAGCCTGGTGTTTGTAGTACGTCGCTAAGTCATCTAACGTGCGGCCGTACAGCTCATCATCGACATAAATGCTGCGTTCCTTTAGCATTATTTTGTACTCGACTTCAGCCCCTACCTCTAACCTGTTTAATTCTTTAGGTAAATAGTAAAAAGTTTGTACCAAAAAGCCTGTTTCGATACCATCCAATACCATGTAGGTCACTAGCTGGGCAAGCTGGCTTTCTTCGATTCGGCGCTTATTGATGTTTGTGCGCTTATTTCGGCTTATGGTGGACTTTTTCTCCACTATGGCAGTCTCACCATCTTTTTTGATTACAAAGTCTCTGCGGCCCGATATGACGGCCCCAGGGGCTATTTCATGGCGCCGGGCCACTTCCGCCTCCACTTCGTAACCCCGGGACTTTAGAACTTGCTCAAATCGGCGCTCATCAATTTCGCCCACGGCCGCGTGGATGGGGTTAATGTTGCTTTTTAAGTAGCCCGCCTGGTCGGCGACCACCTGCCACCTATAACATGAGTTATTGTAAGGGCCTGTACTAACTGCCCCTTTTGCAAATGCGGCGCTTGATGGGTAGATTTTAATCATAGACAAGTCGATTCTCCAATGTGATGTATTGACTCGTATTTAAGCCCAGGTGTTTGTAATGACTAATACATCTAATTTTAAATGTGTTAGTGAGGTCGAGTTCGATAAAAAACACGGCCAAAACTTCTCCCGTATACCCCCTGCGGTAGAGAGCGTGGCCGAATCGGTTAAATAGATGGTGCTGGGGGTCACGCATCCTAACCGCGATCATGTGCAAATGGCCCCTTGGCTGTATGCGTATAGCTCGGCGTCGTGTTTTTCCCTAAACACCAAAACAGCCCCGTTGCGCTGCCGGTATCGCCAAAAATAACCAGTCTCCGTGCCACTTATCTGATCAGGGCTGAGCATTATCTCACCGTCCTTCATTTCGTGGATGATGAACGTGTACCCAGCGTAGTTTTTCCAGGGTGTTACCCCGATTACATTACTAAAAACTCGGTTTTCGAGGGCTTCTTGAGCTATAAGCTGCATTTCTGGACTGGCATAGACGGCGCTTGACGGAATAAGTGGGTACATTTTTCGGTTTTTCCTGTTATTGGCATTATATTTTAAAGCCCTGTCTCGGTGCAGGGTATTAGAGTGCTTCTGGGCAGCTTTATAAACTGTGTCTGTCCCGGCCGATTTAACTAGCAGTGGCACTCGAGTCAAAAAATCACCACCTTTGTCAAAAGTGGTTTTTTTGCCAAATAACCAGTTAAACTGCCGCAACCAGGATACGTGTAACATCTAAGTTCCTGTAATTAGCGGTAATAAATTTTTAGTTAACAGGTGTTTCCTCTAAGCCCTGTACTGGTATATCCACCACTTCGTCTGTGTTATCAGCCGAGTAAAGGACAATTTTCTCGCCTATGTTCAAGATCGTCGAGGTTTCGTAATAGACGGCCCGAAACCGATTCTGTAAAACATAGCTAGTCCTGCCATTGGGGTTTGTATAGCCGCTCACGACCATAAACTCGACGGGAGACAGGTCCCAAAATCCAAATTCTTCTAAAAGCATTGTATCACATCACATCCTTGTTAGTCAAAAAATAGGCGCCCTTTTTATTGGGGCAGAATCCTTATCGGAAGATTTGCTGAAAACTTTAGCCCGACCCCTAAATTTTTTTTGCCATACTGGGTCAATAGTCCATACGAACTACGCCCTTCGCGCCGCGCCCGCATTTTAGGGTAAAAAAAGATACTAATAATAACATACACATATCCTATAATGAAAAAAAGTTTAGGATTGTGACGCTACATATAATATATGAGGTCCTTAAGTTATATATAACTACTACCACTACTACTACAGAGTTACTTCCTAGACATACAGATAATGATAATACTACCTCATTAGATGTTACATTAAACTACTACCATATAATAGTACCGGTTAAAGGATATAGGTCATGAATACAGATAATGATAATACTACCTCATTCCAATACCAGGTAAAGCACTACTTCGATACTATAGGGTTTGACACAATAATGTCTATTGTTAATGGGCTCGAAGGAGAAGCAAAACTGAAGTGGTTAAAGGAATTGCTTCCCTATGGTGCGTCTAAATTTAATTCGAGTGAGTATAACGGCAAACAATCCAGGGACATATCTATTGTTTTAGAATTGGATAGGGGCCAAGATGAGAATTAAGTTATTGCCGTACCAATATGATTTTATTAAGGAAGATAGTAAATATGTGTTTTTACGAGGGGCACTAGGTTGTGGTAAGACATGGATTTTATGTATCTGGATGTTAAAGCGGGCTATGGACCACCCTAATAGTTTCGGGCTTTTAGCAGCTAACTCTTTTTCACAGGTGCAACGCGCCACACTAACCACCATGACCCGTATACTTGATGAGGCGGGCATTGGCTGGCGCCACAATAAATTAGACCAAATGCTTTATCTCGAAAATGGGGCTAAGATCAAGATTCACTCTCTTGAAGCGTATAATGATCTCCGAGGGATTGAATTTTCTCACGCAGGTATAGACGAAGTGGCGTTCGCATCTCAGGAGGCGTGGAATGTCGTTATTGGGCGTATTCGGTTAAAACGTGCCGGACCATTACAAGTGAAGTGCGTGAGTACACCAAACGGATTTAATTGGTTGTACGACGTATTTGCTGGGGAATCTAAGACGCGTTTACACACCGAGATATATGGTGATAGCCGTCTAAATTACCACCTGCCAGATGGCTATTTAGAGTCGCTAAAGGCATCCTACGACCCCCTGACTTATAAACAGGAAGTTCTAGGACAATACGTGGCCTCAACCTCTGGCCGAAAGTATTACGCTTTCAATCGAAACATACATGTCAAGGAATTTGACAGTGATCGGTTTGCAAAGGCAGGGTTGCCGGCCGCTGCCGGTTTTGACTTTAACGTAAACCCCGCAACCGCCGCCATAGGCTGGCTAATCAATGGCGTGTATTACATAGCTGACGAAGTGTTTCAAGAAAATTCAAACACTTATAACCAATGCAGAGAGGTAATGCAAAAGCCCTACGGCGTCGAATACGCGTACCCGGATGCGGCGGGCAAGTCACGGCACAGCTCATCGACCACCACCGATCACGCAATATTGAGTAATGCGGGCCTAGAGGTTAGGGCACCCCGCAAAAACCCGCCGGTAAAAAACCGGGTTAACACAGCTAACTGGTTGTTAGACAAGAAAAAAATCATTATTCACCCCAGGTGTAAAAAACTTATACGGGACTTTGAGGAAGAAGTTTGGGAAAAGAACCCGGCGGATATAGGCCACATCGCCGATGCCGCAACCTATTGGATGCACTACGAAACACCTTGCATGGTGGCCCGAAAAGACCCGTCAATCATAGAATGGTGAGGAAAAAATGCCTATTAGTCGAAAGAAAATCCAAGAGTTAAGCCAGTATTGGACGGCGAACCGGGATTTTATACGATACAACGCCAAAATTCTAAACATTTACGAAGGGCAGCTAAAAACTTACTTGGCCACGTCTATACAAAAAGACTATACATCGCCAGAACAACAAAAAGAGATGATACAGAGAGCTCCTACCATTAACATTCTTCGGAGTGTTATTAGCAAGTTGGCAAAAGTTTATGTGTTGCCCGTGCGCCGCGTGGCAAAAAACAACCAAAAAGTGTTCGACGAAATCACGCACAAGATTGATCTGGACACCGTAATGAACACCGCCGACGAAATGATGACTTTGCACAAAGGCTGCTTCCTGGAGCCGTTTGTCGATAATGGGGAGGTTGACGTGCGCGTGGTTCCTTTGGACCGGGCACTCCCATACTCTGATGACCCCGTAAACCCAATGCGCCCTACGGCCGTTTTAAAGCTTCTGGGACGTGAAAAGATAAACCCCAATGATTTTACCTTTACAGACGACCAAGGCGTGATCACGGACCCCTATAACGAACGGGCTAGTCAAGATGTGCTTATGATTTATACCGACGATGTTGTGTTTGTAATGACTGAGAGCGGGATGGTGGCCAGCCCTAAAAAACTGGCAAATTATCTAGGTATGTTTGAAGAAGACGTGCTAGTTAGTCCCGATGGACTAGCGTACGTGGTAAACGATCTAGGTAAAATACCTTTTGCTTACCTCAATCGATCTAAATTTAGCCTGGTGCCTGTTCCTGACAATGATCTGTACGACATGACGCTCCTAATACCAAAACTAATGGCCGATTTAAACTACGCTGTTAAATACCAAGCGTCGTCTATAATGGTTGCCACTGACGCCCAACTTCCTGAAAAAATTCAGAAAAAGCCTGGCGTTATAGTGCAAATAGAGAGTAGAGATAGCTCTGACAGACAGGCCAAGCTTGAAGTTATTAAGCCGTCGATCGACATCGAGCCCGTCGTCAACCTCATTCAAAGCCAACTGATAATGTGGCTTGAGTCACGGGGCCTTAAGCCAGGGAGCGCCGGCAAGTCATCTGAACAGCGGGCATCGGGATTAGCCAAGGTAATTGACAGCGCCGATGCTACTTCGGAACGATTGTCAAAAATCAAGATACTGTCTAAATTTGAAAAGAGAGAATTAATACCGCTAATTAGCGACTTTTACCGATGGGCTATGGACAGTAGGGACATATCGATAGAAGATAACCCGGTGCTAAACACTGACCTGGAGCTAACCACTATAGACTTTCCAGACCAGAGGCCACTGCAAACTATGGACGATCGCAAAAACTTAGCGCTTGACTTACATGACCGGGACTTAGCCACCTCTGAACAGGTCGTTAGCCTGATCTTCCCCCACATGCCGGAGACAGACAAGAAAAAGTGGGTTGCTAGTTTAGACAGTAGTCCTGCAGGGTTGCCCAGACTACAAGCCATGGAGGGCATGATTAATGCCGAAGGCCAGAGAACAGTTTCAGAAAATACTGAGGAGGCGTAAAGCCGAAACAGAAAAACAGTATCCGACCATTGCCAAAAAAATGGCGGAGCGCATTAAAAACAGGACGCGTAGGGGGTTTGGAACAGAGGGTCCACTTGCACCCCTGGCGCTCTCGACCCGAAAAAGGAAGGCCCGAGAGGGCAAGTCAGAAAAATCCCAGCTAACAGACACCAGAGAAATGCTAGACAGCCTGGAGGGTACGGCCGATCGAAACATAATTACGATTACGGTCTCTGACGAAAACCAGGATAAGGCCCAATACGCCCGAGAGGGTTCCAAAAATAGACCTAAGCGAGAGTTTTTGCGGTTCAGTCGTGCTGATAATGCGGCTCTCAAAAAGTTTATTCGACAAGCAATCACGAAAGGATAAGAGTAATGAGCGAAGTACAAGAAAACAACGGTGTTGTTGACAGTGATCTATCGCAATCCGAAAACCTGTCTAACGAAATCCAAGAAAAGCTTGATAGTGTCGAGCGAGGCAACACGGATAAGGTAGACTATACCACTCTAAAGCGAAGTATTGACAAGGAAAAAAGGGTTAAGGCGCAGTACAAAGAAGCGCTTACCAGGCTTGAGAAATACGAAGCGGCGGAAAAACAAGCAGCCGAGCAAGAACTAACACAGCAAAATCGTTGGAAAGAGCTTGCCCAGACCCGAGAAAAAGAAACTCGCGCATTAGCAGACGAACTAGCGTCAATGAAAAAGTCCGAAGCGAATAGTAAGCGGCGCAAGGCACTTATAAACGAGCTAGGCGGAGTAAGGCGTGAAGAATACCTGAATTTTGCAGACCTCGACATGATCGAGATCGTAGACGGTAGGGTTGACTCGGGAACGGTAAAAGCTGCGGCGGAGCAGTTTAGAAACAATTACTCTGACCTTTTAAGCGAGCCGACTAAAAAATCAAAGATCACGTCAAGGGCGGCGTCCTCCAACCCGGCAACAAACCAGGGTGGCGAGAGCGACAATATTGACGACATACTCAACTCAATTATTGGATAAGGACTAAAATATGTCATTCACTCTAAATGAAGGTCAACTGGACGCTATTAGCCGAATCGTTCAGGAAAATTACTACAAAAATTCTGTCCTGGGGCAGACAATCATTAATGCCTCTAGCATGGTCGGCCCTGGTATGAAGCAGATTACCATGCCAACCATTTCCCAGGCGCAAGTTCAAGACAAAGTGCCTGGAAGTGATTTAAGCGACTCGTCATTCACAATGGACGGCGATGTGCTTATTCTCAACAAGGATAAGGCTATCTACTCAACCATCGAAGATCGCTCAGAGCTTCAGAGTATGCCAAACCTTGGTTCAACTTTAGTTAGAGAATTTGCTAAGGCATGGGTTGACCAGCTAGAACAGGATGTCGGCGACACCGTAATTAAGGGGTGTAGTCAGGGCGTTGAGCTTGACGATGGTTCGGGCACTGCAATCACACAAGACGCTATCTTAGAGGCCCGAAAGCTTCTTAACGATGCTAAACTACCGTTTTCCGATCGATTCCTTGCACTTTCCACAGCTCAGGAAAAAGCAATGCTAGGTATCCCTGAATTTGTGCGTGCTGACGCGATTGGTAGCCCCGAGGGACTACGAAACGGCGTTATCGGCCGAGTTTACGGAATGGACGTTGTACTTACGCACGCATTCTCAGACGAGCAGGCGTGTGTTTACCACCGTGAGCATGCAGCATGGGCATCTCAAAGAGCGCCACGCTTCGAGAGAGATCGAATCCTTAAAGGACTAAAAGACGAATACGCTCTTAGTCTCCTATACGGACTTAAGGCGCTTCGCGGCGGAATTTACGGCGTTGCTATCACAACTGACGGCAGTGTTCCATCTTAATCATTAGGCTTCGGCCTAATTATCCTCCTATTCCTGGAATTTTTTTGGGGGTTTGGGCAAGGACGCTCAGGCCCCCGTTTATTGAGGACTTATAGCATGGAAGGTAATTCAAACAGAGTACCCCATTTTGTAAAAGCTATGTCGCCCGTAAAACTGCAAGAGAAAATGATTAAAGTTAATACCGAAAACAACCGAGAACACAAATGGCAGATAACCCATGACGGTAGGCAGTGGGTCGCGTGGTACTATAAAATTATGCACGATGACATAAAATTATGAGGTGAGGTGGTAAATGGCGCGGTCGGACAGAGAAAATAAGAAATTTGACGCCGATAACAGAGTGCGAGTAAACGTTGAGGAAGCCAGTTTTGTTGACCCACAGGGCAACGTTAAAGTGAGCGTAGAATCAACCGTGTCTCAGTATGTAAACATACTCAATACCC
>VMHT01148085.1_pt1 | contig 20314 bp, 31 predicted proteins | sample 4693611 | NCBI WGS metagenome assembly VMHT01 (sample SAMN12280063, study PRJNA550983) | marine metagenome | isolation source: seawater sampled from same location over 5 years 0.02-0.2 micron viral filtrate | place: USA: collected off the coast of southern California halfway between the port... ...
GAAAGAGGGAGGGGAGATGCCCGCCCCCCAATGCATTAAATCTCCCCGAAAGCATTTATTTAAAGTGGTTTAATATAAAACAGCAGGTGAGAGGGTGTTTTTTAGCGTAATGTCTGGTTATTCGTACAAATACCGCCGTGCCCGTGAGGTACTCCTTTTAGGTAACCCTATTTGTGCGTATTGTAAGGTTAAGCGTGCTGATACCGCTGACCATGTACCGCCGTTGTCGGCGTTTCCTGCACCGGAATTGTGGCAAGGTGATTTGGTTGCTTGTTGTAAGGGGTGCAATAGTCGAATGGGTGCTAAGATCGTGAACGATAAACGCAGAAAGCATAAAAGGTCTAGGGAATGGTAAAGATACCGCAGGCACGACATAGAGAAGCCGCCGAAATAGTACTGGCGACAGTACCGCAGGCAAACGCCAGTTTGTGCGTAGCGTTACGAGCTATAGCTGACGCGTGGGACAATGTAGAAAACGGCAACTACGACCCGAAACTTATCACAGGATTATCGGTGCAGTTGTTTAAGTGTCTAGACAGGTTAGGCATAGAAGCCGATCATGATGTTTGGGAAGACTTAAGCAGAGAGCTAACGCGCTGATGTCGTATAAGTGTGAGATGTGCGATAATTGGGCTACACGCTGGGCGTTATGCGATCATTGCTACGCGTACATGAATCACCCTAGTTATCAGGCAACGTTAAAAGAATATCTAGGCTACGAAAATGAACAAAATAATACACAGTGAATGTGTTACATATATGCAACAAGAAATATGTGCAGAAACAATAGATTTAACAGTAACAAGCCCACCATATGACGACATGCGAAGCTATGAAGGCTACACATTTAATTATGAACAAATAGCAAACGAATTGTACAGGGTCACAAAAACGGGTGGTGTAGTCGTATGGGTAGTAGGCGACAAAATAAAAAATGGCAGAACTTTAACAAGTTATCGACAAGCACTGTATTTCCAAAAAATAGGTTTTGTTGTGCATGATGTAATGATTTATCACAAAAGCAACACACCATTTATGCGAAGTAACGCATACACAAACGCATACGAATACATGTTTATTTTTAGCAAAGGCAAACCGAAAACTTTTAACCCATTACAAGTAGAAACCAAACAATCAGGGTTTCGCAAAAATGGCGCATTGTACAATAAAGGCGCGGATGGTAAAAACAGAAAAAGGGACATTGTTTACAATGAAAGGAAAACAAAAACTAACATATGGACGTATGCAACAGGTCTACACGGCACGACATCAGACAGATACGCTTTTGGGCATCCTGCAATGTTTCCAGAAAAATTAGCCGAAGATCATATTTTAAGCTGGTCAAATCCTACAGAACTAGTCATGGACCCTATGTGCGGTTCAGGTACTACATTAAAAATGGCACAGAAACATAACCGCCAATATATAGGTATTGACATGTCAAAAAAATATGTAGAAATAGCAAAAAAACGTATTGCACAAGAAGTCTTGCCATTATGAAACCGTATTACCAAGACGACCACGCGACGATATATAACGCTGATGCTAGGGAACTAGTACCGCAGTTAGAGTTTGATGTTGTAGTAACCGACCCACCTTACGGTATGAGCGTAGTTAATAAAAATAACAAAATCAGTAACGTAACCGGAACAAATAAACCAAAAGAATACAAGCCGGTCATAGGTGACGACAAACCACTAGACCCAACATGGCTAGCGCAATTTGGAAAACGTCAAATAATCTTTGGCGTATCACATTTTGTAAACATACCGCACGCAGGCAGGCTACTAGTATGGGATAAAGAAGTAACTAATGGCATTTTTGCAGAAGTAGAAGTTGCATGGGATTCTAAAAAAGGACCATCAAAAATAATTAAACATCAACAACAGGGCTACTACTGCAATCTAGGCGACATAGGCAGACACCACCCTACACAGAAACCGCTATCGGTTATGTTGTGGATTCTTGACAACTGCACAGAACCAGAACAAACAATAATTGACCCTTATATGGGGTCAGGCACTACGCTACGCGCCGCTAAAGATTTAAACCGCAAAAGCATAGGCATAGAAATCGATGAGCAATACTGCGAAATAGCGGCACGCAGACTAGCACAAGAAGTACTACTACTATGAAACCGGCACGTTGGGCGACTGAACGCAACCAAGACCGACTAACACACGGCGCACAATTAGCCAAAGTAGCCGAACAATTAGGATTCGAGTTATTCGAGTGGCAACGACAAGTAGCTGACGTAGCGCTAGAACTAGACGCCGAAGGCAACTACCATTACCGCACAGTAGGCGTAACCGTAGGCAGACAAAACGGTAAAACAGCGTTAGCCGCTATACGCGCCGCACTAGAACTACTCAAGCCCGGCACCGTCACAATTTACACAGCACAGGACCGAAATTTAGCTAGATTGCGCTTTGATGAGCATGTAGAATTATTAATGGGTACACCGTTCGCGAAACGTGTTAAGCGTTATGTGCGCGCTAACGGGCAAGAAGCGCTTTACATGAACAACGGTTCACAGTACAGGATTGTTACGCCGTCAGCGCAGGGCGGTAGGGGTTTAACCGTAGATTGTGCAATAATTGATGAGGCTCTTACGCATGATTTAAGGCTTGTTGCCAGTTTACAGCCGACTATGGCAACGAAAAAAAGCGCACAAATGTGGCTAACCAGTAACGCAGGCGGACCATATTCGACGATGCTATCGCACTACCGCAAGCTAGGGCATGCCGGTAATCCTTCGTTGTGTTGGCTTGAATGGGCGGCGGCTGAAGACTGCGACATATACGATGAGGACGTCTGGTACGAAGCAATCCCCACACTAGGCGAAGACAAAGGCGTAACAATAGAAGCCGTACGCGAAGCAGTACAAACAACAGAACCGCTTATCTTTATGTCAGAATGGCTAAACATTTGGCACAGCCTGAAAAGCCAGACAGTTATTGACCCTGAACAATGGGCGGCACTACAACGCGACGACATACAAATAGGTAGTTACATGGTGTTTGGTGTAGATGTAAGCCCAGACAGGGACAGGGCAAGCATCGGGGCGGCGGGTCTTAATGGCGCATACACCGCACTAGAAGTTATTGAGTCAGAAAACCGTATCGGTTGGCTAAAGGACCGAATACTACAACTGCATCAGAAATGGCGTATGCCGTTTGTTATAGACTCAGGCGCCGCCGCTAGTAGTTTGATAGGTGAGCTTGAAGCAGAAGGCGTGCATATAGTCCCTATAAATATGCGCCAGTACGGGCAGGCATGCGGTAGCTTCTACGACGCCGTACAGGACGGCACTATCTCACACATGGGCGACATACGCCTACAGCACGCAATCGAAGGCGCAACGAAACGCAAACTAGGCGAACAATGGGCATGGTCACGCAAAACCGCCGACAACGTAGACATAACACCACTAGTAGCCTGCACCATTGCCCGATACGCATTAACAAACAACCTAGCCAACCCCACACCAAAGGTTGCTATACACTAAACATAGGACAAAATATAGTATGATAGAAAAAAAATACCTAGCGTTATCGCTGGAACTAATAGGCGTAACATCAATATGTTTCGCTATATACCTGATTTGGAACCTAGCCGCCTGCTTAATTGCTAGTGGCATAGTAGCTGTACTGATAGGGGCGGCATTGGAAAACAGTAAATGATTATTAACAGCTTACTAGGACGGCAAACACGCAGTACGCAAATAACCCTGCCGGACCGTTACCTACCACCACAAAGCCTAACAGGCGGGCTAAACGTTACGGAAGGCACAACGTTATCAATACCGGTAGCGTACCGTTGTGTGCAACTCATAAGCGACAGCATAGGTAGCCTGCCTTTTGATGCTTACAGGGACGATCAGCGCTTAGACCCAACACCGGCAATACTACGACAACCTGACCCCAACTTTACCCGTATCGAAACAATAGCAAGCGCCGTTAGTTGTCTAGTTATGCGCGGCAACGCCTACTTCTTACTAGGCAACACCGATCGAAACAACTTTTACCAAACCGCTGTTCTGTTATCCCCTGACGCTGTAACGGTCCAGATGCTCAACGATGGTCAAATCATCTATAAGGTGAACAGAAACACGTATGATGCATCACAAATATTGCATATAAGGGGCGGGGTCATATCCGCAGGCAATATTATGGGCGCTGGACCGTTACAACTGCAACGCAGAACACTAGGTTTAAGCCTTGCAGGTGACGAATCAGCTAGCGAAATGCACGTTAACGGCAGTATCCCTAGCGGTGTTATTAATAGCCCAAGTGAATTATCGCAGGACGAAGCAAAAGAACTAAAGAGCGCGTTTCTACAGGCGCACGGGGGACGGCAGAAAAGCCCAGCGGTATTGAGTGGCGGTCTAAGCTACCAGCCGCTGAGCTTCTCCCCTGACGACCTACAACTACTAGAAAGTAGACGCTACAGCGCAGAACAGCTATGTACCGTGTTTGGGGTGTACCCGCATATGGTAGGCGTCAGCACTGACGGCAACAGCAAAACCTACAGCAACGTAACACAAGATAACCGCTCATTTGTCACCTACACACTACGCGGTTATATGTCACGCATAGAACAAGCATTTAGCCGACTACTACCACGCGGACAAGTAGCACTATTCGATACTGACGACTTCCAACGCGCAGACCGCAGGGAACGATTTGAAGCCCATAAAATAGCATTAGATAGTGGCTTCTTGTCAGTAGACGAAGTACGACGTATAGAAGATTTACCGCAAGAAGAAACGATTGTTGAGGTGACAGAATGAGCGAACTAGAAACACGAACAATAGAATTTAGTGACCTAGAAACACGCAACGACAACGACGGGCATCACATCGTAGGAATCGTCGTTCCGTGGCAAAGTCGCTACGACACTGGGCGCTACGTTGAAACACTGTCAAGCGGCGTATTTGACAAAAGCATCAAAGAACGAGGAAACCGGATACCGCTACTAGAACAACACGACACACAACGGCACCCTATAGGCATGAGTGTTAGCTGGAAAAAAACCGCAACAGGGCTAATAGCCGATTTTAAGCTAGCAGGGACCGCTAGAGGCGAAGAAGCACGCACACTAGCAGAAGAAGGCATGGTTACCGGCTTATCAGTTGGCTTTATACCGGTACGCAACAAAACAACGCAAGTAGACGGCAGACAGCATGTGCAACGCTTAGAAGCGAAGCTGGATCATGTAGGGCTAGTCACGCAACCGGCGTACCAAGAAGCGCAAGTACTATCGACTAGGGCATACGACCCTGACGACGAAGAACTAGTACCACGACTAGCACGCTGGCGACATCTTTTAACTAATCCTTAAAAACTTTTTTTATTTTTTTATTTAAGCAGGTCAGCGCGTTTTGTCTTTTTTTCTGACCAGCACTTTTACCCATTACTAAAAAACACAATTTGATTTTGGTGTTGAATGTGCTACAATGGTGTTGAAACAGAAAGGAGAAAACATGGTAACAATCAAAGCTAGTGATTTAGAAAATGGCGATGTTGTAAAAATTTGTGATAACATATTTTATGCTAACAACGTTCATTTCACTTATGGCGATTATGTGCAGTTTGAGCGCATAGAAAATTGTGAACGATATCCATATCGACTGCGTACAGATGAGACAGTAAATATTATCGAGCGTAGCGGTAGCGGCACAATCGGCATAACTGAGCAAACTAAGTGGTACTAAACAAATAATAGAGTAGCCCTTACTACGGTAGGGGCTATTTCTATTTTTAACAAATCCTTGAACTAACACAATCCGTAGGTTACAATCAGGCTTATATCCGCGCCGTATGCTACGCCGTTGTAATCCAACACCTAGCAAACACCCAGATAACATAATCACAACAATTTATTTGGAGAAATAATGAAATTACTTGACCAACTGGTTGAGGAACGCGCAGAGATCAGCACCGCACAAGAAGGCTTAGTAAACCGTGTCGCTGACGAAGAACGCGACCTCACAGAAACAGAAGACGCCAGTCTTAAAGACTTGGCAACAAGAGCGTCCGAGCTGGACGTCCGTATCCAAGAATTAAGGGACGTACAAACCGCTAACTTGGAAGCCGCTAAGCTTCGCGCTGAAGTAGCCGCTACTGATGACAGCGAAACACGGGCAGTAGGCAACGTAGTTGTTACAAACGAACCCCTAACCTACTCAGAGCACAACCGTAGCGTTAGTTTCTTTAGTGACCTTTACAACATGCAATACAACAATGACATCGAAGCCAGCGACCGTATTAGGCGACACAGGCAAGAAATGGACATTGAACACAGGGACGGAACAACCGCAAACTACGCCGGTCTTGTCGTTCCATCTTTTCTCACAAATCTCGCCGCTGAGCTTTCGAGAGCAGGTCGACCATTTGCTGACCAATGCACAAGCCTACCGCTACCCGATGACGGCATGACAATAAACATTAGTCGTGTAACCACCGGCAGTTCTGCCGCCGCTCAAGCCGCCGAAAATAACGCAGTATCAGAAACAGATATTGACGACACCCTACTTACCGTAGACGTTCGCACTATCGCTTCTGGTCAGCAAATATCAAGGCAAGCCATTGATCGTGGCACCGGCATAGATACACTTATCGCCGCTGACATGATGGGCGCAGTAGCAACAGTGCTAGAAGACCAAGTACTTAACGGTTCAGGGTCATCAGGCAACTTGCTTGGACTATCAAACATTAGTGGCATTAACAGTGTCACCTATACTGACGGGTCACCTACAGGCGCTGAACTCTACAAAAAAATTGTAGACGGCATACAACAAATAAACAGCAACCGTTTTGCAGGCGCTGATCTTTTGGTAATGCACCCACGAAGATTAGCTTTCTTACAAAGTGAGACAGATTCTAGCGGACGCCCCCTTGTTGTACCCAGCCAGCAGGTTCCTACCAATTCTATGGGTGTAGGACCAGTTGCAGGTTACGGCGTCACAGGCGCAAGCGTTGCAGGTCTGCCAGTAGTAACATCAGGCAAGATATCAACTGCGGCAGGTGCAGGCGGCAACGAAGACGTAATCTTCATTGTTCGACGCGCAGACATGCTCCTATTTGAAGACAACACACAACCAGTAATGGTGCGAATGGACCAAACAGCAGGCTTAAACCTCACGGTTACGCTTGTTGCATACCAGTACGCATGCTTTATTGGTGGGCGCTACCCAGCATCAATTAGTATGCTGTCAGGCACCGGATTGGTAAATCCATTCTAAATTGAGTCTTGAGGGGCGGCACTGGTAGCCGGTGCCGTCTCTCACCTCTCAGAAAGGGACACAATGTCAAAATCATTATGGGAAAAACAAGCACCTAGCCGAGTAAACAAACCTAAGAAGGAAACAGCTAAAAAGGCACCTGCTAAAAAGGCACCTGCTAAGAAGAAGTAGGCTATGCCCAATTACACAACGCAAGCCTTAGTTAAAACCTATCTTGGCATACCTTCAGGCACCACGTCAGAAGATACAGCGATAGATAACGCCATACTTGCCGCAGAAGGTGAGATTAATCAGCTCACTGGGCGCACATTCGTAGTACCTAGTAGCGCTACCGCTAAAACGTATGTAGCCTATGACGACTACACCGTATACGTTGACGATATTGCTAAAACTGATTCATTAGTTGTTAAGGAAGACACAAACCTAGACGGCACCTACGATACAACGCTGACAATCACTACAGATTACGTTCTAGACGGCAACACAGCGCCATACAGGGTAATTAGGCGTGTTGACGGTGACTCATTCACTAGGGGACGTTACGGGCGCCCTACGTTGCAGGTAACAGCGTTCTATGGTTATGCGATGACTGTACCTGATCAGGTTAAGCAATGCGCGCTAGTCATAGCCGCTAGGCTATATCAGCGTCGTAGCAGTCCGTTAGGCTTTCAGGCTGGTAGCGTAGATGTCGGCTTCGTTCGTATATCGAGGACGGACCCAGAAGTGATAGCGTTACTACGAGGGTTGAAACTACCGGCGGCGGCATAGTCGTGGATTACGACAACATTAGGGCAGGCATTAAAACACGGTTAGAAGCCGTCAGCAGTCCGCAAGCATTTGTAAGTTGTTATGACTACGTTCCAGACTTTCTTACACCACCATGCGCTATAGTCGTGCCCAGTAACAATGCGATTACGTTCCATGAAGCAATGGGTACAGTAGCCGCTGGGCTAGCAACGTGCCGGTTTGATATTGTGGTAGCGGCGCAACGTTTCGAGAGTACAGCAAATCAGGAACTGCTTAACGATTATCTTGTGACGGTGCCAACAGCATTAGAAGCCGATCAGACACTAGGTAGCGAAGCGAAAAGCGTTACAGTTACGAATGCACGCAACTATGGACCCATAACCTTTGCGGATGCGGTATTCTTAGGCGTACAGTTAGATTTGGAGGTACTCGCATGAGTAAATACGAAGTGACATCTGATAACCTTAGTGGTCACGAAAAAGGCGACAGCGTAACAGATAAGCAGTTAGCAGGCGCAAACATAGAAGCCCTAATACTGGGCGGACATTTGAAAGAAACAAACCCTACAACAAAAAAGGATAAGTAAACAATGGCAGAATTTATGCTAAACGACGCAAGCGTTACCATTAATAGCGTTGATCTAAGCAGTTACGTTACCAGCGTGACGTTGTCGCAAAGCGCCGACAGTTTAGAAACAACCGCTATGGGTGACAGCGCGCGCACATTTATAGGCGGATTGACAAACGGCACTATTGATATAGATTTCAATGCTGATTTTGCGGCGTCAAAGACAGAAGCAACCATTTACCCATTAATAGGCACAGTAACGACAGTAGTAGTTAAACCTGCAAGCGGTAGCGTCTCGGCGACCAACCCGTCTTTTACCTGCAGTTGTGTAGTGACTGAATGGGACTCAATTAATGGTTCAATTGGTGAATTAGCTACGCATTCAATATCTTGGCAACTGGCGGCGGCGCCCGTAAAGGCAACGAGCTAGTACGATGCTAGGGTCAGACATCAGGCTACAAATTACGCCAAGCGGTGACAGCGACGCGTATACAGTGTCAATAAGCCTAAAGACAGCAATAGCATTCGAACGCGAATTTAAGACAACACTAGCTGGGGCTTTCAGTAACGACCCAAGCATCGAGCATATATGCTGGCTTGCATGGACCGCTACACGCGAAAGCGGCAGGGTAGTTAAGTTGTTTGATGAGTGGGTAAGCACCGAAATAGCAGATATAACGCTAGTGGAGAGTGAACCCGATTTTTTAACAAGCGAGCCACAGCATATACAATCGCTCGGTTAGCGCTCATCACCAGACAACCTTATACACAGCTTTTAGAATGCGATCCGTACGAGTTACGAGCGTTGACAATGGCGCACAACGACATACAAAAAGAGAGAGAACGAGCAAGTAAGCGAAACAGGTAACATGGCACAAAGTATCAAAGCGACAGGCGTCAAAGAATTACGCAGAGAGCTACGCCGCATGGGGAACGACCTAGAAGACCTAAAAGCCTTAAATCTTGACGTTGCTACGCTTGTAAGTGACCGTGCTAAAGACATAGTGCCACGACGCACAGGCAATCTAGCTGATACGATACGCCCAGCAGGAACTAAAACCGCAGGTAGGGTGCGGGCAGGGTTTAAACGGGTACCGTATGCAGGCGTCATACACTTTGGATTCCCAGCAAGAGGTATACAGCCGCAACCGTTTCTATATGATGCGTTAGACCAGCGCAGGGGCGAAGTATTCAACGCCTATTTTAAGGGTGTCAAGAAAATACAGCGTAAGGCAGGCTTATAAATGGCGAAAAAAACCAGCATCATTAACGTAGTTGTTGCCGGTGATAGCAAACCGTTACGCAAAGCGTTAGGTAAAGCCACACAATCACTGGGCAACGTCACAAAGCAGATAGGTAAATTTAGTGTTGCCGCTGGTGCCGCATTTGCAGGTTTGGGCGCTAAAAGCATAGGTTTAGCAGTTGATTTTGAAGAATCACTATCTAAGGCAAATCAGATATTCGGTAGCGCCGCAAAGGGTATTGAGGACGCCGCGAAAAGTGCCGCTACAGAAGTAGGGCTGTCACGCGCAGAGTTTCTAGAAGCGTCGTCATCGTTTGGTGTGTTTGGTAAAGCCGCCGGTTTGACAGGCGACGAACTAAGCGGCTTCGCTAGCGACCTAGTTACATTGTCTGCTGACGTTGCTAGCTTTAATAATCTACGACCAGAACAAGCACTGGAGAAACTTAACGCTGGGCTTAGGGGTAGTGTAGAACCGTTGCAATCTATTGGCGTGTTAATGAATGCCGCCGCTGTCGAAACAGAAGCCCTCAACATGGGATTAATAGAGCAGGGTGAGGAATTAAGCGAAGGTCAGAAGATACTTGCACGCCATAGCCTTATTATGCAACAACTGGGAGAGCAGGGCGCTACAGGCGATTTTAAGCGCACTAGTGAAGGTTTGGCGAACACGCAACGAATACTGCACGCTAGGTTAAAGGATTTGGGTATTACGTTGGGGCAGGTGTTGTTGCCTATTGCTGAGAAAATGGCGGACGTTACTGGCAGGCTTATAACTAAATTTGAGGGTTGGTCACCAAAAATACAGGACGTATTTAACAAAGTTAAAGAATTACTGATACCAGTTAAAGACCTAGCAGTAGAGTTTCTACCGAAGATAGCAAGCACAATTAAGGAAATAGTAGGCGAAACGGTTATACCAGCGTTAGTAGCCGGTTTTAACAAAATAAAAGACGTCATAAATGACGACGTTATACCAGCAATGCAGAATCTATTCGACATGGCGCAAACAGAAATACCGAAGGCTTTTGACACAGTTGTACAACACATAAAAGACAACAAATTTGAATACACAGCGTTAGCCGGTGCAATAGGTGGCGCAACAACAGCATACGCACTTTTTAAAGCCGCAATGATAGCAACAGCATGGTACACAACAGTTCAAGTAGCGTTAGGCTCTTTGCAAGCTTCGCTTATGCTTGCAGTAGTACCCATGGCGGCTATAGCAGGTGCAGTAGGCGCAATAGTAGGCGCTATAGCGTTACTTGTAGCAACGTCACCAGAAGCACGCGAAAAACTAGGGCAAATATTTGACTTCTTAGTTGAGGACACAAAAGAATTTATAAAAACGGTAGAAAAAGCAATCAATTTTATTAAACGCCTAATTGAACTATCTAAACAAGTTGTAGGTCCGGTGCTAACAGGTGGCGGCGAAATAGGCGAAACAGCTAGAAAATCATTTGCAGAAACGCCAGTAGGCAAAGTATTAGCACCATTTATACCAAACTTGGCTAGTGGTGGCATTGTTACGCGTCCTACTTTAGCTATGATCGGCGAAGGCGGTGAACCGGAAGCAGTTATCCCCTTATCAAAAATGGGCGGTATGGGCACTATGAACATAACTGTTAACATGCCTGCTGGTGCTGACGGCAACGACGTCGTACAAGCCCTAGAAGACTACGTAAGGCGCAACGGAAGCATACCGCTAGCAGTAAACAACCTTGTAAGAAAATGACCGTTACAAGCACATGGCAGGTCGAGTTTCTAGACGCTAGCACAACAACAGACCTAACAAGCAACGTATTAGGGTTTAGCATTCATCAGAACGTGCAAATAGGGCGTTTTGCTACGTTTGGCGGTTACATGCACCTAGACAACACCGGCAACATTTTTACACCGTCAGGCGGCGGCACATATCAGGCGTTTACATGGTTTAACAAAATAGTACGTATAACATGCGACATTAACGACGGGTCTACGACTAGCACCGCTGACGTTGCTTACATGGTCGTTACTGACATGGATTTTAAGGACGACGGCAACTACGCAACAGTCATGCTAACACTAGCCGACTGCTACACATATGCTGGGCGTGACGCAGTAACAGCAATAGACACAAGCGCCGCATACGGTGAATTAGACGCAGTAGCACAAGACATTGTCAACGGTAATGCAACAGGCGTAGACGCCGTGCCTTTTCCCAAATTTGGTGCAACAAACGCAACAGTAGCCGCCTTTTCTAAGCTAAATAATGTAGACCCTGCCGAAACAGCAACGTACCCAATAGGTTACAGCGGCATAATACAAGAATTTGAGGACGGAACAGCACGCGACTACATAAGCAACCAAGTACTACCCAGTGGTCCTGCTGTAGCGTTTCCGACAACCGCAACATATGACAGTAGTACAGCGAAATGGACGCTAAACGCCGCCTACATAAACCGTTTACTCACAAAAGAAACAGTCAGCAGTACAGATCACTTTAAAACGTTTGACATGACAGGTGACAAAACCGCCGACAAGTTCCCACTAAAAAACGTTAGCACCCAGTACAACACCGTCGACACCGTGAATCAGGCACAGATACAAGCACAACTACCGGCAAGCGGTAGCGGCGCCACATTTGTTAATGACACAACAAGCCAAGACACACAAGGCATAAGAAGCGTGACATACAACAAAGTAATACCAGTAGTGTTTGGCGGTGCCACAGACACCGAAAAATCATTCATAGGCAACTTCTGGGTTAAGCGCTTCCCAACCGTACACTTCACAGCGCAAACAGCAACATTGAGTATGTCTGCAATAGATCAACAAATAGACAGCAGTAGCAGACAAAACTACGCAGACTTCCTAAGCGTACAAACATGCTTATTTAGTCACGCAAAAATCACGTTTACCGCTACCGGCGCTAGTTCAGAAAAAACCTATCAAAGCGTTATAACTGGGCGCATGATACACGTTAGCCCCAACGACACAACCATAACGTTACGACTAGCAACAGCAGACGACAATCAGTCGCTCAAGTTAGACGATACGAATATAGGACTTTTAGGTTCTAATAGGCTAGGGTAGACGCATGACTAATCCGTTTGACTTTGTTTCAGGAAATGTGATTACAGCCGCACAGCTAAACGCTATAGCTGATTTTGAATCATGGACTCCAAGCTGGACAAATTTAACGGTAAATAGTGCAACAGTGCAGGCACAATACGCTCAAATAAACGAGCTAGTTTTTTGGCAATTAGAATTTACTGGCGCTAGTGACACAGTGTATTCGACTTCTGGACCGTTTCAGTTTACATTGCCTGTCAATTCAGTTAGTGATTTACAGTATCCGCCAATGGGCACGGGATGGTTACGACCAGATAAAAGCGGCACGTTATTTTTTGGGCAGGTAGTTGGGATCAGTAGCACTACTGCAGGTATATATTGCCAAGCCGCTAACGCAACTTTTTCTTTTGCACACATAACTAAAAGTAATGCACCGGATAACTGGCTAACATCAGGCAATCTAGCAGATATGCAATTAAGCGGTTGGTATAAAGTAGCATGAACGTAACACTAGGCAATGGGCGAATAAACGAAGAAATAAACGACGCAACACGCATCAGCGATATGCGAGACGAGCGTAACAGCTTACTAGCACAATCAGATTGGACACAAAGCGCCGACAGTCCACTAAGCGACAGCAAAAAACAAGAATGGGCTAATTATCGGCAAGCATTAAGAGACTTCCCAGCTTCATGGACACCAGCAGACACCGCTAACTTGCCTGATCAGCCGTCATGAGTAGCATAATATCCCGTGCAGGCTGGGGCAGTCGAGGACCTAAAAGCCGATTCACTAACCTCAACAAGAAACGTGTTGTAGGCATTGCCATACATCATTCAGGCGTAAAAAACGGTCCTAAAGGGGTTACAGCAGTCAAAGCATTTGAACGGCATCACATGGACGCAAACGGGTGGAACGCCATAGCATACAACTGGCTAATAGACGAAGAAGGCGTCATCTATGAAGGTCGAGGCGCTGGTGTCGTATCAGCCGCTACACGCCCATACAACAGTAGAACAGAAAGTATTTGCTACACCGGAGACGGCACAAAACCAATACCAGCAAAAACTTTAGTTTCATTTGTATGGCTAGTAGCAGACATACAGAAACGATACAGCAACAAACTATGGTTAAAAGGGCATCAAGAACTAGCCAGTACTAGTTGCCCTGAAAAATACATGATGGAATGGGTAAGGCAACACCGAACAGGCAACAAAATTGTACAACCTACAAGCAAGCCAGCGCCCAAGAAGCCAGCAAAAACAACACGGCTAGTAAAGCAGGGCAGTAGGGGCGCTCATGTTAAAATGATGCAAACACAACTAAACAAAAAAGGCTTTAAGCTGGAAGTTGACGGCATAGCCGGTCCGCAAACTATAGGCGCATTAAAGAAATACCAATTGAAAGCTGGGCTTGTAGTTGACGGGTTATGCGGCAAAAACACATGGAGGACATTATATGCAGATTGACGTAAAAGATTTACTAGAAAGAGTTATTAGTACGTTTGTACAAGCGACAGCAGGCATGATAGGCGTAGACCAAATCGTAGATATGGGCGTTAGCGAATGGAAACTAATCTTAGGCGCTGGCGGCGCCGCTGTACTCAGCATGCTTAAAGGCTATTTTGCGGCACGCTTTACAGGCAATGACACCTGCTCACTAGTACGGGACAAAACGACTTCTTTATCGGCTACTATCAGCGGTGACGAGGGCTAAACCCTTTTACATACTGGCACGCTGTGGCTTAGTTGCTACATTGTTGCTTGCATGGGTGGCACCTGCGCAAGCCAACACAGCAACCTGCAACACAAACGAAAACGGGTTACTAGTCTGCAACATAGACGTAACTGACGGCGACGGCGTAGACCTAACCTTTACAATACAGATTGAAACAACCGTAACGTTCACGACACACACAAGCCTTACCTGCCCAACACATGACACAAACAGCGTGTACGCTGACCCATACATATATATTTTTGATGATCAAGACAACGTTATAGCAGAGGACGACGACAGCGCCCCTTTTAATGACGGCGTAGACAACTTTTGCTGGGACAGCTATATACAGGCAACGCTACAAGCAGGCGACTACCGACTAAACGCAAACGTATACGAAAATTATTACGGTGTCTACACACTTGACGTTGAAGGCGTCGCATTACAGGAAGAACAACCGGAACCAGAGCCAACACCAGAGCCAACACCTACACCTGAACCAACACCTACACCTGAACCAACACCTGAACCGCCGGAGCCTACACCAACACCTGTACCGCCAACGCCAATGCCAACACCAGTGCCGCCAACGCCAACACCAATACCACCTACGCCACAACCTACGCCGTTACCGCCTGCCCCTACACCAGTGCCGACACCAGAACCGCCGCTAGTATTTAATCCTTTCCCAGATGATTTTGTGCCACCTGATCCTGAACTAACACCTGATCTAGTCGTCGATACAATTGCTGACTTAACGCCGGAACCATTGCCAGAAATTGTTCAGCTACCAGACGACGAATATGTAGACGATAACGACGTGCAACGCTTTGACAGACTAGACGACCTAATAGAAATAGACATAAACCCAACAGAACCCATAGAAGAAATAGAAGAAACGACATTAGAAGAAACCATAGAAGAAGACTATGACATTTTAGAAATGTTTACAGAAGAAGAACTAGAAGAACTACAACAAGAAGAAATAGAAATACTAGAAGAACTACTAGACGACCCAGACATAGACGCAGAAATAGTAGAAGACCTAGAAGAACTCTTTGATGAAGAAGAAATAACAGCAGAAGAAATAATAGAACTAACAGAAAACCAAGACTACGAAGAATTACCAACAGAAGCACGCCAACAAATCGTACAAGCAGTACAAGAAGCACCAGTAGAAATAAGGCAAACGTTTGAAGCGCAAGTAAACGTGTTTAGTAGTGACGATTACGCTAATTATGTCGCTGTAGGATCACGCATTGACACAGAAGACCGTAAAACAGTTATAGCAGTTACCGCCGCCGCTACCGCCATATCTAGTAGTATAAGAACAACGGCTACCGTATCATCTGGACCAGCAACACCAACAGGGAGAATGCGACGTGGTTAAACGACTAGCCAAAGAACTACTATATTTAGCCTTCACACTGGCAGGTGTCGGCTTGGTACTTATCACACTCACCGATCAAGTACTGCTATGGGCTATCTACATAAGCGCCATAAGCCTAGTAATGCACCTAGCAGGCGTGGCCATCGACTACAGAGAGGACAACAACAATGACACTACAAGTAGCACTTAACACATTAATACGCGTAATATGTGTATTTGGTTATCAGGCAATGGCAGTAATCGGCGGCGCTAGCCTCATATCGTCAGACATTAGCCCAGCTACGGCGGCTTTGCTTGCGGGTATTAGCGCTGTGGCGCAAGTTTTGCAGAAGTTGGCGGCGGCTTTTATGGACGACGGCAAGCTAGATATGGACGAGATTAACGCCGCTTTTGCAGGAACAACAAAAACAGAAAACTAAACATTTCTTAGTTTGGTGTTGACATAATGGTGTTGAATGTGTTTATAATATATTCAGCGCCGATATACGGTGCTAGAAAGGCTACACAATGAAAGCAAAAGCAGATGCAAAGATACGAATGACGCTAACAGGCGCAGAAGTAAACGTGCTAGAACACATACTACAAAACCAAGAAATGTTTGATCTAAACGCACCATTACCAATGGCATTGCTAGGCAAGCTACAAATTAAACAACTAAAGAATCTATCAGAACATCAATAAAGAAAGGCTACAGAATGGATTACAAAATCATTAGGGTAACGCTAGACATAGCAGTACCCGACTATGGCGGCAAGTACGACCCGTGCGGCATGGACTACATAGACGTACACAGTGACGCGCAAAGTTTAGGTTTTACTGAACAAAAAATGATATTAGTCGAAAAGCCAGACAGTGACAGCTAAAGACATTATCTACATTAAGTTACTGCCAGTGCATGACGAACCAACTAGACGTTTACTTATCTGTCAGATAGGCGGACAAGAACAAGTATGCGAAATAAGCATAGTAGACGCTAACCCAGTCGAAGTAGCGTTAACAAAACTAAACCTAGGCGCACACACAAACGACCATTTAATAAACGTAATAGCAACATGGTTAAACGACAAAGTACGGCAGGAACTTATTGACTATTTAGAAGCAGTTGTAGCGCCTAACCGGCATTTACGACCTATTTATAACACTATTGAATTAATGCAGAAACAATATAAAGCAGAATTTGGAGACGAAACATGAACCAACCTACATTATGGGGCGAGATAGGCGGCAAAACCGGCAACGATCACCCACAAACAAGTTACGAAGCTGGGCGCAAAGTACGAGCAGGCACACAAAAACACCAAATACTACGCCTACTGTATGCACACAGTGACGGCATGACAGCCTATGAGATGCGGCGCAGAATATTAAATGGAGCTGGTGAACCGATTAGCACTAACCAGATAGCAACACGGCTACTAGAATTACGAGAAGATAGCATGGTCGAATTTGCACGCGACAACATAACAGGGCTGATACTTGAGCGGGAAACAACACCGAACAACACGGGACAAGTACAGAAGCTAACACGCTGGGGTTATCAAAATGCTATCGGTGGGTAGTTTATGCACCGGTTACGGTGGTTTAGAAATGGGTTTACAAGCCGTATACGGTGATATTGGTCTACGTTTTGTGTCTGATATTGACGATGACGCAAGCACATTGTTAGCGCATCACCACCCGAACGTACTTAATTTAGGTGATTTAACAGTTGTTGATTGGGCAGACATTGAACCGGTAGACGTGTTATGCGCTGGCTATCCATGCCAACCATTTAGTACAGCAGGCAAAAGAAAGGGTTTAGAAGATGAAAGAGCCATATTTGAATACATTGCGGACGCCATTAGCGTTTTACGACCCAGAAACGTGTTGCTGGAGAATGTCGCAGGACACCTTACTCTTGGCGGCACCGCCGTTATTGCAACGCTTACCAAATTGGGGTATGGCGCAAAATGGGGCATTGTTCGAGCTTCCGACACCGGAGCACCTCACCAACGCAAAAGATTATTTATTTGGGCTTATGTTGGCGACACCAAGAAGCGCCATGCAGGAAACACGCAACAACAACTTATGGCTACGCCCATTAAATCAACCGCAGAATTTAGAAAACCAATTAGCACGTTTGCACGCTGGGCTAGCATTGTCGGAAGACAAGCACCAGAATACGCAACAAATGACAATACAGTAAGTCCAATGTTCGTTGAATGGCTTATGGGTTTACCTGAAGGCTACGTCACTGATATAGGTCTATCAAGAAGCGCTCAACTGAAGATATTAGGTAACGGCGTTGTACCACAACAAGCGGCGTTAGCGTTGCACTTACTGGCAGAAGGGGGCTACTATGCCAAGACAGCTTAAACCGTGCGGTACTATCGGTGCCGCTCGACGTCATCAGCGCAATAATGAACCGTTATGCGCTAAGTGCCGTGCCGTTTGGTCACAGCATCAACATAAAATGTATATACAAAGAAAGGCTACAAATTAATGGCTACACAATTACAAGCATTGGCGAAGCGAGTACCGCCAGCATGGATACAAACTAAAGGCAGTTTTAACGCCCGTTATGTGTCTCATGCGAACATAACGCAAATGATACTGGCGACACTTGGACCTACTAGCCAGCGTGTTGAACAAATTATTTACAACGGTGACACCATAACCGGCGTACTACTCACAATGACGTTCAAAATTGATGATGTAACAGTAGAAATAACAGAGTGTGGTGATTGTGAACGCCCAGACTCGGACAACAACGCACGCAACCTTCAAACATCGATTAGTGGTGCATATAAGCGTTGCGCTATGCGTGTAGGTAAAGCGTTGCAATTGTGGTGTGATGACGACGAACAATACATACTAGACAGAGTGCTAAACGAGAGAGAAGAGCAAGACATTGTTTAAGATATACATGTGCCTTATTTGGGTGCTGTCATACATTGCCGCTGTGACGCATTTAAGCATGGCAGGCTTCTTACTACTTAACGGCTTTGTAATGACGTGTGTAGGCTTCTACGGTTGGGATACGGTGCAACATGACACAAAATGAGTTAAGACACACCCTGCCACCGTTTGCGATGATTCCTAGGTGGATAATACAACACCAAAACCTTACAAGTGGCGCCGTTAGGGTTTACGCGTGTTTGGCTGATATGGCTAACCGTGACAAAAACTACGCGTTTCCTAGCCACAAAACGATTGCTGTCAAAAGCAATATGAGCGTATCGAGTGTACGCAGGCACATAGACGAACTCGTAAATGTAGGCGCTTTATATGTGAAAGAACGGTATAAGGAAGACGGGGAAGGGCAAACCAGCAATATTTATTTTGTAAAATTCAAACAATCCACAACTGGGGATAAGCCTATGGAAAACAACACTGAGGGTGTCACAAAGAACGACCCCATACTCACGGATGAACAGGGGGGGTACTCACCAGTGGACAACAAAGAAGAACCTATTAACAATAACCTATATATAAAGGGTGATGACGTAAAAGAACACCTAGCTAATGCAAGAAAGATGTTGAAACATGACAGCTTCTAACGATGAAATACTAAACGGTGAACACAACGGCGAATACTGGCTGATGTGCAAAAAATGTGGTGATAGTTACAAAATGTCAAAACATGATTACATGATGTATAGGGATGTGCGCTGGCGTTGTAAAGCTTGCATCTACATGTGGCTATGACACTACTAGTTGCCTGCTGTCTACTATTCACACCGCAACCAGCTAACAACTACATTGACTGGGCGGCAATTGAGCAATACACACTATACGACTACGAATACAGTTACGGCGAACAATCAGGCATGGTAGGCATGTTACAACACTGGTTAAACATAGAAATAGACAACATCTATGGACAACAAACACACCGAGCGCACCGACAAGAAGCCATGCAAAAGGGCAAACAACTACCGTTATATGATATTAATGTTGCAGATAGGGACTTCGGCGCACAAGTCGAGCAATGGCGCCCACTAGTAACAGAAGCAATACAACACTTCGGCGGACCAGTTAGCGACGTGCCACGCTTCCTGCGAATAATGCAATGCGAAAGCAACGGTGACTCAGACGCGTACAACGCACAAAGCGGCGCTTCAGGTCTTATGCAACACTTACACCCGCCATATTGGGAAGCACGCGCACGATCAGCAGGCTACTCTAACGCATCACCCTTTAATGCTGAAGCAAACATTTACGCCAGCGCTTACATCATCTACCACAGTCCTAACAGTTGGCAACACTGGGTTTGCACCTAGATACCTACACGGAGACACTATGCAGTTTTTTTTCAAACACTACCCCCCCTACACCCCGCCCCCCATCCTTCCCTCTCCAGATCGGAAGA
>VMHT01187302.1_pt1 | contig 20311 bp, 21 predicted proteins | sample 4693611 | NCBI WGS metagenome assembly VMHT01 (sample SAMN12280063, study PRJNA550983) | marine metagenome | isolation source: seawater sampled from same location over 5 years 0.02-0.2 micron viral filtrate | place: USA: collected off the coast of southern California halfway between the port... ...
ACCAGCACCATAGAAAAAATGATAGCTGTTGTAGAGAAATTGGCCGGCAAAATTAATAATAATACCAGTCCTACAGGCACCCAAAGCGGTAAAATTGACTCCTTAAAAGTGAGATTATCGTTAGTTTTTTTAGAGAGGTATCGAGCTACATAGATCATTAAAACTACCGAGGCCAATGTAGATGACTGAAATGAAACCCCTAAGCCCGGAATTTGAATCCATCTACTTGCATAAGCCCCGTCAATCATTGTTCCCTGGGCAACAGTATAAATCAATAATACAATTACCACCGGCAAAAACAATATGGAAAGCCCCCTAAAATAATGATAGGGAATTTTATGTACCGCAAAGAGCAAACAAAAACCTAAAAGCAAATGGAAGAAATGCACCACCACATACTGGAAAGTGCTTCCGTCTCCATATAGATACGCAAGGTTACTACTGGCACTGTAGACCGGCAAAAATGAAAATATTGCCAACAGCCCGGCCGTAGCCCAGATAACCTTATCGCCTTTAAGATTTGAAAAAATACTGCTCATTTAATTTTTATAATTCTTTTTTAGTCTATCTAACTTTTTACGTCAAGCTGAACTAGTTTCAGCTTCTAATGTGTTTTAGATTCTACAGGTTCCAGATCCTGAAACAAGTTCAGGATGACGAACTATCAATAATTTTGGCAGCAAACACCATTAAAGATTTCTTACCGCCTCCTTAAACTGGCGACCTCTGTCTTCGTAATTCTCAAAAAGATCAAAACTCGCACAGGCCGGTGAAAGCAAGACCGAATTTCCTTTTTCGGCAAGACTGTAAGCCATTCTCACAGCTTCTTTCATAGACTGAGTTTCTACCATAGTATCTACACAGTTGCCGAAGTTTTGCATCAGCTTTTGGTTATCTACGCCAAGACAAATTATAGCTTTTACCTTCTCGTTTACCAATGGCAAAAGATCGTCGTAAACATTTCCTTTATCTACACCTCCAACAATCCAAATGGTTTCGCTTTCCATACTCTCTAAAGCATAAAAAGTAGCGTTTACATTTGTTGCCTTAGAATCGTTGATGTACTGTACATTATTTATTTTCAGCACTTTTTCAAGTCGGTGTTCCACCCCCTGAAAACTCTCCATACTTTCACGAATAGTTTCTTTTCTAATTCTTAATAGCTGGGAAACAGTGGCCGCAGCCATAGCATTTTTAGTGTTGTGCTTACCCTGTAAACCTAATTTTGTTGTTGGCATGTTAAATTGGTTGTTTTTTATATTGACAATAATATTTTGGTTCTCTATATATGACCCGTTTTCTACTTTTTGCTGAAGGGAAAACGGTAACTTTTGTGCTTTCACCGGGTTTTTCTCTAACCAGCTGGTAATAATTTCATTATCTAAATCGTAGATGAAAAAATCTTTTTCTGTTTGATTTTCGGCAATTCTAAATTTTGAAAAAACATAATTTTCCAGTTTATGCTCGTAGCGATCTAAATGATCTGGTGTGATATTGGTCAATACCGAAATATCTGGCCTAAAATCTTTAATTCCGTCTAACTGAAAACTGCTTAATTCCAGAACAAACCAATCGGGAGTAGTTTCAGCCACTTGTTTCGCAAAACTGTCACCTACATTTCCGGCCATTCCTGCTTTTATGCCCGCACTTTTTAAAATATGATGCACAAATTTGGTGGTGGTAGTTTTCCCGTTGCTTCCTGTAATCCCAATAATTTTTGCTGAAGTAAAAGCAGCAGCAAATTCTATTTCTGAAATTACCGGAATACCTTTCGCTACTAATTGCTTTACAATTGAAACAGTTTCTGGAATTCCAGGACTTTTCATCACTACCTCAGCATTTAAAATTTTAGCTTCGGTATGTTGCTCTTCTTCCCAATCGATCTTTAATTCTTCAAAAACCGACTTATATTTATCTTTTATTTTCCCTTTATCTGAAACAAAAACCTCAAAACCTTCTTTCACCCCAAGAATGGCAGTTCCCGCACCGCTTTCGCCGCCGCCAAGAATTACCAGTCTTTTACCGGAATTACTATTATTTTGAGTTTCAGTGTTCACTATTTCCTATCTTACTTTTAGCGTGATTATAGTTACAATGGCCAGGAAAATTCCAATAATCCAAAAGCGCACTACTATTTTACTTTCGTGGTATCCTCTTTTCTGATAATGATGATGCAAAGGAGACATCAGGAAAATTCTTCGACCCTCGCCATATTTTCGTTTGGTGATCTTAAACCAGGCTACCTGCAATACCACCGATAAGTTTTCCATCAGAAATATTCCGCATAAAACCGGGATCAATAATTCTTTTCTTGTTGCAACAGCGAGGACGGCTATAATTCCGCCAATAGTTAAACTACCGGTATCTCCCATAAAGATCTGCGCCGGATAAGTGTTGTACCATAGAAAACCTACCAAAGCTCCCGCAAAGGCACTTATAAAAATGGTCATCTCGCCAGATCGCGGGATGTACATAATATTCAGGTAATCAGAAAAAATAATGTTACCCGAGACCCAGGCGAAAATCCCCAGCGTGAGCACAATTATTGCCGAAGAACCCGCAGCAAGGCCGTCTATTCCATCGGTTAAATTGGCGCCATTAGAAACGGCAGTGACAATAAATATTACGATTGGAATAAAAATTAACCAGGCATAATTCTTTAAAGCAGGATCTATCCAACTTATTAAACTGGAATAATCGAATTCGTTATTCTTTACAAAAGGAATTGTGGTAGTAGTGGTTTTAATTTCAGGTCCCATTTCCCGAATATTCTGAAAACTATCTACCAGTTCCTGTTGTTCTGGAGCCGGCTCATTTGTTTCCTCTTTTACGGTAACGCCAGGGTGAAAAAACAAAGTACCACCCACAATAATTCCTAATCCCACCTGACCAAGAACCTTAAATTTACCCTTTAGGCCTTCTTTGTCCTTTTTAAAGGTTTTAATATAATCGTCTACAAACCCAATTGCCCCCATCCAAAGGGTGGTTACAATAAGCAGGATCACATAAATATTTTCAAGTTTCGCAAAAAGCAAAACCGGAACAAGGGTTGCAAAAATTATAATCAACCCACCCATTGTAGGTGTTCCAGCTTTCTCACTCTGCCCTCTTAAGCCAAGATCACGAACGCTTTCTCCCACCTGTTTCGCCAACAAATAACTAATAATTCTTTTTCCGTAAATAGTAGAAATAGCCAAAGAAAGAATAATAGCCATGGCAGATCTAAATGAGATATACTCAAATAAACGCGCCCCGGGCACCTGGTATTCTGCTTCTAAATATTGAAATAAGTAGTATAACATGTTTTCTAATTACTCTTCCCTTGGAAAGTTTTGGGCTTACTTATTTAATTGTTTTAAAAATTCGGTTACTATTTTGAGATCATCGAAATCGCTACGTTTTCCATTTACCTCCTGGTAGGTCTCGTGACCTTTTCCTGCAATTAAAATGATATCATTCTCTCCCGCGATCTGGCAGGCCGTTTTTATAGCCTGTTTTCTATTGGTCACAGACATAATTTTCTTGAAATTCTGCGGCTCTACTCCAGCTTCAACATCTTCAATAATCTTATCAGGATCCTCAGTTCTTGGATTATCGCTGGTAAAGATCACTTTGGTACTTAAAGCCGAGGCGATATGCCCCATTTTTGGCCTTTTGGTAGTATCACGATCTCCGCCACACCCTACAACAGTTATGAGCTCTTCATTTTTTGTACGGATGCTGTTTATAGTTTCCAGTACATTTTTCAAAGCATCTGGCGTATGCGCGTAATCTACGATCGCCGTAATTTTTTCTTCTTTTGAAATGATATATTGAAATCTTCCGCTCACAGAATTTAGCTCGCTGATAATCTTTAAACTTTCCAGGTTTTCAAGGCCTAAAAGTTCTGCTGCAGCATAAATTGCTAAAACATTATAAGCGTTGAAACTTCCAATTAGGCGCGTCCATAATTCCTGGTCATTCACTTTCAGCAGTAAACCTGTGAAAGAATTTTCAAGGATCTGCGCTTTATAATCGGCGTAAGATTTTAAGGCGTAAGTATATTTCTGGGCTTTTGTATTTTGAAGCATTACCTGCCCGTTTTTATCATCAATATTGGTTAATGCAAATGCTGAAGCCGGTAATTCATCAAAAAAGCGCTTTTTTACATCGCGATATTCAGCAAAACTTTTGTGATAATCTAAATGGTCGTGGCTTAGATTCGTAAAAATTCCACCGGCAAACTCCAGCCCGGTAGTTCTATGCTGATCTATCCCGTGAGAACTAACTTCCATAAAGCAAAACTCAACACCTTCATCATTCATTTGCTTAAGGTAATCGTTGATAGTAATAGAATCTGGTGTGGTTCTTACCGCATCAAAAGCATTTTCAGCAACCATTACTTTTACGGTAGAAAGTAAGCCAACTTTAAAGCCGGCTCTTGTAAATAAATTATATAAAAGTGTAGCAATAGTAGTTTTCCCGTTGGTTCCGGTAACTCCTACAAGTTTTAATTTCTCTGAAGGATTATCGTAATAATTCGCAGCCATAAAAGCTAAAGCCTGTTGGGCGTTTCCAACTTTTATATAAGTAACTCCGTTTACAATTTCCTTCGGAAGTTCTTCGCAAATTATCACAAGCGCACCCTTATCTATTGCCTGAGCTATATAATCGTGACCATCTGAAATACTTCCCCGAATAGCCACAAAAGCATCATTCAGTTCAACTTTTCTGGAGTCAAACTGAAGCTTGTTAATAGTAACCGAGGTATTTCCTACCACGGCATCGATCTCTACTTTATATAATATGTCTTTTAAGACTCTCAACCTATATTTAAATTTACTTGTTGGTTAGTTTTTATTTTTTGCCCTGCGGATATTGATTGCGCCCTAACTCTTCCGGTGCCATTAAAATTCACTTTTAAACCAAGGTTTTCCAAAAGAGAAACAGCATCCATTGCAGGCATTCCGGTTACATCTGGCATTATTAGTTTTTCATTTTCGAAACTTGCATAATAAGCTTCAAAATCCTCTACTACCTTATCATTTTTAATATCAAGTGATGGCAGGGTATCCATAACCGGAGTATCTGTATAAATCTTTTGGGCGATCTGTTTAAAGACCGGCGCAGCAACAATATTCCCGTAATAACCTTTTCTTTTATTTGGCTTGTGAATAATCACAATGCACGAATATTTAGGATTTTCGGCAGGAAAATATCCGGCGAAAGAAGAGATATATCTTCCCGGCTCTATCCAGTATTCTACCTGGCAGGTTCCGGTTTTTCCGGCCATAGAAAAATTAGGGGTATAAATATTTGCAGCAGTACCTCTTTCTACGGTATGCTGCATCATATTCTGAAGTTTTTTAGCGGTTTCAGGAGAACAAATTCTAGGATTCATCACCTCCCGCTCAACTTTTAAAATACTTTTATCCCATTCCTTTACTTCCTTAATAAATCTTGGTTTCACCATTTCGCCATTATTGGCGATCGCATTATAGAAATTAAGTGTTTGCAGTGGCGTTAAGGAAACTCCGTAGCCAAACGCCATCCACGGCAAACTCAATCCATTCCAGTTTTTATCTTTTGGATGCGGAATTCTTGGAGAGCCTTCTCCTTTTATATCCAGGCCTATTTTATTATTAAGCCCCATATCGTATAAACGATCAACAAATTTGGACGGATTACTTTTATAACCTTCGGTAATAATTTTAGTGAAAGCGGTATTAGAAGAAACCTCGAAAGCGCGTGCTGCCGAAATTTTACCATAACCTCCACGACGGGAATCCCTAACCGGTCTTCCGTAATATCGTACCACACCATTTTCGGTATCGATAACCGAACTGGTATCTATCACCTTATCTTCCAAAGCGGCGGTCATCGCCATTAATTTAAACGTCGATCCCGGCTCACTAGATTCGTAAACTGCGTAGTTTCTTTTTTCGAAATAAGTTCCGGCTTCTGTACGGCCAAGATTAGACATTGCTTTGATCTCGCCGGTTTTGGTTTCCATAACCACCACAGTACCGTGATCTGCTTCAAAATACTCGAGTTGTTTTAATAAAGCATGATGTGCAATATCCTGAATGTTGACATCTATAGTAGAAATCACATCGTAACCATCTTTAGGCTCTACCTCGTTATTATCACTAATTGGTTTCCACTGGCCTTTAGCAATTTTTTGTTTTAACCTTCGGCCATCGGTTCCTCTTAAATAAGAACTAAAAGCACCTTCAAGACCTACACGGGTAAAATATCCATTCTCATCCTGGCGCTCGTAACCAACCGTTCTTTCTCCCATTTTCCCAAGCGGATGCTCCCGAACAGTTCTTTGCTCTACAATAATACCACCTCTATAAGCGCCTAAATTGAACATAGGAAAGCTTTTAACTTTCATATATTCTGAATAACCAAGATTTTGCGCAATAGGGAGATAACGTTGGCCATTAGCTCTGGCCTGTCTTAAACGTTGTGACCAATATGCAGCCGATCTTCCAAACATCTCGGTTAGGTTATTGGAAAGTGGCACTATGTTTTCCTGAAAGTTTTTATCTGAAACGGTAACCGCATCAAATCTTATATCGTATTTAGGAACTGATGTTGCCAAAAGGTTTCCGTTAGCATCGTAAAGGTTTCCACGGCTGGCAGGAATTTTAAAGCTTCGCACAGTGCGTTCTTCGGCAAGATTTCGGTAATAATCCCCCTCCACAAACTGAATATCGAGCAGCTTCACACCTACCCCAACAGCAAAAATGAACATACAGGCCGCAACCACGTATAATCTATTTAATATGCCTTTTTCTGATGTAGCCATTTACTCCTTTATCTTCACTTTAATTTTATACGGCGGATTCTCGGAAGGAAGAATCCCACGATCTTTCATTTTTTGAGTAATAGTAGACTCCATTTTAATTCTCATTAAAGCCGAACGACGATCTACAAATTCACTTTTTAATTCCCTTACTTCTGTATGAAGTTTTGCTATTCTATGCACCTTACGCTCTGCACTATGGGAACTCGCAATCATAATTATTGCCAGCAGCGTACAAAAAACTATAAAGCGCCAGTTGTTTACCGCATCTCTGCTAATAAGAAAATTAGCACGTAGTATGTTGTAAAAACCTTTCCTCATCTCTTTTAACTTCAACCTCCTCGTGAGAATTCATTATAGTTTTTCAAAAACTATAATTTCTTCGCCACTCTTAATTTGGCACTTCTCGCCCTATTGTTTTCTTTAATTTCTTCAGCCGAAGGCACTATAAGCCCTCCTACTTTTTTGAAAGGAACCGAAATATTTCCGTAGAAATCTTTTTCAGGCTCTCCCTCAAACAAACCACTTCTTATGTATCGCTTCACCAACCTATCTTCTAAAGAGTGATAAGAAATAAGACTGATTCTCCCATTTTTTACCACCAGCTCTTCAGTTTGCTTTAAAAAATCTTTTAAAACCTCGATCTCCTGGTTCACTTCAATTCGAATTGCCTGGTATATCTGCGCCAGTATCTTATTCTCTTTACCTTTAAATAAATGTGGTTTCAGCAAATCGTTTAATTGCTCACTACTTTCTATCGGTTTTTCCTTTCTGGCATCCACAATAAGCCTGGCAAGCTTCGGCGCATTTTTTAAATCGGCGTATTCGTAAAACAGCTTTTTAAGCTGATCTTCTCCGTATTCATTGATCACCTCATAGGCGCTCAACTTACTTCCCTGGTTCATTCGCATATCTAAACGCGCGTCAAATCGGGTAGAAAAACCTCTTTCTGCTTCGTTAAATTGATGCGAGGAAACGCCAAAATCACCTAAGATCCCATCGACTTTTTTAATTCCATAAAACCTCAAAAACCGTTTTATGAATTTGAAGTTTTCGTGAATTAGCGTAAATCGAGGATCTTCAATAGTATTCTGCAAAGCATCCTTATCCTGATCAAAACCAAAAAGTTTTCCTTTAGGACCAAGCCTGCTTAAAATTTCGCGGGAATGACCACCACCTCCAAACGTAACATCTACATACACGCCATCTTCCTTAATATTAAGGCCGTCTACAGACTCTTTTAATAATACCGGATTATGATATTGCATCTAAATCATCGTTTCCCATTACTTCTTCAGCTAATTCAGCAAAATCATCTGAAGTCTCATCAATGGTATTTTCGTATTTATCTTTATCCCAGATCTCTATAATATTTACTGCGGAAGAAAGCACGATCTCTTTATTAATCCCTGCGAATCCAATAAGATCTTTCGGAATTAAAAGCCTACCGTTAGAATCTACTTCTACCATCTTCACACCGGCAGTAAACCTTCTAATAAAATCGTTATTCTTCTTTTTAAAGCGGTTCAAACCATTAATTTTCTGCATTAAAACATTCCATTCCTGCATAGGATACAACTCTAAACAAGGTTGAAAAACTGAACGTTTTAGCACAAAACCATCCTGCAACATAGGCGCGAGCTGCTTTTTTAACGCCGAAGGAACCATTAACCGGCCCTTGGCATCTGCTTTACATTCGTATGTTCCAATGAGGTTTACCACTTCTATACTTTATAGAGTCAAATATATTGAAAAAATTACCACATTTTACCACTTTATACCACTTTGTTGATAAGTTTCTCCACTGTATTTAGCTGAAAGACTATCAAATAGCGCTATTCATTTAGGTTTCAGAGTCTTGGTTTTTATTGTGATTTTCCTGTTAAAAATTTTTAAAAATGTAGAAGAAATGCATTTCCTAAATCACTTTGCTATTTCTTAAAAATGATTATACTTGTAATGAAATCGCTATATTTGCGATTGCTAACCGCAAAGCCAATCAATGAAAAATAATTTAAGGCAAGAGGGAAAGTTTACGTACCTGGAGCAAGGAGAAGGAACCCCGATAGTTATTTTACACGGACTTATGGGCGGTTTAAGTAATTTTGATGGGGTTACCGAATATTTTCCGAAGCATGGTTATAAAGTGGTCATTCCAGAACTTCCTTTGTATTCCATGTCGCTACTTAAAACCAGCGTACAGACTTTTGCTAAATATTTAAAAGAATTTGTAGATTTTAAAGGTTACGATAAAGTGATCCTGCTAGGGAATTCGCTAGGCGGGCATATTGCTTTATTAGCCACAAAATTATATCCCGAAATGGTAGAGGCCCTGGTAATCACGGGAAGCTCGGGACTTTACGAAAATTCTATGGGCGAGAGCTATCCGCGCCGTGGAGATTACGAATTTATCAAGAAAAAGGCTCAGGATGTTTTTTACGATCCTGAAATTGCTACAAAGGAAGTGGTAGATGATGTTTATGAAACGGTAAGCGACCGCAATAAATTGGTGAAAACCCTCGCTATTGCCAAAAGTGCCATTAGGCACAATATGGCAAAAGATCTACCAAAAATGAAAACTCCAACCTGTATTATTTGGGGGAAAGACGATAATGTAACTCCGCCAGAAGTAGCTGAAGATTTTCAGCGTTTGCTCCCCGATGCCGATCTTTATTGGGTAGACAAATGTGGCCACGCCGCCATGATGGAACATCCAGTACGCTTTAACGAACTACTTCACGACTGGTTGCAAAAACGAAATTTCTAGACAAAACAACTTAAAAAGTTAAGGTTTGATGCTTCTGAGGCTGACATTAAACAAGATCACTTTCAAAAAATTTTAAAATGAAAATTAAGTCGGCAGAATTTGTTGTAAGCAACACCCGAGTAGACAAATGCCCGGATAGCAAACTGCCCGAATACGCTTTTATTGGTCGCAGTAATGTTGGGAAGTCTTCTTTAATAAATATGCTTACCGATAGAAAGACTCTGGCAAAAACCTCAGCTAAACCGGGAAAAACACAGCTTATTAATCATTTTTTGATCAATAAGGACTGGCATCTTGTAGACTTACCGGGTTATGGCTATGCAAAGGTTTCTAAATCTACAAAGCGTACTTTTCAAAAATTTATCACCGCTTATTTTGACAAACGCAAACAAATGATTTGCGCTTTTGTTCTTATAGATAGCAGGCACGAGCCACAGCCCATAGATATGGAATTTATGCAGTGGCTTGGAGAGCACCAGGTTCCATTTTGTATTATTTTCACAAAAGCCGATAAGCTAAAGCCTAAAATGCTTGAGAAGAACATTAATCATTACCAAGATAAAATGCTGGAAATTTGGGAAGAAATGCCAGAGTTTTTTGTGAGCTCAGCCTCCTCTAAACTAGGACAGGATGAAATACTGGACTATATTGAGGCCATTAATGGTGAATTAAATCAAGCATAATGAAGAAAATTTTACTTCTAATTTTTATTGTTCCATTGCTACAATCCTGTCTCTCCACCCAGAAATCTACCCGCGAAACCAGTGTTTGGTTAGATGAACAGGGAAAAGAAGTCTCAGAAGAGAAGTATAGAAATAAATGGGGAAAAGACGGCGGTTTTGCCAGATGGGATAAAGTTGAAGATGGTAAGAGAATTGCCACCCTTCCAAAACCTATATATGAAAGATTGCAGGGCTCCTACCAAGGTCTTCATACAATCTTAGAAAATTTAAGTGGTAAAGAGTATGAAAATAACACCACTTTCCTCCTTGATTATGTATACAAAGATGACTTTTGTTCCTCGAAATACAGCAACAATTGGAATAAATCTACAACCAAAGAGCGAAAAATATTTTTGGATCCTCAAAAAAAAGAGATTGAAAAAAAGTATGAGAACGTAGTTATTCTTCATCTCTTCCAGGAAGGTGTAACATTCAAATCTTCCGAGGATAACTCTTATTTTTATACCGATACTAAAAATATTATTCTAAAAAATCTATTTCAAGAACCGGCATTTTGTGGCTCTCATGCCATCATAAAACCTGACGGCAAAATCTTGATTAGGAATGGAGAATATAGATTAGACTGGATGGCAGAATTTATTGAACCTGAGAACTGGAATAAAATTTTCAACCTTTAAAGCCGTTCTTCAATAAGCAAAATTAAAGCTTCAGTATTTGGAACTCGTTCCAGTTCTTCAGTAGGGATAATAATACCCATTTCAGCTTCGTCTTCCCATAAAACGATTGGGAATGTATATTTATAGCTAAACTTAGAAGCATACTTCTTTCGGAATTCATCTATATGTAGAAAATCCATTTCAACATTAGACTTTTGCCGAAATTCCTTCCATTGTAAATTTTCAGAAAAAGTTCCGTAGGTAAGCTTGCAAAGATTACAAGCATAAGATTTAGGACTTACAATTTTATGCAGCGCATCCAGAACAGCATTATGTGTTCCGGAAAACGCGTTATAAACAAAGATGAGCTTCTCCACTCGATAATCGAGATTTATATTCTGTTTCTTATTCAGTTTTTTCCTATGCAGGTCCCAAGGACTCACTCAAGGTAATTATTTTTGCGTGATTTCTAATTTCTCGGCAAAATAATCGCAGAAATCTTTCATCGTGGCGGTCATTTTCTCGTCCTGCGTTGCACGGTTAAAGGTATCACTCATAGAAACAAGGGTTTGATGAAAGAACTTCTTCATTTCATCTACCGGCATATCTTTAGTCCAAAGATCTATTCTTAAGGTTTCCTGGGATTTGCTGTCCCAAACCGAAAGCATTAAAGCCTTAGCATCTTCTTTATAAACATTTCCATCTTCTGCACTCCAGGTAATTTCTTCTGGCACTCGATTTTCATCGGTTACCACTTCTATATTTATTTCTGACTTTTTAAATTCTGACATTATTTTCTTGGTTTAAAATTGGCATTATTAAATACTGTTTCGGCATCTGCGGCTATCATTTCCTCTAAAGATGCATCGGTTTTATCCATATAGCTAAGCACAATTTGCCATCCTATATATTGCCCCAGCATTGCCGGAGAATCGGCGTCTAACTGCAGGTAGAATTTTGAAAAAGGTGCAGGATATAGAAACCGCGAATAAAGTTCGGTATCTGTATCAAAAAACAATTCATTTTCTACGAAATACCGCCAAATTTGGGCTTCGTTATTTTGCGCCCAGGTTAATTCATCCTCAGTATAACCTATTTTTTCTGCATCAGCTATTTTAGGAATAAACCTATCTTTTAAGTACAGCAATTTTCCGTAATAAACCATATGCGCCAGAAAAGTTCTTGACTCGGGTCTTTCTACATATTTTTCGGCATAGGCATTGGCAACATCCGGAAGTATCTGCTCCTTTTTAAAATTTTTCTTTAAGAATTCCTGAATTCCAATATAGAAATGATGATCTTCTCCTAAATAGGTGTCCAGGGAAATAAATAAATAATCATCCTGAAGAATCACCTTATTTTTATAATCAACTTCAGAAGTTACCGTAAACACTTTTGGCGCTTCAAATTGCGGAAAATAATATTTTATATGCTGAAAAAGACTATGGAGTTCTGCTTTTTTATTTTCAATAGAAGGAAAAGCTTTACCAACTTCTCTATCTATTTCCTGCTGAAGAGTATCATTTAGTTTCTCTATCCAAACACTATCTGAAAATTGCTGCGGAAACAGAAAAGGATATTCCTGTTTTAGCTCCGAAATATCTTCCGGTTTAGCTTCGGCAAATTGCCTATCAAAACGCACCACTTCAAACTCTACCGGCACCTCAGCGATCTCCTTTTCAATTTCAGCTTCCTCGTTACAGGAAACAAAACCGATAATACAGAATAGGAAAATTATTTTCTTACACATAGGGATTCTTTATGAAGGCTTTAACGCCCTGCCCTTTCAATAATTATGTTTAAATAGTAGATTTGTGTGCAAAGGTATTATTTACAAACTTAATCACCCAAAATTATGCAAACTGAAAAAGTGGTAGATCATATAGTTAACTGGTTAAAAGACTACGCTACAAATGCAGGAATGAATGGTTTTGTACTTGGAATTAGTGGCGGAATTGATTCTGCAGTAACTTCAGCACTTTGTGCAAAAACCGGTTTGCGAACACTTTGTCTTGAAATGCCAATTCACCAGCACACCGATCAGGTAAGCAGGGCGCAACAACATATTGGCTGGTTAAAAACACATTATGCTAATGTGAGCAACCTGGAAGTTAACTTGACGCCGGTGTTCGACAATTTTAAAAAGGCAGTTCCAAATGTGGAAGCTTCTGAAGCCTTAGACCTTACATTAGCAAATACAAGAGCAAGATTAAGAATGTCCACGCTGTATTATTTCGCTGGTTTGCATAATTACCTTGTAACTGGTACCGGAAATAAAGTAGAAGATTTTGGTGTGGGCTTCTATACTAAATATGGGGATGGGGGCGTAGATCTAAGCCCAATTGCCGATCTTATGAAAACTGAAGTCTATGAAATTGCCAAATTTATGGGAATAACAGAAGAGATCGTAACCGCCGCGCCAACCGACGGACTTTTTGGTGATACCCGCACAGATGAAGATCAAATAGGTGCTTCCTACCCTGAATTAGAATGGGCCATGAAGGAAGCAGAAAATGGTAAATCTACTGAAGATTTTGAGGGACGCAAACAAGAAGTTTTTAAAATTTACAAAAGCCGACATCGCGCTAACTCTCACAAAATGAATCCGATACCTGTGTGCACTATACCCGTTAATCTTAAAAAATAATCACTTTATCGAATAATGTACTTATAAAACAGAACGAAAGATAAATTCTGTTAAATTCAGTAGTATAAACGCGCTTGTCCTACCCCGGCGTGTTTTTCAACCAAACCTAAAATTATGAGTACAGTATTAATTGCAGATCATCATCCTGTGGTGCATGAGGGTATTCGATGCATTCTTAAAAACAATCCGGCACTGGAAGTTGTGGGTAGTGTACATAGCGGAATGGAGTTATATGGTTTTTTAAGCGAGCGCCAACCAGATGTTTTGATTATTGAAATAGATCTTCCAGAGATAAATGGAATAAACGCGCTTCGCACTATAAAAAACGATTATACAAAAACAAAAATTCTGGTTTGCACCGGGCATCCAGAAGAAGTTTATGCGCTTAGTGCTATTAAAGCAGGAGCGGCAGGTTATATTTCTAAAATGGCAAAACCTGAGGAAATTGAAAAAGCCATTTATCAGGTAGCCAGAGGCGGAATTTATCTCAACAAAAAAATTACAGACAAGCTAAATGCAGGAATGTCTCCCGGAAGAAATTTAATTGCAAAATTCAAAAAACTTTCTACAAGAGAATCTGAAGTTTTAAACCTCATCTCTTCAGGTAAACGAAATAAAGATATTGCCGAAGCCCTTTCCATAAATGAAAAAACGGTAAGCACATATAAAACAAGGTTACTTAAAAAATTACAGGTAGATAACGTAGCTGATCTAATTACGCGTTCTCGCTTATTACAAATAAGTACTACATAACGCTATTTAGTTTTTCTGAAAGAACTTTTTTTAGCGTTAAATAATCTTTTACATCTTCCAGAATATGCTGCGTTTGCTGCTCTTTATCTGGAGTTTTTACTTTTTCTGAAAGCTCATTAATTTTCTGATTTATTAAAAACCTTCGTAAAGAAAGAATGGTTTCGCTAACGTGCCGCGAAATAGTCTCTGTTTTTGCTTTTACAAAAATATTTTGCCGGTCCCATTCGTGCAATTTATATTGCTCTTCTTCCATTAAAATTGAAGTAATTTCTGAAGCCTGATCTGGATCTATTTCATTAATAAAATTTTTTACTTCAAATTTCTCTTCACTATTAAGTCGCGAGATTAATTCAGCGTAAATATCTCTGAACTTAGGATTAGCAAAAGCAATTTCATCTTCCTGAAGATCCAGAAATATCTTTTCAAAAACCCTGGTTCTTTGCACTTCCTTTTCCAACCCAAATTCCCCATCCTCTTTCTCCTTAAGCACAAGATCTTCAAATTCTTCCTCTATGGTACCATATTGAAGCAAAAGACTAATAATTTTCTTTTCAAGTTCGTACTGCTCATCTACTTTAGTAGTTTTAGGCTGTGAGTGCTCTTTAACTACATCAAAAGACTTCTTCTGCTCTTTTTGTTGAGGAGAAGTTCTTCCACTCTTGGCATTTAATTGTGCGAGGCTGGAAAACAGCACGTTTTCAGAAATATCCATTATCCTGGAACATTCCTGTAAGTAAACTTCCTGTTGAATAGTATCTGGAATCTTCGAAATACTGTTTACAATATCCCGAATTAATTCTGCCTTTTTAACCGGATCTTTCTTCGCTTCCTCCATAAGCAAAGAAGCTTTGTAACTAATAAAATCCTGAGCATTCTCCTGTAAATATTCCGCTAAAGCTTCATCTGAATTATTTCTTGCAAAACTATCGGGATCCTCACCTTCCGGAAAAGTACAAACCCTAACATTCATTCCCTGTTCCAGTATCAAATCTATTCCGCGAAGCGAAGCTCTTATTCCGGCAGCATCACCATCAAAAAGTACCGTAATATTTTTTGTGAGCCTGTTAATTAATCTTATTTGCTCTGGTGTTAAGGCAGTTCCTGAAGAAGAAACCACATTTTCAATTCCGCTTTGATGAAACTGAATCACATCGGTATAACCTTCAACCAGAAAACAATTATCTTCTTTGGCAATTGACTGTTTCGCGAAATTTATCCCGTATAAAACCTTACTCTTATGGTAAATATCACTTTCGGGGGAATTTAGATATTTAGCCGCCTTTTTTTCGTTGGTAAGAATTCTTCCGCCAAATCCTAAAACCCTGCCAGACATAGAATGAATTGGAAACATCACTCTTCCTTTAAAGCGATCAAACTGCTTTTCACCTTTTACAATGGTGAGTCCGGTTTTTTCCAGGTATTCCAGCTTGTAGGCTTCAGCAAGGGCTTCTTTAGTAAAATCGTCCCATTCGTCTAAAGAATAACCTAGTTCAAACTTTTTGATGGTTTCTAAAGTGAAGCCGCGTTCTTTAAAATAGCTTAACCCAATAGCTTTTCCCAAATCGGTTTTATGCAGGTTTTTCTGAAAATGTTTATTGGCAAATTCTGAAACCAGGTACATGCTTTCCCGCTCATCGGCTTGCTGTTTTTGCTCATCGCTTTGCTGAGTTTCCTCGATCTCAATCCCGTATTTTTTAGCAAGGTATTTTATGGCTTCAGGATAGGTGAAATGCTCGTGTTCCATTAAAAAAGCTACGACGTTCCCTCCTTTTCCGCTAGAGAAATCCTTCCAGATTTGCTTTACGGGAGAAACCATAAAACTAGGCGTACGCTCATCACTAAATGGACTCAAACCTTTAAAGTTCGAACCCGATTTTTTTAGCTGAACAAAATCACCAATAACCTCCTCTACCCGAGCGGTTTCAAATACATTGTCTATGGTAGATTTTGAGATCAAATTCTTTAGTATTTAATCGTTTAAACCCCACAAGTTTTTCACACTTGTGAGGTTTATTTAACGAAGAACAAAATTACAATTTAAAATTGGCTAATCAACATCAAACCTAAGTCCTAAAGAAAAGTTGTGTAATTCCCTATTTGGATCCTGAAATATTGGATTAAGATCGTATTTCCCGTAGAGCGTGGCACCACCCCAGCCCAGGTAAGCACTTAAACCATAAACAAAATCGTTGGTATTATAACTGTTTTTAAGTTTCTCTTTCACTTTATCTCCATCATCCTTATACTTCAATTTTTGACGTTCGCCAATATTAAAACCGGCATAACCCCCAAATCCAATTTTAAGCATTTTATAGGTTGAAAAATGTAAACGGCTTTCGGTTTCTGTTTTCTTAGAGGGTCCTATTTCAAAATGAACAGGAACTACCAGGTTATCCATTCTAAATTTGGATTTATCCAAATCTAGCGCAAATTTCTGGAGATAAGTTTCATTGCCATCTTCTACAAAAATGCGATTATCGGTAGGTTTTAAACCATTGAACTGAAAAGAAAGTCCGTAGCGAACTCGCAGCCAGTTTGTTTCCTTAAAAACCCGTGTTTTCCACGCCCAGCCAATTTCAAAAAAGCGGCTTCCCGCCAATTTAAAATCTGAATTATCCAGGGACTGCCCTTTTTCTAAAGCATTATTGAATCCGGCGGCAATTACAAGATCGCTTGTGGTACGTTTATCGTATTTTTTATTGTTTATATTAATATCAAGAGCTTTTCCTTTACTCCCAATGGCAATATAGGTTCCAGAAGAATCGGCATTTCTATCTCTTAATTCCATTTCATTTTCTAAAATGGCTATTTTGTTCTCGATATTTTTGGCGTGCTTTTCAGCCAATTCCTTTTTTTTCTTTTTGGCCGCTTCTTGAGTGATTATACCATTTTCCAATTGCCCGTTAATAATTTCTATTCGATATTTGAGTTTTTCTTTTTCCTCGGTTACAATTTTGGCCTGTTCTTTTTCAAAAAATTTTTTTGCTCTTTCTTCTGAAGAGAGTTCAATTTCTTTTGAAGCAACTTCCTGCGCATTAACTTTCTGTAATCCTAAACTGAACAACAAAAGTGTGATGCAAAAAATAATTGTTTTCATGATAATTAATTTTAAAGTTTGATGAATGACCCGTTTGTGGGATTTTTGATGATTATTAGTAATTCCTATTGGCAACTGCCGTTTTTGCTTTGAGGTAACCTTCCTTAAGCACCTCGAAAACTTTGGCTTTAAAAGATTGGTAAATTTCGTCTTCTACTTCGGCTAATAGTACATTCGCATTAATCTCGGTGCCCGAAGCATATAATTTTAAATTCCTTTCTTTGCTTATTTCTGATGCCGCTTCTGCCAGTAAAATATCAACTTCATCCTCAGAAATTTCATCATTATTAGCAGCAGCAATGATTTCTTCAAGTTTAGATTGAATTAATTTTTCTTCGGAAACTGGTGGTTCTATACTAATTGTTTCCAGCGCAACGGCTTCTTCAATCTTAACTTCTTCCAAAACCGGTACTTCCGGAGCCTTTTCTGCTAATATTACAGGTTTAGACTTACTGGCAACTTTGTTTTTTATCTCCTTTTCAGCTGAAATTTTTTCTTCCTTATTATTTTCTTCCGAAGCGATTTGCACATTATTTTCAGGCTTATTCACTGTCGGCTTTTCAATGATCTCATTTACCGGTTCCTCTACAATTTGAGGAGTTTTTGAAGTGTTTGGACTCCAAAGAAAAGTTCCAGCAACTATTAAAACGGCAACAGCCGCGGCAATATATTTCCAGGATTTCTGGGAAGTTTTATTTTCTTCAGTATCTAATTTAGCCTCCAACTTTTCCCAGCTTTGGGCAGAAGGCTTAATTTCCCTTTTCCCCATTTTTTCTCTTACGCTTTCTTCGAATTTATTTAATTCCATAATCCGATGTGTTTTGTGTTTTTAATTGCTCCTGCAACATTCTTCGCGCTTTAGATAATTGCGATTTTGAAGTTCCTTCAGTAATCTTCAGCATTTTCGCAATTTCGGCGTGTTTATATCCTTCTACCGCATACATAACAAAAACCATCCTATAGCCTTCCGGCAAATTGTCTATGAGGTTTTGAATATGCGCAACATTAAGCTCCGTATTCATTTCAGCCGTAAAACCAGGGTCTGCGCTTTCTTCATTGCTAAACACAATTTTCTTTTGTGACCGAAGAAAAGAAATTGATTCCCGCACCATAATTTTACGTATCCAGCCTTCAAAACTTCCTTTAGATTCAAAATCCTTTAGGTGGGTAAAAACTTTTAAAAACCCATTTAGCATAACTTCTTCGGCGTGATGCATATCCTTAATATATTGCCGGCAAACGCTAAGCATTTTTCCTGAATGCAACTCATACAATTCGCGCTGCGCCTTACGATCTTTCTTAGCCGCACGCTTTATTAGTTGAGTTTCGCTTTTAAAAAGTTGAATTACTTTCACCCGATTTCTTTATTAAAAAGGCCTTCTATTTACATAGACGCAGGAAAGTTACAAAAGGTTGCCTGTACCCTGATTATTTTTTAAAAAATTAGTTTCGTGTTGAATTCTTGTATCTTTGTAGCACAATCTTTTTTATGTCTGAACAGAAGCTTACCCGAATAAATAAATACTTAAGTGAAATAGGTTATTGCTCACGCCGCGCCGCCGATAAACTCATAGACCAGGGTCGCGTGACCATTAATGGAACTGTCCCTGAAATGGGAACCAAGATCGCTCCCGGCGACCTTGTGAAGGTTGATGGAAAGGCGGTTTCTGAAGCAGAAAAAAAAGAACCCAATGTTTACCTGGCTTTTAATAAACCGGTAGGTATTGTATGTACTACAGACACAAGGGTAGAGAAAGATAACATCATTGATTTTATAAATTACCCTAAACGAATTTTTCCTATTGGCCGGCTCGACAAACCCAGTGAAGGTCTTATTTTTCTTACTAACGATGGGGATATTGTGAATAAGATCTTACGTGCCAGGAACAACCATGAGAAGGAATATATTGTTTCGGTGAACAAACCAATTACTTCAGATTTTATAAGAAGAATGGAGAATGGTGTTCCCATTTTAGGAACTACCACCAAAAAATGTGAAGTGGAGAAATTGGGGAGAAACGAGTTCAGAATCGTGCTTACCCAGGGATTAAACCGACAAATTCGAAGAATGTGTGAATTTCTAGGTTATGAAGTTACCACACTTAAACGCATTAGAATCATGAATGTGAGCCTGGATGTTCCCGTAGGTACCTACCGTGACCTTACTCAAGAAGAGCTCGCTACCATTAACAAAATGGTAGATGAATCTAGCAAAACAGAAGAAGCTTCCAGATTAGAAAATTCAGGTAAAAAATCTTCAAAAAGAGCTACACATTCCCGTAGAAATAAATCTTAACACATTATTAGCGCAATGGCTTGCCGGCATGTTAAGATTACATGTTAATTTTAATAGCGTAGAATATTCGACTAACTAAGTTAAGATTTATGAAGGTACAGCCATTTCATTTAGCCATACCGGTTTCAGATTTACAAAAAGCAAGGCAATTTTATAAGGAAATTCTGGGTTGCGGCGAAGGCCGGAGCAGCGATCACTGGGTAGATTTTAATTTTTTTGGTCACCAATTGGTCATTCATTATAAGCCAGCAGAAGAAACTGAAAAAGCGCATAGCAATCCGGTAGATGGCAAAGATGTTCCTGTACCACATTTTGGGGTAGTCCTGGAATGGGATGTGTTTCAGGAATTTGCAAATTTGCTGAGATCAAAAAATATTGAATTTGAAATTGAACCATATATTCGTTTTGAAGGACAGGTTGGCGAGCAAGCTACCATGTTCTTTAAAGATCCCTGCGGAAATGCCCTGGAATTCAAAGCCTTTAAAAATAAAGAACAACTATTTGCAAAATAACCAACCAACTACTAAAATATGAATAGATTAAAACCGGCACTGGTACGGCAAATTTTCGTGCTAATGCTCATCCTATTTTTAACGGTTTTAATTTTTAAAGAAATTATCCC
>VMHT01096071.1_pt1 | contig 20310 bp, 42 predicted proteins | sample 4693611 | NCBI WGS metagenome assembly VMHT01 (sample SAMN12280063, study PRJNA550983) | marine metagenome | isolation source: seawater sampled from same location over 5 years 0.02-0.2 micron viral filtrate | place: USA: collected off the coast of southern California halfway between the port... ...
ACCTAGCGAAGTAAGTGTTTTTCCTGTTCTAACCTCCATAGATAAATAAAGTAGGCCATATTTTTTTAGTATCACTGAGCCTTTGCTAATGATATCAAGTTGATAATCTCTAAATTTCATATTGTTATGTTTGTTCGTCTTGCTTCATTGCTTCTAATAAAGCTTGACACTTCTCGTATTCTTCTTCTTCTTCGTAATGCTCTATTAATAGCTGATAAACGTCTTTGTTGAAAACTGGGTAACCCTGAGCAGGATCAAATAAAAACATAGGAACAGCATCCTCATCATCTAATATATCTTCAATATTTTTTTTCTTTATCAGGATTTGATAAGTATTGTCTATTATTTGTGTTAGATGATCGTAAAAAAATTGCTCTTCTATTCCCATATTTTAGTTTGAGTTATCGGTTCCTTAAATATAAAATAAACCCCTGTATTGTCTCTGCCTTGTTCTGCTTCTTTGCCTGTTAAATGCTTAGAAGCAATTCTCATCCACTTATTCCATTTGCTGTGAGATAGTTTACTGTAGTCAGGGTTTTGTAAAACAAATTCTATCCTTACTGAGTTACTATTTATCTTTTGGTCAAACGGAAACAACGTTTTATTTTCTTGTATAAAGGTAACGAATTCTCTTTTAGTTGATGCCTCAAACTTTCTGTTCTTTAAATTCTTAAATGGTGCTGACACTAATCCCCTTGATAAGTAAAGCTGTAAGCACTTGATCATGTAGTTGTCAAATGCACACCATTCATCCTCATCCCATTGTGAAAAAAACAATTTACCAAACTCATCTTGAGGAGTGTAAACTTTAGAATAGTGAGCATAAAACTCTAACTCCCACTTTCTTCTTTCATAAGAATTACCACTCCCCTGAATGGCATAGTTGGTGGTAATAACCACTTTAGGTGAGTTTTCAAAAGGTATTTTTATAGCATCTTTATTTTTCTTTTCTAAGGTAATACCTTCAGTAATGATACTGAATAACCTCTCAAATTCAAAACCTTTTCTAACGTCATCAAATGTAAGTATTTGAGTGTCTACAGAAACTAACTGGTAAGCAAAGGATCTTTCAAAGAAAAAAGACTTACCATCTATAGTAACATTCTTCTTTAATTGAGAAACCCCTTGCACAAACAAACCCTTACCAGTTCCACCTTCAGGTTCTTCTGAGTCATTCTCATCGTGTATGATGATAGCTGGGCAGTAGCCTGCATTTTTATGACCTTGTAAAAGAAACCCTATCGTACTTTCAACTGACATTTTTCTAGTGTCATTACCCTCGCTTATATTAGAAATAAATTTTGCATAATCACAGTCAGTATCGTCGCAATGTTCAAAGTTTCTATTTATCACTTGCTCCTTCCAAACAAAACCCTCTAATGCGTCATACTCTATTTTTTCTATATTTTTTTTAGTAATTCTTAATGCTACATTTTTAAAATATAAATAAGATTCATGTTCTGTATCCTTCATAAAAAATATATCCTTATAAGACAGAAGAGATAAGAAGTCATCTTTAAAATACTTAGTTCTTTCAGCAAAGTGATTGTAAATTGACAAATCTTCTAAAGATTCTAAATAGTTCAATATGTAATCCTTAATTAAATCATCTGTAGTATTGTCTATGATGTTTGATTTAATTACAATAAATATATAGTTTTTACTTCCGTCAGGTGTATACTTATAAAACCCATGAGTTTCTAAAAACTGTTTAAATTTATATGGGATTATAGTTACTTTTCCCTTTTCTGATTTTACCCAGAAGTCTGAGTTTTCTGAATTCTCTTCTTCTCTCTTGATAACCTGGTCTATCGTATCGCCCTCGTACCCTTGGTTTTTGAGTAGAGAGCGAATCTCCTTTTTTGGCACACCAGTTTTTAATTTAGCTTTTACTTTGTCTATAGCGTCCGTATCCTCAAAAAATCTAGTATTGAAGTTAGATAAATTAGCATAAGCACTATTAATAGTCGTATTCATTTCATTAAAAGAAAACCCGTCCGTCACATACTCGCCCATTACGTAAGAAGCAAAGCTTTTTTCAACGCCAAAATCATTTAATGCTGAAGCTAGTATGTAAACGTTATTATTTCTTTGCCCTTCTACCATTCCATATTTATTTTCCCACCACTTTTTCAATCTATCTACTATCACATCTTGTTTTGTGAGCACCAGTGTGGGTGCATGGTTTTGATATTCATGTTGTTCATGATTTACTACCTCCATACTTTCGTACAGCACACTATCTTCGTTAATGTAAATTTTATTGTCATAACTCTCGTAACACACTCTTGAAATGTTTTTACAAGTAATGTCGAACTCTTTACAATTGTAGTAGTCTTGAAGAGACATAAAGTATTTTACATGGTTTTCAATTTCAGCAGGTATCTTTACGAGCACCTTTAAGCCGTTGCCACTAGGAGATATAAACACACTGTGAGTGTGAACATCATTCTTTAGTTCTTCTTTTTTGTTAAGGAGTTCTCTCTTTGTTTCAAACCCGTCAAAGTCTAAACATATTATACCACTATGTACTAATATAGACTTATCTTTTCGCTCGCTAAACTCACCGCTAAAACATATAGCAGGAAGTAGTTGTTTAATCTTGTTTCTTTCTTCTTTATCTTTCTCGTTTCTTATTCTTTCTATTAGCTCCTTTGATTTCCCATCTTTTATTCTTTTTAGTATAAAACTTATATCTCTATAGAAAGGAACAGAAGTATCTTTCACATTTTTAAATATTGTCACTTTCATTCGCTCTTGATTTAAAATGAAAGAGGTGTATGAACCGCACATATAACGGCGTGGACCTCACGGCAACCACCACCTCTTTTTGTTGTTAATTAAACGTTAAAATGGTAGATCCTCAGTCGCTGGAGCAGCTGTTTTTTTAGGAGCGTTTTCTTTCTCAGCTACTGTAATACTACCGTCTGTCCACACTACTTTTCCATTTCCAACATAGTTTCTTTTCTTACCAGCATCTTTCTCGTCTTTAGACATACTTTCGTAAGTTCCTACGTTATTCCCGTACTTAGTGGTGTCGTCAACTACAGTAGTAATCTGCAGGATTTTACCGTCTTTTAATCTTGACTTGTCTACTTTAGTCAAATCAATATAATGGTTTATAATTGAAGCCATATATGTTTTGTTTTTATTTGTTTATAATTGTTCTACGTGATAATATTGATTGATGTCTTCAGGAGCCCCTTCTACAAAGAACTTCTCATATACTTCAATCGCTTTGAATACTTTTTGTTTTCCGTATTCGAGAAATGTTTCCGAGCATTGAAATAATCCAGTTTTGTTAGTATTTTTTTCTACTACTATAAACATCATTGGCTTATTAAAAAACTGACCATACAACCAAGCTTGACTGTCGTAGTTATATTTACGTGCTGAATATTTAAATTCATCAATCTTAGATGTAGTTTTTAAATCTATAATAGAATCTGCCGATACAATGTCTGCTTTACCTTTCCATAAATGACCACCTACCTCTTTAATAGCTGGAACCTCAAATTTATTGCCAGCCTTGTACATCATATCATAAAAATCCAGGTTCATTCTTATTGCTTTAGCCATATCAGACAACATCTCCACCTCTTTAGTTAGTAAAGCTTGCTTACCTAGTTCTTTGTATGCTTTTGTGGTTCGAGTAGATGCATTTATAATATTAAACTCGCTTAGCTTTTGAGGCTCTAGTAAGTCTGTATGAAAATATCTACCCAACAACATTGGTATCGTTGGTTTGTTTTGACCTCTAAAATCTTTAGGGTTGTTTAATAAAGAACCAATGTCAGAATTAGACAAGAACCGTCTTCCAAAGTCACCGTAGTAAAACTTATCTTGTTTTAACTTCTCTATTTCCTTAGTGTGCTTTTGTTGAATCTCGTCTAGTATCATGTTTTAATGAATTTAGCAAGTTCGTCTTGTACTACCGGATTAATCTTGTACTTTTGTGATAGCACTTTTATAATACCGGGCATACCCAGGTCTCTGTTGTCAATCATCCAAGCTATTACCTTTTTCCAATTTTCATCTTCAATCTCTAGGCTAATTAATTTTTTAGGTTTTTTAACTTCTGGAGCAGCGTCCATTAAATCCTCGCCTGCATAGACAGATAGGCCTAAACCATGTAGCGCTAGTGCTTTTACTGTTGATCTTTGTATAGAAGTGTTGACATCGAAGCTAGTAATATTTTCAAGGAGTATTGACTTTGGCCTACCTGCTGTATTCATTATTGGTAAGTAATCAATATATTCTAAACCATCTATACTCACTCCAACTTTTACCCAGGCTGTTTTACCATCGCTGAAGTAGTTCATACCATCCTCTGTCTCATATACTGTTCTTGTTAATTTAGGATATAATTTCTTTGCATAAGCCCAAGCATGCGCCCAGCTTAAATAAGATAATTGTCCTTTTCTTTCTACTTTCTCTGAAACATTGACAGCAGAAAGCTTATCAAACGCTGATTTTTTCGTTTGTGTTGCCATAATTATATATATTTATTTGTTATTGATTTACAGGTTTCCAGCTGTCCACGTACTTAGCTAAGTCTGGGTCCTGCTTTATTTTTTTCTCGGTCTCTTTAATGCCATAGATTATAGTGGAGTTTGTAGTTTCAAACCCCATAGCCTTCATGCATCTTGCAATAGAGGATAATCTATAGGAATTAATTTTTGCTAAGTAGTATATTAAGTATCTTGCTGAAGTGACGTGATTGTCCTTCGTTTTATTAAATAGTTCATCAGGATGTGTTCTTGTTGTTTTACACACGTCTGACACTATATCGTCGAATATATCGTAATTTAACATAATTTGATTGTATTTTATTTGATTTTCTGTGGGTGGGTAATGAACCTCTGCCCACATTTCTTTCGTTCTCGTCATTTTATTTAATAATAATTCAAAACTACTATAATTTTACTTTAATCCAAATATTTTTCTAATTTTTTTTCCTAAATCTTGATCATTAGGGGATTCTATAGTAAGCTTGTGAATTTCGTTAATTAACCTTATACTGCCGATGGCTATTTGTTTTTCAGAAGAGGTGCCGTAGTTTAGTTTTTCATGACTTGTTTGCATGATTTCATTAATCTTTTTGTTAACTTTATCTGTTTGCGGCATGTTTTCCTGTATGTAACCATAGGTCTTTTCTTGTCTGTATTCGTTAAGTGTTCTTGTTTTTACCATATTTTTAAATTTAACACCTTCCCCTGCCCACACCCTCTTAAGGTACCCTATACCAAGATGAGTGTGAACAAGTTCCGGCTTCTGAAATGTAATAAATTATTCTCTTGCTTCATTAAAATTGTTTACTGTATTTGTTAAATCATGCAGTATTGCAAAGGTTTCATCTACAGTTATTTGTGAAGTATCTACCTTGAGTTCTTCTAGTAGTTTTTTGAGTAATATTATTTTTCTTGCGTATTCCATTTGTTAATAATTTGTTCGTTAGTACTATCGTCTATGTAATATGTGTATCCATTAATCTCAATGTATATCACGTTCTCTGAAGGTATATCTATTCGCATAACTTACTATCTTTATACTCGTCATACTTACGGTCTTCATCTTCGCGCTCCTCCTCTTCCTCGTCTACAAATCTTTCTATCAACTCTTCTATCAAGTCCAGCTCTTCTATTAAATCATCATTGACATATATTTCTATAGGTCTTTTATCTTGAATGTACTCATCACACAACCTATCTATTAGATCGTCTTTGTATATAAATACATTTTCTTCTTCTACTATCCTTCCAACACCCTCTTCTTTTAGTATGTATAGGTCGTATCCATCTGCTGATTCTGAGCTATACATTGTTACGTCTGGGTGTTCATAGTTATCGGTGACTGTTATAAAGTCTGCTATTTCTTTTATCATTTTAATAAATTTTTATTTTCTTTTTTCCATTTTAGTATTCTGTCAGCACTTGGTCCCCAAGCGTCTAACATTCTGTCTTCTGTGTGTTCTCCACAATCGGTACATATATCAGTCCATTTGATAGGTGCACCACAGCATTCTGATTCTTTCATTATAAATGTCCTCCTTCTTTTAATTCTTCACATTCGTATCTCCATTCAGAGTCTTGATCTTTGTCTGTCCAATCCCCACTATCCATACCCATTCCAAATTCATATTCAGCCTTACTTATTGCCTCATCTATTTTATCTACCCACAAGTTTTCATTGTCAGTTAAATAGTCTTGAATGTCGTACCATTGATTTCCGTTTGTAGTATTAAATTTTATATATTCTTGATAGTGTTTTTTATCTATCTGTATTTCTACTTCTGCGTACTTATGGTATACGCTTCTATTTATTATTTTTACTTTCATTATAAGTGTTTTAAGTGTTCGTTATACTTTAGTAACCAATGTCTTTTTAAGTGGCTTATATCTCCTTTGTGTACGGCATCCATACATATTTCAGATCTAAGTTCAGTTACCCTGTTTTCAACATATCTTTTATGTTTTATACATCTATTATATTTTTTAAATAGTTTCATTACTGTATTTTTTTAGTTTAACTTCTTCTATTTCACAGTGCTCTGCCCTTGAACCAAGCATTTCTGCTTCATTATATGTATTAGCCCAAGTTACATCCTGTGGTCTTTCACCACCATAATATCTATATACTTTATACATTTTCATAATCTTTCTATTAGTTCTATTATTTCTTCGTATGTGTATTTGTCGTTGAGATCATAAGACAAGTTACATAATACCGTTTCCATTCCCCCCTCATCTATGGCATCATAAAGAGTTTCAAACCCTCCATACCTTTCCATTATTGCTTTTAAAATCATATCATTGTCATTATAAGCATAAGTCCAATTACGGCACATACGCAAAACATTATTAATAATTCTTCTTTCATAATCCTAAGTTTAGTTTATAATCATTAGCTACTTTCTTAAGTAGTATTTCAACTGCCCATTTTTGATCCCTTGTCATATCTTCAACAAATCCTTGTCCATATAGATATTCAATAGCATCTAGGCATTCTTCTTTTGTTACTTTATTTATCATTTTATTTTATTTTAGTGAAACTTCAATCCTACTTTGTTTGTTTTGTTGTACCATTTAGTAGCCATCAAGTCGTTTTGCGATGCGTTGACATAGCCAGCTTGCAACATCTCGTCAATACCATTGAAGACCATTGAATGTCTCTCGGTTGTCTTGTCGATTGTGTGGGCTAACTTGCCGCCATCTGAATATATCGTACAGAAGTTGTCTGGAAGGTCCTTTCCTCTAAATAGCGGTATACTGTTAGTGTAGCTGTAGAACTTTACGTTCTTGAATCTACTCATGAGTGTGAACCATTTGTCTCTGTACTTCTTAGAGTAGTAATCCCCGCTATCATGTACCCTGATAAAGTCTGGTTTCTTTCTGACTATCTCTTTTGATATCTCGTCTACAAACCTATCTGTCTTGGTCAACTCGTATCGCTTCTCAAACGCAGGCTTGACATTGCCCCACGAATAAGAACCTTTTTGAGCATAGCAATATTTGATACACTTGTCTGCAAATGGACACGTCAGTTTGCCTGACTGTGACTTGTATGCAGTAATTCCGAAGTTGAAGAGTCTGACCCCCATTTCTTTGGAGGTCTTCTTCATTTTACTGTTTTGTGTTAGTAGTTGCATGTATGTTTATTTATTTAATTTAATTCATAACTTTTTGTTTTGACTTTACTTTTTCTAGTAGTTCCATCGGGGTGCCTATAAATATATTTTCTCCCTTCCAAATGTCATATACTACTATTGTTATGCTTTCTTTTTTGGGGTTATCGGTTACAAATATTGTGTAGATATATTCTTCCCAACAGGCTCCTGGTTTGCCTTCAGTTGGGTGTAAGTATATACCTCCAGCTTCTTGTTTGAAATGTGCTACTAGTTGTGCTGCTAAACAGCCTGAGCCGTTGGCTATCTTTCTATTCTCATTTAAACTTATTCCGTTAACTATTATAAAAGGTAGCAGAAACTCTGCTAAGTCTACGCCCATTCCTTCTATATAGCCGTCGAATTGTCTATACATGTTTATATATGATTTCCCTACATTTTTTGCAAGGTGTCCCTTAGCGAATGACAAACCTTCTTGTCTGTCAATCACTCTTGTTAGTGATCTTGTTCCCATTGTGTTATTTTATTTTATTTGATTTTTATTTATTTATTGTTTTAATGATATGTTGGACATACTGTAGATTTGTTATAGTGTCCTGTTATAAACGTTTTTTGTGTGTTGCATGAATTTAACATCATTACAATTAATCCTATTGCAGTAGCAACGCACAGTCTTAGTAATAGTTTTTCTTTATCCATAATTATTTAGTTAAAATGTACTTACTCTTGGTATCATATCGTAGTCATTGTGTAGTGCTCCGTTGATGTCGTGTATTAACGTTGCTCTTATGTCATGTCTATCGATATCATTCTCTTTACAGAACTTCACAAACCTTTCTATCTGTCCGTGAATAGTCCCTCCAAATGCTACATGTAGTTTGTAGCTCACAAAGTTGGAGCTGTAGTGTTTCTTCTCTAGTATGTCCGATACATACTGGTCTAGTATTTTTTTAGTCTTGTTCATTTTATTTATTTTAAGTTTAACAATATAATACATGTGGTAGTGATTCCTGCAGCTGTCTTATCTTCTCGACTTTCTTGAACCATTTGTAAGTTGCTTCCACATTTTCATAGCAGTATTTAAATTCGTTGTCTTCCTCTGCTTCTGCTATCTCTTCATCTACTCCGTATAACTGGGTTAGCATTTCGTCATTGTATTCGTAGCCACCCCACTCATTGAAGATGTTCCACATTTCTTGGTGCATTTTATTTATTTTCTTTTTCATTTTATATCAATTAATTTACCGTTCCACTCTTTATTATTTAAGTACCATTTTTTATTTCTTTGGTATATGTTTACTCTAGGTAATCCATTCAACCTTTCTTTAGTTGTTGCTGTCTTCCATTCACAATTAGTAATTGATAGAGTTCGCTCTGGGTCGTTGTACCTATAAGCAATTTCATTGCCGAATAATTTTAGTACTGTTACGTTGGGTAGTACTTCTACCTCTGTGTTGTCACGCTTGAATTTCTCTGCATTCATAAACGCTTTTATTGAGTCAATAGTTATTTGTCGCATTTGTATTTGATTTGATTTTTGATTAATACTTCTCTCTTGAACCATCTCTCTGATTCTAATAGTTGATTCATTGTGAATCCCGACAACCTTTCAGTTGAGTAATGCATCTTAGATACTTCCTTGTTAAATAGTTTTCTTGCTAGGTGCTGTACGTCTCTAATTATTATTTCTTTTTCCATTATCCTATTATTATTTGGTTTGACTTATACATAAATCTAGCTTTTGACTTTGCCTCTTCCCATGCTTTTATCGGGTCCAAGTGCGGTCTGTCTTTCATTATGTTCTCTTTTATTTTGTTTGCTAATGGCTTAAGTATTGTTTGCCATCTGAACTTTTCGAGTTCTTGCTTTCTTTGTAAAATAGTTACTTCCTTCGCTATATTTACCTTTTTTCTTGTTCTCGTTCTCATAGTGGACTGGAGGCATTCGATTAACCTCATACACTAAATTAGTCAGTCCGCGTCTGTTAGGCTTGCATGCTTTTACAACCACCACAGACAAGGCATGGCATTCTATTATATTTGTTTATACATCACTACGTGTGTTGATACGTTTAGAGTCGTCCCTCAACTCAGCTGTCTGGACTCCGTACCCCTACTTTTACAGCCACCAGACTAGACACACCATGAGTGTGAACAGGTCGGCTTGAACTCTGCTTATAGGCCTCCGCTCCACTCAATGCAGGTAGCTCGATTTTTTAAGTGGTATTATAAGTAAATAAAGAACTTGGATAAATTAACCGCATTAGATACGGTATAAAATACCCATGCAAACCAGCGCCAACAAATTAACTATTAGATAGTTTTAAAAGTGCTGTTTTTGTTTACACTCTCAATTTTTAACGTAATTGAGCAACGAATAAAAAGAACTTTGGAGGCGTGGAGGGTCCGACGTTTTAACCTCTTACAAACACGCCTTATATGTATTAATTAACCTCTAGATATTGCCGTTTCTAGTTGTGTTCTTTTGTCTTTGTTATATAAACACTGTAATAAATAAAATGGTGACGGATTCCCGCTTTTTGGGTGGTGGTAAGTTAGTTTTTTTAGCGTCTCATAAACTAATTGTGACTTCTTAGAGGCTTTTAATATTGTTACCTGGTAGCCCTCTAATTTAATTAACTTTTCAGTATGTAAATTTAACAGGACCGCACGCGCCCCGCCTATGGTTTTAACTGCTTTTTTCAAATCGTGGTTAGGTGCTAAAACCTGTCTGCCGTAGTCAGTGTCATGAACTGACTTTTTAGCTTTTAATATTATGCCCTTTTTAGTGGCTTTTTTAGTTGTTGTTTTGGTTGTTGTTATTGTGTTTTTCATAATTTAAATTTTAGTTTTTGCGAATTGGGCGCCCCCGTTTTAAATAATAATCTAAACTACAAAATAAAAACTAATTAAACAAATATTGAAACAATTTTATAATACTTTTATTATAATTTATAATGATTCTAAATAAGAATTAAAGCACGTTTAAAACGTTATTTCGCTCCGATAGGTTTACACACAATAATATTTTGTAATAGTCAGAGGTTCAGCAATTTAGTTTTAACAAATGTTAGTTTGTCAATATAATGGTTCGAGGATTTGGTGCGGGGGTATTCCATTGGGGGAAGGTCTGAAAGTGTTTAAACAATTCCAACGAGAAAAGCAAATAATAAATGTTAAAATATGTTAATAGGATATAATAGAGCTGAGGCAATAACAATAGGACACCAGGACCAAAAGAGGCAAAAATATTGGACGAAACGAACTAGAACAGAGACCCCCCTACGTTTTTTTAGGACACTTTTCCCACAGGCACACGGGCGCAATACATACATATAACCCACTCCCTCTAATTATCTGATATTATTTTTTGACCGACCACTTTCTGACCACTTTTATTATTATATTTGGCTGTGGAGATATACATTCAAAGTTTATTGAAAATAGGAGTTATGATAGGCGTTGAATATTTTTCTCCGATTGATAATTACAATTACTACGAGTTTAATATTTATTTATTGTTTTTTCGTATTGTTATAAAGTGGAAATAAATTATTATATTTGCTGTATGAACAACATGGATTACACAATTAAAAACGGAAGGCTAATTAACAATGCACCTGATTCAGAGATGGGTATTGTGAAAGCTGCTAGGCTAAAAAAGATGATGAAGAGATCTGAAAAGGTTCGAATGATCGCTGAGGGCAATGAGCTGGCTAAGACTAACCTAGACTTATTTAAAAAATTATAAAGTTTTCTTTCTCCAACAATTCTCGTTCTCTTGATGGATAAAAGGGGTGTTACTGACAAGGTAGCACCTTTTTTTGGTTTTAAACGCAACATAATAACCGTTAAAATGAAACATATTCGTGTTGGTTTTGATGTTTTGAAAGTATTTTGAAAATCTACGAACATAAGTTAAAGTTAAAATAATGTTAAATTGATTTTGAGAAGTGGTGTGAAAAAGTGTTTTTAAACGTTTTAAAACGGATAAATTGGCAAAAAGGTGTTGGTTTTGACCCATTCGTGTTGGTTTTGTGTTAAGAATTTTTTAAACTAACACTTTATATAATTAATCTTAACTTATTGATTTATAATATATTAGTTATATAGTAGTGTTATAATGTTAGTTTTTAATAGGGGTATAGAGAAAAAAAAAATAAAAAAAGAAATAGTAAAATAAAAAAAAAGAAAGTAAGGGAGAAAAACCAACACTGTAACACTATTTAATATTTGTGACGTAAAAATTGTATAGGAATAGTTTTTGTATATATTTGTTGTGACTTAAATAAAATTTAATATAATGATTGTAAAAGAGATTAGCTTTGACAGTGAAGCTAGAGAAAAATTAATTAGCGGCGTAAATAAAATTGCAAATGCTGTAAAGAGTACTTTGGGGGCTCGTGGTCAAACAGTATTAATAGAATCAGAAAATCATTTAGGAGGTGTAACTATTACAAAAGATGGTGTAACGGTTGCTAAGAGCATTGCCCTAATGGATCCTACTGAAGACTTAGCGGTAAGAATAATTAGGGAGGCTGCTGAAAAAACAGCTAATGAGGCCGGTGACGGTACAACTACTGCTATTGTTTTGACACAAGCTATCATTGGTGCTGCGGCTGAAAGAATTAAGAAGGAGATGAATTTAACGGACATTATTAGGTTTATGCAAGAATCGACTGACACTATTTTAAAAGGCTTAGACAAGAAGAAGAAAAAGATTACTGCTAGAAAATTAATTGATGTTGCTTCTATTTCTGCCAACAACGATAAAGATATTGGAAATATAATTGCTAGTGCCTATGAGAAGGTAGGTATGAACGGTGTGGTTACTGTAGAAAATTCTAATGGTAGTGACACTTGGTTTTCTACTAGTGAAGGAATGAGAATTAAAAGAGGTTATATGTCAAGGTATTTTATAACGGACCAAAAAACTGAAGAATGTGTTTTAGAAAATCCATATATATTAGTTCTTAATTCCACCGTAGAGAACATGAGTTCTATTGAGCACGTCTTGGCTGATATTCTTCAGAATGGTAAATCTCTTTTGATTATTGGCGATGTCGATGCCAAAGTGATGAACACACTAAATCTTAATAAAGTCAGAAACGGACTAAAGGTTTGTGTAATTCAACCACCTGAGTTTGGATGGAGGAAAGATCAACTAATGCAGGATATTGCTATTGCTACAGGAGCTACGTATTTTAGTGAGGACACTGGTGATAATTTTCAATTGGTAAGACAACAAGACTTAGGATCCGCCCGAAAGGTTATTGTCGATAATACCAACACCATCATAGTTAGAAATGAAGACCCTCAAATAGACCAAGATTTAGAAAGTCATGTGGCTAAGCTGTGGGATATTCATGAAGGTAGCAAAGAACAGGATTTTATTAAAAAGCGTATTGCAATGATTTCTGGAAAGATTGGGGTTATCCATGTAGGGGCGAACTCAGATATTGAGCAAAAAGAAAAGAAAGACAGGGTTGATGATGCAGTATGTGCCACAAGAGCAGCCCTTGAAGACGGAATCTTACCAGGTGGCGGGGTAGCACTCAAAGAAATTGCGGACGACCTCGCAAGGCTCGGTGCAGGCGAAAGTCAAAGGGTAGCTATGAAAATATTAGAACTTGCATTAAAAGCCCCGTTTTATCAAATATTAAAAAATGCAGGTATTAATCCAGAAGAAATTGAGCCTAATTTAGATCCTGGAGTCGGCTTTGACGTCAAAAGAGATCGTTATGGAAATATGATTAAGCTGGGCATCATAGATCCTTGTAAGGTTACTAAGAGTGCGGTAAGTAATGCGATTTCGATTGCTTCGACTATTTTAAGTACTAATGCTATAATTACTAATGTTAGAGATACAAAATGAAAGCAGTAGGAAAGTATATACTAGTAAAAGAAGTTAAAGAGTCTCACAAAAGTCAAGGGGGACTGTTGTTAACTTCTAAGGATACTGTTGGAATGATGTATCGTAAGGGATCTGTTGTTTCATTCGGGCAAGGAGTTACTTACTTAAAAGAGGGAGACGATATTTACTACAACAAGTTAACAACCCACGAAGTTAGAATTGGTGAGGATTTATACACCGTTGTGCAGGACAAGGACGTGGTGGTAGTTCTTTAAAATTGCATATCTTTGTGGTATGTCGAAGTTAAGTCGTACTGCAAGGTTTTATCGTAAGAATAAAAAAGCTCGTGAAAAAAGAAACGAGTATCAGAAAAAATATAATAAAAAACCTGGTCAGGTAAAGCGAAGAGTATTCGACAATAAGAAAAACCGTGAGTTTGGAACCTATGGCAACTACGATGGCAAAGATGTCTCCCATAAAGGAAATAGAATTGTCTTAGAAAGAGCCAGTAAGAATAGAGGAAGTAAAACAGCTACTGCTGGAGATAGAAGGGCGAGAGGTAAAAAAGGTAAAGGAAGAAGAAATAAAGGAAATACAGGAGGTAAATAATTATGCCAAAAGACGCTTGTTATAGAAAAATCATGAAAAGCTACGGTAAGTGGTCAGCTCGCGCTGCTCAAGCCACTGCTAAATGCCGTAAAGCAAAAGGAAAAGTAAAAAAGAGTAAGTCAGGTTCTAATTTAAAAAGATGGGAAAAAGAGAAGTGGGTAGACACTAGAACCGGAAAAGCATGTGGATCAGGCGGAAAGAATGAATATTGTAGACCAACTAAAAGAGTTTCATCTAAAACACCTAAGACAAAAGGAGAAATGAGCAAATCTGAGTTAAGCAGAAAAAAAGCAGAAAAAAGAAGAGTTGGAATGAGAGGTGCTGGAGGTAGAAAAGTAAAACCAGTAAAAAGAAGGTAATGAATAAAAATAAACTAAAACAAATATCTAAAGAATTAAAGAAAGCTTCTGCCATGCACAAAGCACAAGCAAATAAGATAGATAAAATATTAATGGGATTAAAACCAAAACCAAAAAAATATGAAAAAAAAGTTAAGCGCAAAGCAAGCTAAGATAGCTAGAATGGCTCCTCCCTACAATAAAATAACAGGAGCTGACTTCAAGGCTTTGAAGAGAAGTAAAATGAGAAAAAGATGATAAAAGACAGAATTCTGTTAGTGATAATGGTGAGTATATTTTTTTCTGCAGCACTCTTAGTAGATTATATAGATGAGTTAAGAAAACAAAACAAAAATGGCAAAAAGAGTAGATAAATCTTCAATGGCCTGCAACAAACCAAGGGCCTCTACAAGACCAGGAAAGAAAAAAATGGTTAAGGGTTGTGAAGGAGGTAAAGAAAAGATTATTCACTTTGGAGCAAAAGGATATGGACATAATTATTCTGATGCTGCGCGTAAAAGTTTTAAAGCCCGCCACAGGTGTTCTTCAGCTAAGTCGAAGTTGACAGCTCGATATTGGGCTTGCAAGAACCTGTGGGCTGGTAAGGGCGGGTCCACTAAGAGCTCACCAAAAAGTAGAAGAGGAAAATATTAGTATATTTGTAAAAACATTAAAAATGCCTACAGTAAAACATAAATGTCCAGATACTGGAAAAATGAAAGAAAGAAAGTTTGCTTACAATGCAGTAGGAAAAGCACAAGCGACTGAATTTGCCAAACTTATGAATGGAACAATAAAAATGAATCCAGGGTACGGATCAGAAAAAGATAGTTATTAAAAAAACAATTATGAAACAAGGATATAATTCAAGACTAGACGAATCACTAGGAAACAAGCACAAAGGAAAGCATAAGCAATCTATGAAAGCTAGAAGAGATGAGTCTAAAGCAATGTCTAAAAAAGATTTTGGACACGCTTACGGTGGTGATCATGGAATGAAATACGAAAATGTTTCAGGACATATTTCATCAATGATTAAAAAGTGAAAAAACTCAATACCTCAGACAGAGCTATTTTTAACAGACCTTACTGGGAGGCTTTGAATTTTAATTCGATTATGGGCAGACCATTAAGAACTAAAAAGAGAAGACGCAGAAGAAGAATTATTTAATTATTTCTGTTTATTTTTTTCATTGCGTTAAAATACTTATATTCTGAGTTTCTAGGGTGTTTGTAAATAGGACTTCTCCTGCTTTCTGGGAACCTTTCTTCTTCTAATAATAACCTATATACTCTTCCCATTGCAATTTTACCTTTGTGGGTAAGCTCATATATAGCCACTGATTTACCATAGTTGCTTCTCCATTGTTTTATCCAACCTTCTTTCTTAAGTCTTACGAACCTTTCAACATCCCAAGACAATATAGTTTCATACCAGGCAAAATCCTGCTTAGTAAATCGACCTTCGCTATGTAAAAAAAGAAGCATTTCTAGATCTTGTTGAGATAGTCCATATTGTTTTTTTATTAAGTATCTAACGACTCTCCAGTGCTTTAAAAAATCGTGTTTCATTTAAGTATGATTTTATTCTTATCTTTGCAATGTAAGTAAATTTCACTACAATGAAAAAAGAAAAATCAAAGGGTTTTGGGGACACGATCCACAAGTTCACTACCGCTACAGGAATATCAAAAATGTTTGAAGGAAAAGACTGCGGGTGTCAACAGAGGAGAAAAACCCTGAATGATATTTTTCCTTACAAAAACCAATAACGAAATTAGATAAAAATGGCCTATCAAAAACTACAAACCAATCAAGCGATACAAGTTATTCCAGACAACAATATTATTATACCCGCACCCAATGAAGTGGCTAGTGGAACCACCAGCGGCACTGGAGCTGGATTATTAATAGATGGTTCTGCTAAGTTTTTAACAACTGCTTCAGTTGGAGATGTCATATACAACACTTCAGATAACACAATCACTACCGTGACCGCTGTTGATTCAAATATTCAATTGCAAGTAGGCACAACCTTTGCAGCTCTTAAAAATTATAAAATATATTCAAAGGGCCTTAACGAAGGATGTATACTTTATGTAGGTGGAACAGGAAACGTAGTTGTGGAGACTGTAGCAGGAGATGAAGTTACTTTTACTGGTATTCAAGGTGGAACTTTTATGCCGGTTCAAGTTTTAAAAGTAAAAACAGCGAGTACAGCTACTAGCATAATAGCAATGTGGTAATATGAGTACGGGTATAGGAGTAGGAATAAGCAGTGTATTTATACAAAGACACGGGGCGGTCCCACCACCGCCACCAACAAACTTAATACTGCTAGAGAATGGTGTTAATTTTATATTGCTTGAAACAAGTACTACTGATAAAATAGAATTAGAATAAAAAAATAAAAAATGGCAAACGCAAAAATAAGCAACAATACTGTATTTGTTCCTGAAACAAACATAACCAATATAGACGGATTAGCTGGTTTTGCTGGGAGTGGAAACGTTAAAATATCAGGATCCGCTTTAGTTACAAGTTTAGAAACAAACTTAGACTTAAGTAACTTCACCACAGGAACTTTACCGGTAACAAGAGGAGGAACAGGAGCAGGCACATTTACAGATCACGGAATATTAATAGGTAATGCAACCAGCGCTATATCAGCCACAGCAGAACTAAGCAATGGTCAATTATTGATTGGAAGTACAGGAAACCCTCCAGTCACAGCTAAGCTAACAACAGGAACAGATATATCAATTACAAGTGCAGCGGGATCTATAACCATAGACCACAGCACAATACCAAACACACCAGGGACTGGCTCAACTTCTTTAAATTTTGGAGATACATTTAACGCTATTGATAGTGTTACAGTAAGCTCTCAAGGTCATTTAACCGCTCAAAACACACGAACCTATACCTTGCCAACCGCACCTCCGTCAGCGCCCACCGGAGCTAATCCTTCGACAGCTATTACAGGAGCAGTCGCTAACGGAACTCTATCCACATTTATGCGTTCAGATGCTGTACCAGCATTGTCTAATGAAATAACTATTGGAGATAGCGCCAACAGGGGATTAGTAGATATAGAGGGTGGAAATAGTTTAGACGCTCAGTTAAGATTAAATTGTTCTGCTGGAACTCACGCTGTAACGATAGAGGGACCTGCTCATTCAGGAGGAAACAACTACATAATAAAATTACCAACGGGATTACCTGCAGCTGGAAACGTTTTAGAAGTAGAAACCTACGATGCAAACGGCGGCGGTAGTGATTACAATAACCCTCCTTTAGCTACAATGAAGTGGTCTAACCCATCGGAGTTGATTACACAGAGCTTAATTGTTGCTGCTTCAGACGAAACTACAGATTTAACAACAGGAACAGCTAAGTCTACTTTTAGAATGCCTTATGCATTTACATTATCAGCAGTTAGAGCAAGTGTTACTACCGCACCAACAGGGTCAACAATAATAGTTAATATCAAAGAAAGCGGAACAACCATCCTATCTTCTAGAATAACTATAGATCCCACAGAAAAAACTTCAGTAACAGCAGCTGCTCAACCAGTAATAAGCGACACAGCTTTAGCAGATGACGCTGAGATCACTGTAGATATAGATCAGGTAGGCAGCACAGTAGCAGGAACAGGACTAAAAATAACATTGATAGGAACTAAAGCTTAATGAGTATATTTCTACTAAATTCATATGTTTACGAGGTAGTAGACGTTCCGGTAGAGCAAATAGCTAACGCGGAAGCTATGTCATTTAATGGGACAGATCAGTATATAGATAGTGGAAGTAGTAGTAATTTTCAATTTCAAGCAAGCGATTCATTTACTTTGTCAGCTTGGATATATCCTACTGTTTCACAAGGAAATCGCCAAACCATTATAGGTAATAGGAATTGGAATACAAGTCCATATCAAGGATGGAGTTTTAAAACATCATTGCAAAGTGGAGTTAATAGAATAGAAATGGAAATTGATAGCGGAACTACTGTGGCTTCCTACTACACAACGACAGGTGTTGGTTTAAATCAATGGCACCACGTCGTTGGAGTTTACGATGCTTCTCAATCTGCAATAGGTGATAGGTTTAGTTTTTATATTAATGGTTCACTAGTTGGAAAAGCTGCATTTTCTGCTCAAATTCCAGCTACCATCACATATGCAACAAAACTTACTATAGGAGCTCTTCAAGATCAAAATGGAAGTCAATATGCTTTTTGGAATGGGAAATTAGACGAGGTAGCAATTTTTAATAAAGCATTATCAGCTGATAAAATACAACAAATATACAATGCTACAGCAGTAGTAAATGGTGTAACACAAACAGCAAACTTATTTACAGGTGGATTAGATACTTCACTTGTATATTGGAACCGAATGGGGGATAGTTAAATTATAGAATATGTCAGCAAAGTATAAAAGTCCAAGTTTTTTATTACCTAACGAGAAAAACACTTCGTTGAATCCTAGTCTTTCAGCAGATAAAACTAGTATGTATTCTATGGATTTTAATGGAACAGATTATATAGATATTCCAATAACAAGCAGTTTACAAATAACAAACAATTTTACTTATAGCTTTTGGATTAAAACGTCAGGTGGAGCTGGTTCAAATTCTGAAGGAACTTTTATTTCGAATCAATTTTCTTGGCAAACTTCAGGTTATACAATAGGTACATATTCAAATAAAATACAAGTTTTTGGTTCAGATGGTACTTCAGTGTATTTTAATGCAAGCACAATGCGAGGTATAGGAGATAATAATATTACTGATAATCAATGGCATCATATAGCTGTAACATTTGCAAGTGGAGTAACAAAAGTTTACATAGATGGTTCATTGCCTACTAATGGTTCTGGAGAATTTACTTCAGGAGCTACATCAATTTCATATAACAACACCACTATATTTAGAATAGGTCAATCTGCAACTGGTGGCAATTATGGTCATATTGGCCAAATAGATGAAGTGGCCGTATTCAACAGAGTTTTAAATACTACTGAAATAGCTGCACTATATGAAGGAACTAGCCCTAACATATATCCATCTAACTTAATAGCTACAAACTTAAACCCTGTAGCTTATTATCCATTAGGTGAGCAAGCGCAGAACTCTGGTTATCCTTCAGCTACAGGAAACGAATGGCAATTTCCAAATGGTGTATTGCAAGATTATGTTTTTGATTTTAATGGAACAGATTATATAGATAGTTTATATACTGGCTTAAACGGATCCTCGCAAACTACTATTTCTTTTTGGTTAAATACTTCTAATATAAATCAAAATGCACATTTTTTTGGTAATAGAATAGGCTCTACTGGCTTTTCAGCTCAGTTTTTTACAGATGGTAATACTTACGTATACTTAAACGGTCAGAGTTTTACTTTTAATACATCTACATATTTTTCAAACAACACTTGGCATAATTTTGTTATAGTTTTTAACGGTTCTTTAGCTGCAGGTAACAGATTAAAAGCATATGTAGATAACACTCTAATAACATTTTCATCAGTTAGCTCTACAACAATATCAGCATCTACAAGCAATTTATTAATAGGTTATTCACCGACTGGTGGTTATTTTAATGGTAAATTATCTAATTTTGTTTTATGGAACTCTGACCAATCAGCTAACATAGCTAACATATACAATAACGGTTCTCCTCAAACATCTTATACAGTTGCTCCACAAAACTGGTGGAAACTAAATGCAGATTCTGTTTATACACCTAGTGCACCTAATTATACAACAGCTTTAGATTTTGATGGAACTAGTAATTATATATCTGTACCAAGCTCTTTACCTCCTTCAGGTACTTCTAACTTTGCAATATCTGGTTGGTTTTATAGAGACTCTACTTCTTCTA
>VMHT01217611.1_pt1 | contig 20300 bp, 19 predicted proteins | sample 4693611 | NCBI WGS metagenome assembly VMHT01 (sample SAMN12280063, study PRJNA550983) | marine metagenome | isolation source: seawater sampled from same location over 5 years 0.02-0.2 micron viral filtrate | place: USA: collected off the coast of southern California halfway between the port... ...
CTACAGCTGGCCCAAGGTGCTAAGTCTGAGTACGTTCAGCTTGAGGCGTCCAAGGATATACTGGACAGGGCTGGCTTCAAGGCTGTGGATAGGACGATGCATCTACATGCTGGTGAGATCTCGGTGAGTATCGACTTGACCTGAGAGTGCAGACAAAGTCTGTGCGATCTGTGCAGTTGTACCATGTCAGGGGGGTGGGGGGAAAAACCACGGCGAGTATACTGCAACAGGTCCCCCACAAGCATTATTGACTTCAAAGGCTCGCACTGCAATAATGCAGCATGACTGAGTTTATCAACTATTGGTTCTTGTGGTGTGTAGACGCTATCCTCTGGATGGAAGCGGTATCTGGCATATCTTATGAAGCTTGGAATCTAATACTGTTTGTGTTGCTTCAACCGCTTCTCATCATGGTTTTTTTCAGTCTATGGGTTCATGCAAGATTTGTGCGTTGATGCATAATTAGAATGCCGGTGATATTGCTGGCATGCGTGATTACCAAAAAGTCTTTCTAAAAGCTGCATTCAATTCAATGCTTCCTGAGTTTATGGATCAGGACCGGCTTACGGCAGATAACATATCGCCGGAGTTACTTGCTGTGCTTCGCAAGATTGGCGATCACTATTATAAAGATGAAGCAACCACACAGTCCCATATTGATCGATACCAGAAGCAAGGCAGCACAGGCAGGGTTCGTAAGCTGCGTGCTGGATCGATTGACTATGGGCTGGTCAATGATTTTTTTGGTACTGGTGGGTTCTTCAAGGATTTTGAAGATCAGGGCTTTGCCACAGATCTGAAAATGATGCTTGGCACGTTTTCAATAAAGCGTGAGGGCAACGGTTATCGTGTCACTGACAAGTATGACTTCTCAAGCAATCCCGCTTTTGTACGCGAGTACATCGATGAGATTGGTGATGTGATGCTGGACAATGGCAATAACGTCGATGTTGTGACCCAGTTCAAAGCTGCTATGCGTAAATCAAACAAAGAGCGTTCTAGGGGCATGAACCTAACAGGTCAGGCTTATCCGTTCCTGCGTATTCTTGGCAATCAGTTTGCGCCAGACACAATGTCTCCTGAGGACAGTGGGTCTATGTATGTGGATATCTTTGTACCTGATGAGGACAAGGTTGATGATCTCACCCCTTCTCCACGTCCTGTCTTCTTTGAGGATGATGAGATAACGCCTGTATTCCCTGCCTCTCCAATGGATAGTGAGCGCAAGGGTTTACTAGATAGCGCAATGGACGCTTTGTTCCCTGCTGCCAAAGCCGATGAGCCGCAAGGCATGACACTTCCTACTCCCAAGCCTGAAAAGCCAATGGATATGCGTAGGGGAAGGAACATGGCCCGTGGCACCTAAAACTCCGGCATGGACTCGTAAAGCAGGCAAGAACCCCAAGGGCGGGCTGAATGCCAAGGGACGTGCTTCTTATAAGGGTGGCAAACTCAAGGCTCCTGTTAAGTCAGGAGACAACCCGCGCCGTGCCAGCTTCCTTGCTCGTATGGGAGGCATGCCGGGGCCAGAACGTGATTCCAAAGGCAGACCCACTCGCTTGTTGCTTTCGCTTCGGGCATGGGGTGCCTCGTCCAAGGCTGATGCCAAGAAGAAGGCAGCTGCCATATCTGCACGCAACAAAGCCAAGAAAGGTAAAGCGTAATGTATCACAGTAAAAAATCAGCACCGAAAAGTGGCGGTCTTACAAAGAAACAGAAGACATTGCCAAAGACCCTTCAATCAAAAATCATGAAGTCAAAAAAGAAAAAGTAATGTGTGTAGGCGCTCCCTCTGCTTCGCAGGAACAAGAAACCCGTTATACGCAAGCTACTATCTACGGCTCTGCCCAAGGTATGAATGACCCTATGGTCAGACGTAACAATGCTGCTATTGCAAATATACAATCTCGTATAGATGCAAATGAAGAACGCATGGCAGCAATGAATCCTCTGATGCCGGGAAATGCAGCTGTCAGTGGTTTGTATGCTGCATCTAACTTCTTCAATGCCAGAATCATAGATGGGCTGCAAAGAGGCGGCACACCTGTAATGGATAGTAGCGGTAATGTTACTGGATCAAGAGATGCCAATAACAGACTGACTGGTCGTGATCTAGCTGTTGAAGCCACTGAAGCCAAAAGGCAGCAACAGCAACAACAAGATGATCAAGATGAGAGAAGCCGTGCAGAAGAACGTGCAGCTGCTCAACCACAACCTCCAGCTGCGTCAGCAACAGCGCCGCCAGTGCCGAACACAAATAGGCGCCCAATCATTTATGAAGATCAGGCAATGAGTGGTGCCAGTAGTCGCGGCCCCGGCAGACGGAGTTTATTAGGATGAGTAAAACCAAAAGCCGTGTGAATGAGGCTGGCAACTATACCAAGCCAACCATGCGTAAAAATTTGTTCAACCGTATAAAGGCTGGCGGCAAGGGCGGTGCTCCGGGTCAATGGTCGGCAAGAAAAGCGCAAATGCTGGCTTTGCAATATAAGAAGGCTGGGGGCGGCTATCGATGAAGCTGAGCGAAAGACAACAGAAGACTTTGTTAAAGCATGCAAAGCATCACTCATCAAAGCACATGAAACTCATGAGAAGCCTGATGTCCAAAGGACAATCATTCACTAAGGCGCATAAGGCTGCTCAAAAGAAAGTCGGCACCTAATGTCGCGCTCCAAGTCACAACGCTCATTAATGAACTGGACCAAGCAGAAATGGCGCACAAAGTCTGGCAAGCCATCAACGCAAGGCTCCAAAGCAACGGGTGAGCGTTACCTACCAGAAGCAGCAATCAAGAATATGTCTGCGTCTGAGTATGCAGCAAGCACACGCAAGAAGCGCAAGGACAGGGCTGCTGGCAAGCAGTTCTCAAAGCAGCCAAAGAATATTGCCAAGAAAACCGCGAGGTACAGATAATGAAAACTAAGCCTAAGGCCCCAACCAAAAAAACATTACTTAAACAAACCGGCTCTTCTAACACATATGAAAGCCGCAAGCCATCAAGAGACACTGGGCTTAATGCAGAAGAGACTGACTATTTAAATCGTATGATTAAAAAGTTTGGTGATCTTGACGAAGCTCTTGACGCTCTGAAAGCTAAATACGGTCATACTGGTCGTTTTTAAGATGAGTACATTCCTTCATACATTAAAGCCGGAAGAGCGCCGCATCCTGCGTAAGGTGGTCAAAAAAGTACATTTCAAATATCACCCGCGAGAGTTCTGCACTGACTTTGAAGCAGACAAGATGATTGCTGCCATTGGCCCAGAGACTGCTGCAAACCTTGTTCGTATCGGTAAGGACTACCGTATAGATGAAATTTAAGTACAAGCCTGATGGTGAAGTGCTGAAGTCATTCATGAAGAATGACACTTTCTTTCGGGGCATCCGCGGACCTGTAGGCTCCGGCAAATCTGTTGGGTGCTGTGTTGAAGTCTTCCGGCGTGCTTTGGAACAGAAGCCTAACGCAGAAGGCAAACGCAAAAGCAGATGGGCAATCATCAGGAACACCAACCCGCAGCTGCGTACCACTACAATCAAGACATGGCTTGACTGGTTCCCCGAAGATCAGTGGGGCAAGTTTACATGGTCTGTTCCCTACACCCACAACATCAAAGCTGGTGACATCGAACTGGAGGTTATCTTCCTTGCGCTCGACAGGCCGGAAGATGTGAAGAAGCTGTTGTCACTGGAACTGACCGGCATCTGGATTAATGAGGCCCGCGAAATTCCAAAGTCTATCATCGATGCTTGCACCATGCGTGTTGGCCGCTTTCCATCAATGCGTGAGGGCGGTCCCAGCTGGTCAGGTTTGATTGCAGATACAAATGCACCAGAGGAGGATCATTGGTGGCCTATCATGGCGGGCGAGGTTCCTGTTCCAGATCATATCCCAATGGAAGAAGCCAAGCTTCTTGTCAAACCAGACAATTGGGCATTCTTCTCACAACCCCCCGGCATGTCAGAAAAGCGAGACAGCGAGGGCGAACTCGACAGCTACGAGCCGAACAAGGAAGCAGAGAATGCACGGCACATGCTTCCCAGCTATTATCCAAATCTGATACAGGGCAAGTCTAAGTCATGGATCGATGTCTATGTGCTGAACAAGCTTGGCTCTATCCAAGAAGGCAAGCCGGTTTATAATATGTTTGTCAGCGATACACACATAGCTAATGAAGAAATACCTGTTGCTGATTCGCTGCCAGTTATTGTGGGCTTGGACTTTGGCCTGACCCCAGCTGCTGTATTCGGGCAAAAGGTGCGTGGGCGTTGGCTTATCCTGCAAGAAATCGTTGCCTTTGATATGGGCATTGTTCGCTTTAGTGAACTCTTGAGATCTGAGATTGCTACTCGTTATGGCAACTGTGAGATCAATATCTTTGGTGATCCATCAGGTGATTTCCGCGCACAGACAGATGAATCCACACCCTTCCAAATCTTGCGCGGGGCTGGGCTTGTTGCCCGCCCTGCCCCGTCAAATGATGTTGCGTTGCGCTTAGAGGCTGTATCTACACCGCTTAATCGAATGGTCGAGGGCCAACCTGGCTTTTTAATTGATCCCCGCTGTAAGGAACTCATCAAAGGTTTTGAAGGCGGCTACAGTTACAGGCGCATACAGATATCTGGTGAGCGATATGATGACCGTCCAGACAAAAACCGCTTCTCTCATATCCATGATGCACTTCAATATCTGATGCTTGGAGCCGGTGAAGGGCGCAGGGTTCTCAACCACAATGCCAATGCAAGAGCATTCCAAGGGCGCAAAGAGTATGATGTCTTTGCCCGTTCTGCAAAGAAACGCAGACAAGGCTTGTGGGCGCGTATGTAATTTGTGCGTTGTCCTGCATTACTGCAGCGTTGTAAGAGGAAATCATGTGCCTAGCCAGACCACAAATGCCACGACCTGACCCTGCTATCGAAGCAGAACGGCAGGAACGTATGCGTGCAGAAACAGAACAGAAGAAAGCAGACAGAGATAAGCGCGTCGATGATATGTCTGCCAAACGAAGAACAGGTACAGGCATGCGCTCATTGCTTACTGGATCTAGTGGCGGCATTGGCTTTTATAATCCTTATAGGGACTAGCAATGCACGGCACAGCCAAGAACTTTCTCCAGAAATATGACAAAGCCAAATCACACCGGCTGCTGTTCGAAAACCTATTTGATGAGTGTTACGAGTATGCGCTGCCACAGCGTGAAGGGTTTTCATATCTAACACCGGGTCAACGACGCGATGATCGTATTTTTGATGAGACTGCTGTAGTCGGGGTGCAGGAGTTTGCATCACGCTTGCAGAACGGTATCTGTCCAAACTTTGCACGTTGGGCTGACTTCATAGCTGGCAGTGAGGTTGCTGATGTAGACAGTGACCGTATTAATAATGAACTGGATGAAGTTACAGAATATGTATTCGAAGTTATCCAGAACTCAAACTTTGGACAGGAAGCACATGAAAGCTTCCTTGATCTTGCTGTGGGTACTGGCTGTCTCCTTGTTGAAGAAGGCGATGCCATCAACCCTGTTCGCTTCAATGCTGTCCCACTGCCGCAGCTTGTTCTTGAGAACGGGCCTGATGATCGTATTGATCATGTCTATCGTGAGCGCGAGTTACGTTGCGGTGATATACCTATTGCTTACCCAAAGGCTGACATTCCCAAGTCTATGAGTGAGCGCATCATGCGCCAGCCAGACAAGAAGATTAAGATCTTGGAAGTTGTCTGCCGCATGTATGACAAACCAAATGTCGAGCGTAACGGTTTCTATGTCATAGAAAAGGAAGCCGGTGAATTAATCTATGAGGAGATATTTGACGGTGCTGGCTCAAATCCTTTTGTTTGCTTCCGCTGGTCAAAAGCAGCGGGCGAAGTTTACGGACGAGGCCCGCTTGTCAATTCCCTCAGTGCGATCAAGACCACGAACCTCACAATCGAACTTGTGCTGGAAAATGCACAGATGGCGATCTCAGGCATCTACCAGATGGATGATGATGGAGTAATCAATACCGATTCCATCAATCTGGTGCCGGGTACAATCATCCCGAAATCACCAACAAGCAGTGGCTTGCAACCAATTCGTGCTGCCGGTTCCTTTGATGTGGCTAACCTGATTCTAAGTGACATGCGTAACAACATTAAGCGTGCGCTATATAATGACATGCTTGGTGATCCAAACAGAACACCGGCTACTGCTACTGAAGTGGCAGAGCGTATGGCTGATCTGTCTCGGCGTATTGGTTCTGCCTTTGGCAGATTACAGGCAGAGTTTATCCAGCCTGTATTACAGCGTGTTGTTTATATCCTGAAGAAGCAGGGCCGCATTGATATGCCGGTGATTAACGGGCGCGAAGTCAAAGTGCGCTCTGTATCTCCACTGGCACAGGCACAAGCCAATCAGGATATTGCATCTGTTGATCGATTCTTGGAAATGGTTGGCATGCGCTTTGGTCCAGAGATGGTGAATTTACTGGTGTCTTCAGAGGAGACGGCAACCTTCCTAGCTAAGAAATTTGGTGTACCAGACGGTCTGATTAGGGATGCAGCTGAGCGTGAGCAAATCATGCAAGCAATGCAGCAGATGCAACAGATGCAGGGAGCAGCAAGTGGCGGGACAGCGCCTCCGACTTGATGGGTTCGCACGCGGTGAAGATGCGGACAACAAGATCTCATTGAATACAGCTTCGTTATTCAGCACGCCGAATGGCAAGGAAGTGCTGCGATATTTGCGTTCGATAACCATTGAAGCAGTCACTGGTGCGAATGTGAGTGATGCCGAACTCAGGCATCTGGAAGGTCAACGATATCTTGTTGGCCTGATTGAGCGACGTATGAAACATGCACAAAGGATTAAGCAAGATGGATGAAGCAGATAATGTGGAAGCTGTAGAAGCAGCTGAAGCACCTGTTGACGGTAGCCAATCTGGAGCCGACGAGCGACCCGAATGGCTTCCTGAAAAATTCAAGACACCAGAAGATCTTGTATCTTCCTACTCTCATCTTGAGACAAAGCTTGGCAAAAGTGATGATGAGTTACGAGCATCCATAAAGGATGAGTTGCATCAGGAACAATGGCAGGACAGACCAGCTACTGTTGGTGACTATCAGCTGCCGGAAAACCTCAATGAAGAAGAGGCTGTAGATAATGATCTGCTAAATTGGTGGGCGCAGTTCTCTTACGATAATGGTTATGGGCAGGAAAAGTTTGAAGCTGGCATCCAGAAATACGCCGATGCTGTCAATGCCGGTATGCCTGACCTTGAGGAAGAACATAAAATACTTGGCGATAATGCAGATGCACGCATCGAAGCTGTACGCTTGTGGGCTGATCAGTTCTTTGATGAAGCAGAATATGAAGCTGTCGAGCGTCTAGGACAGTCAGCTGCTGGCATCGAAGCTCTTGAAAAAATCATGAGCAAGATCAATACACCATCTGTTCAAGGTGATGTCGTTGCTTCCAGCCAGCTGAATGAAGACGACTTGCGCGGCATGATGAATGACGAGCGTTACTGGAAACAAGGAAGCCGTGATCAGGGTTTCATCAAACAAGTGAATGACGGCTTTGCCAAGCTTTACCAGCAATAGCCGATACGGAAAGCTGATAGTAAAGCGTGCCACTGCGAAACATGCGGGTAAATTGCAGCACCTCCTCCGGCTGACAGATATCCGTGAATGTATGATTCAAGGCTCAACGCCGTGGCGCGCTTTACACCAACCTCTGACAATCAAAGATGCTGAAACCTTTACAGCACTTGTTGGCAAGACACCGATCTGTATGGGTGGTGTGGTGCCACTGGTATTTGAAGATGGGTGTTACATAGGATCTATATGGCTGCTTGGTTCTCCTGCTGTCGAGGAGCATGCCAAGGACTTTCACAGGATGGTAATCGACTTGATTGATTACTTCCAAGACCAGTATGACCTTCTGGAAAACGTAGTTCCTGTCGAGCATGTACAAAGCATGAAATGGCTGGCACGTCTTGGCTTTGCATTTGCTGAGGAAGAAACAATCATCAACGGCTTTGCTGTACGAAGATTTGTGCGTTGTGCGCCACAGTATTCAGTGTCATTCGAAGATAACGACGGCCCGCGTCTAACAGATGGCCCTTTAGGATAACCAGTAGAAGAGCGAAGCGGACAACCGATCACTGTTGAAACTCTTACTGCATTTATGCAGGGAAGGACTGTAAAATGGCGAATACGATTGATACCGCCTTCATTAAGCAGTTCGAGTCCGAGGTCATCATGGCGTATCAGCGCATGGGTTCTAAGCTAAAGAACACCATTCGTAATACGCAAGTGAGTGGAAACACTGTTCGTTTCCAGAAAATCGGTACTGGTACTGCTTCTACTAAAAGCCGGAATGGCTCTGTAACACCTATGGAGCTTGCACACACAACCGTCGAATCGACTATGGCTGACTTCTATGCAGCTGAATATGTCGATAAGCTGGACGAGTTGAAGACAAACATCGATGAGCGTCAGGCTGTAGCAACCTCATCAGCTGCTGCCCTTGGTCGCAAGACTGACGAAATCATCTACACAGCAATGGATGCTGGTGCAAACAGCACACAGATTCATGACACAAGTTCAGCTATTGAAAAGGCTGATCTGCTGAGTTTGTTTGAGACATTTGGTTCTGCCGATGTGCCAGAAGACGGTAGCCGCTTTCTTGCCATGCACCCGAAAGGGTTTGCTGATCTGTTCCTAATCAACGAATTCGCATCATCGGATTATGTTGGTGAGCAGAATCTGCCCTATGCTGGCGGCATGACAATGAAGCAGTTCCTTGGCTTCAATATCTTCTCAACCTCTGCAATTACTGCCGGTAAGAACATGGCGTATCACACCAATGCTGTTGGCATTGGCGTAAACTCCGATGTCTCTACGGAAGTCAATTACATACCAGAGAAGGTATCTCACCTAACCACCTCGATGATGTCGATGGGCGCAGTTGTTATCAATGACAACGGTGTCTACGAAGTCCTCGACAACAATACCTAAAGGAGGTTTGTAATGGCTTATGCAGCAGCAGGACTCCACAGGATTGGTGGAGCAAGTGGGGTGAATCTCTGGATTTACCAAACGACAGATGCAATAGCAGCTGTAAATAGTGCAAACTATTTCAACGATGCAGCCGCTATGCTGAATGTCCGTGATCTGATCATTGTTCAAGATACCAACACACCTACAACCAGTTTTGTAAGTGTGTTGTCGAACACTGGTACTGCGGTTGATGTGTCTGATGGCACAGCTGTCGCAGAAACAGATAGCGACTAATGGAGTTAGGAGGCGGGTGGCACTTTGTTCTCCCTACGCTCGCCTCCACCCAACTAGATGACATCTACGGTAGCTAATTCATCAGTTGATATTGCCGCACGCGCTCTCACGTTGATCGGTGCAAACCCGATCACATCGTTTGACGACACAAGCACAGAAGCAACAGTCGCAAACAATATGTATGAAGATGTGGCACAGTCAGCACTTTGTGCATCGCGTTGGCGCTTTGCCACCAACCAAGCTGTCCTCAACTTACTCACAGATGCGCCCACAGGGCGCTTTGATCGTGCTTATCAACTACCATCAGACTTGCTGATGCTGCACGCGCTTACGGTAAATGATCTTGTTGTCGAATATACTGTCTACGGCGATAAGGCATTTGCAGATCTGAGCGCAACAGATCAGGTGGTGGCTGATTACAGCTTCCGTGCAAACGAGCAGACATGGCCGTCCTACTTTACACTGGCTGTTGAATATCAGCTGGCTGGTATCTTTGCATCAAGCATTGCACGCGATGAAGCCTTGATGAAGATGATGGACGATAAAGCCAATCGTCTTATGGCCAAAGCACGCTCTCTTGATAGCCAGCAGCAAACAACACGCAAGCTTGTAACCAATCGGTTTAAGACTGAAAGGTTAAGCTAATGCCGCGTATCAGAGTTCCCCTGACTAGCTTCGATTACGGAGAGGTCAGTCCGACTTTGCGCTCTCGCACGGATGCAAAGATCTATACACATGCGGCACAGAAACTGCGTAACTTTTTTATCAGATCAGAAGGCGGCATAGAGCGGCGTGCAGGAACAAGGGTCTGGTATGAAAGCCCTCTTTCCTATTCTGGTTCGGCAACAGGTTTGCAGCTTCGTATCGAACCATTTGTATTTTCTGATGATGAGAAATACCTGATTGGTTTTAGCAATGCGCGTATCGATATCTGGCGCTTGCTGACTGATGGCACAGTCTCTCACATACAAACGATTACAACTGATACATCTGGTGCCTCACTACCCTTCAATCAGTCAAAGGTTGGTGAACTGAACTTTGCCCAAGCTGGTGATGTGATGTTTATCGTCCACACCACCTACATGATCAGGAAACTGGTACGCACAGGCCTGACCACTTTCCAGGTCGAAACATTTGCATTTGAGCAATCGACTGATGGCAACCGTGTGTTCCAACCCTATCACAGCTTCCAGAATGTAGGTGTCACGCTAAGTGCATCAGCTACAACAGGCTCTGGCGTTACGTTTACGGCAAGCGCAAGTTACTTTGAGGCTGGTCATGTTGGCACGACTTTACTCGTTAATGAGACCGATGTTGATATCACTGGATTCACAAGCGCCACAGTGGTTACAGGGACAATCAACGGCACCCTTCGTCAGCAGCTTACTATTGATGCTCTGGAAACAGTGGAAGGTAGTGACCGTGTTCTGGTCACTCATGTGGGCCATGGCCTTGCACCAAGTGCTTCGATCACTATTGATCGGGCTGCGGGGGTTGGCGGCATCAGCGCATCGAACATCAATGGTAGTAGAACGGTGGCTGGTGTTATCGATGAAAACACCTATGAAATAACAGCAGCTGCAAGCGCAACATCATCAGCTGTAGGGGGCGGCTCACCGCGCATCGCAACTGGCGCAGCCACAACACAGTGGGCAGAACAATCCTATTCTTCACTGCGCGGTTATCCGGCAGCAGTCACATTTCATGAGGGCCGACTGTGGTTTGCAGGAACGCAAGCACAGCCCAATCATCTATGGGCATCCAAGAGTGGCCGCTTCTTTAACTTTGATGTAGGTGAAGGGCAGGACAATGATTCAATCGATGTTACAGGAAATGTGGGAACGTTTGATCAGATACGTCACTTGGTTTCAAACCGTGATCTTCAGATCTTTGCCAGTGAATCTGAGTTTTACATACCGGCGTTTACGAGCACGCCTGTTACGCCTGCTACAGCGCAAGTAAGAAAACAAACTCCCTTTGGGGCTTCGTTTGTAACTCCGACACCTTTTGATGGTGCAACCCTGTTTGTACAGAAAGCTGGTAACGCAGTCCGCGAATACATTTTCAGTGATACAGAAGGTGCGTATGTATCAACTGATATCTCCGTTCTTTCATCGCATCTGATCAATTCACCATTGCAGCAAGCAGCAACCAAGGGCGCACTTGGCAAGCCTGATAACTATGCTTTCTATGTAAACAATGATGGCAACATTGCTGTGTTTTATTCCATGAGAGGTGATAAACGCCAAGGCTGGTCACTGTGGGAGACAAGCGGCAGCTTCCATTCCATAGCATCTGTAGGTGATCGCTTATTTACTATTGCAGTTCGTAACAATGGGTCAGGCACAAACAAGTTCTATCTTGAAGAATTTCAAGCAGATCAGCCTATGGATTATTGTAATTCATACTCAGGCAGCAACGGTGTGTTTAGCGTCAGTTCTGCATTCTCCAATGGCGCTGTAGTCAAGGTTGTAAGCGGCACCGATTACTTGGGCGAGTTTACTGTTGCTAGCGGTAATGTTGATGTATCTGCTGTTGATGCCACTGCTTCCACAGCTTTTATCGGTTTTGCCTTTACACCTCAGATGCAGACCTTGCCTGTTGATGGAACGCTGTCAAACGGGCCGTTGACAGGTAAGCAACGGCGCATTGCATCAGTCATCCTAGATCTTGAAGAAACATTGTCTGTGTCTGTGGATGGCACTGATCTGATTATCCGTCAGGTTAGAGATGATTTCTCAACGGCACGCACAGCCATTTCTGGCAAGCGCGAGTTCTTTGTCTTGGGCTTTGATCGTGATCCCACTGTCACTGTATCTCAGTCTGCACCGATGGCGCTCCAGCTGAATGGCATGGTTATGGAGTTGGCATTCTGATGAAAGCATTGATTGCTCTACAGGTTTTGACAGCAATTACCGGCATGAGTGCTGCCCGTGCAGAGGCACGCAGCGCACAGGCACAGGCAAAAAGCCAAGCACAGAACGCCAAGCTGCAAGGCATGGAAGCGCACAACAAACGCATGCGTGATCTGGATGTATTGATATCTACAAACAATGCCATGTCAGCCTATCTGGGGCGCGATGACAGAAGCATCGATGCTATCAACAGGCGCATTCGGCGTGATGCTGGCACTGATGCTGCGCGTATAGCCCAGAACACGCTACAGAACGTGCAGACATCGCTTCTTCAAGGAGAGGTTGCACGGGCAAGGGGCGAAAACAGGGCGCGTTCTATCCTGCTTGATAGCCTGTCTAGTGGCTATTCAAATTATCTAAGAATGAAAACCACAATACCGGGTGGTGACTGATGGCTGGTGTAATCAAATCAAAAGGCAATCAGGTATTCACGGCGCAAGTCAGGTCAATCAATACTGACACGGGTTCTGGCTATGTGACTGAAGCGTTGCAGCGTGCCAATGCGCGTATCTCTGATTCAATTTATCGTCAGGCTGTTGATCAACAAAAACGTGCAGGACAAGAGTTTGCACGCAATCAGATCATTACATCTGTCAAAGACCCTGATGGCACTGAGCGGTTTGTAAACTCATTTGGCGATCTCTCTCAGGTTGCGCGTGATACTGCACGTCCACTGATAGAGCGCAAATACGCAGCTGCTTTTAATCGTGATGTAGAAGAGATGCTTATTGCCAAGCGTCAGGAATCAAAGAACAGCACTGATTTTGAAACACTTGCGTCTGTCGGGCTTCAAGGATTGCTTGATGCTGTCCCTCCAGAGTTTGAGTTTGCAGCCAAAGACACACTGGAAAACAGCGGTGCCTTGTCGCTTCTTCAGCATAAGCAATCAATGGTTCTTACTGAGCTGCGTCAGGAACGACAAGCAGCAATAGAAGCACAACAATCGCTTATTACTAAAGGCGTCACTTCAATTTCTACCCTTGTTGCAAATGGTGATCTGGCTGCTGCAAACGAAATTCGCAGGAACCTTTTAGATGATATTCAAGAAGGCGTTGATAATGGTCCATTAACCGATCAATTTCAAAATCGTGCGATTAAACAGATTGAACACTACTATTATGGCTCCCTCCTTGTGAAGGACGCGCAAGAAGCATTGTTTGTTGGTGATGAGCAAACCGTATTTGAGATGATCAATGCGTTAGAAGGCAATACATCTTTTACGATTGGTGATGAAGATACGTTTATTTCTGAATTGAAAGACACACAGGATATAACATTTGATGAAACAAGAAAGGTTATAGCATCTGATATCCGTCGAACGGTTAGCAACTTTTCTGGGTACCTAACAAATCTTGCTAAAAGGCAGTTTGCTGAAAATGTTGTAACCAATCTTGAAATTGGTAATTACCAATCTGATGACGCAAAATCCAAGACAGCATTCGGAGATTATTGGGCGGCTATTGGCGTTACCCAAGACAGACGTGGCTGGTTAAGCAAGCGTGCTGTTGCACTTGTACAAGATCAACAAGGCACACCCCATAAAGCAATCGTCAATGGCAACTTCTTACCACCTGTACTTGAAGGTCTGATGAATGGCATTGCATCTGGAAATGTCAAAGATCTTTCTCAAGAAGAATTAGAAGCTGCGGTAACTATTTATCAAACTGTTACACAAGGTGTTGGCAGAAGCGGTGATACCTATTCTGATAAAGGTCTTTCAGATGAGACTGTTACATTTTTTGATAATATTGATGAGTGGATTAATACTTTTGGCATTGGTTCGATCTTGCAAGGCGGGGGCATTTATGCAGGAAAAACTGGTAAAGATCGTAATGATGCAATCGAAGGTGGTGTTTTAAACAAACTTGATGGCCGCAATGCAAATGGTGCGATTATTACTTATTTGCGAGAAGAAGGTTTTCTTGATGGCCTGCCCGGTGAAGCAGCTAAACGATTGCTTGTTATTGCAAGGCCAGCCTACGGGTTTCTGTCTAAAGACATTGCAGACAAGGTTGTCAAAAATGCAATTGATAGGATTTATACCGAAACATCTTTAATACGCATGCCTGAAATTATTGGTGTTCAAGGTCCTATTGAACGCTCTGAGTTTGCACCAGAAAGATTTTATGGTGACAACGTTGTTATGCATTCTTTCCTGCGCTTTGCTCATAAAAGGATCGAATCTGTAACAGGCAACAAAGGCACTCTTGGTGAAGACCTTTTTCTTTATCCATCAAATCAATCAACCAATCGGCGTGTTCGTTGGTTTGTAATTGATGCAAATGGTCAGAACCTTCCAAACAGTGAAGGCAGACCTTTGTTAATCGACACTATGAACGTAAACAAAAATCAAAACATGCGGAGTTCTTTTGATGCAGCATTAGAGAAAAAGCTGGCTGATGCTCAAAAGATTCGTGACTTTGAAATCAACGAACAAAATAAACCGCGCCGTGTATTTGGCGGCCTTTATCAAAGGCCCACATCGGAAACAAATTAATCATGTCAGAAATTGATTCCGCATATGTCCTGCCAACAAATGAAGATCTGACAGAAGGCCGTGTTGGTGATCCAACAACTTGGGAAGCTTTCAAAGCAACATGGGGATATCAATGGTCGCCGATCATTGATCGTCTCAATGAATACGGCAAGTTTGGTGAACTACCTTATGATCCTGAGTTTGATCCATTTACTGAAGAAAACTACAGCGGTTATGAAGAGTATTTAAATGAGTTGGCGCGTGCCAGAAACGCTGAACATTTAGGCGTTATCAAAGCTGATATCGATAGAAGACTTACAAACAAACAAACACTTGGTGATGCTGGCTTCTGGAGTGCTGGAGTATGGATTGGTGCTTTTACTGATCCTTTGAATATTGCATTTGCCATTCCTATCTGGGGGCAGCTGGGCCTTATGGCACGCGGCGGTATGACTGTAGGTCAGGCTGCGAGTGCCAGCTTCAGAGGCAGCTTGGTTGCTGGTGCTGTTTCTGAGGGCATTAGAGCGCCCTTCGATAGAACCAATACGCTTACAGAAACTGGCCTTAACATGGCTACCATGACAGCTGCTGGCACGATCTTGGGATCGCTTCCATCAATGGTCACTGGTTATCGTAGATCTATTGCCAAACAGAATGAGGTTTATGAGCCTCGTCCTGTTATGAATGAGAGTGTTGATGGCTTTAAGATTACAAATAAACAAGCTGCTATGCCTGACCCACCAAAGGGCAGCCGTGTTGAGATTAGCATCCCTGCTAAAGAACTGGCACGCCTACGCAAGATTAGAGATGACATTGCAGCTGATGAGACACGCATAAATCGTCTTGTGCGCCCAGCTGAAAGCGATGCCAATCTTGTAGCGTTACGCATTGAGGCCAAGGCACAGGGCATCCAGCCAACGGTCTTGCAGATGCAGCTTAATAAAGAACTTGCTTCAGTTACCAAAGCACGCAAAGCAGCTGATAAAGAACTCAAAGCAGCTGAAGCTGTGGTTGCCAAGGAAACCAAAGCCAATGCTGCTTATGACGGTGAACAAAAAGCCTATAAGCGGAAGATGGCACAGCGCAAAGCTGTGTTTACCAAAGGCAAAGATATCTCTGTTGATGATGAGATTATCGCAGAGGAATTCAACAAGCGTGTCTGGGTTAGTGAAGAAGTCAGGGGTTCTTCACCATTTCGTGAGACAGATTTTAAGACACCATCTGAGTGGCGCGACTATTCTATTAATCGTGAGATTGTGCGGCGCAACAATCCTCGCAAACCGGGTGAGACACAGGCTGCATTTTATGATCGAACAGCCAAGGAAGCTTATAAGCGCATGACATCTGGCTATGGTGTGGCTGATACAGCCTACACTAAGTCTGTCTTTTATAAGTTCTTATCCACACCTGGCAAACGGATCATGTCGAATGGTACTGGCATGATGCAGCGTGATTATCATCTGCTTGCTGGTGTTGATCAGTACCGTATGGCTGGCATTGAGAGCAACAAAACGCAGCATCAGTCAGTTTCTCGTGCAGCTAAGACACATATAGCGCGTGGTATTGCACTGAACGCAGAGATGCAGAAGCTGTGGTCGCTTGATGTTCTGAATAGAGAGCAATCAACCAAGATACTTGGCTATAACACTGATGCGCTTGTTGCAAAGCGTATGAATGCCAAGTCCTACGAGGATTGGTTTGCCACTGTTGTCGAAGGCCGCTTGCAAAAGCAGGGCAAGATGTATGATGCTTCTCTTCATGGTGAGAATTACAACAAGGCTGTTGAGCGCCTTGATCAATTCTTCAAGGAATACCGGCAAGAACTTGTTGAGTTGAACATCATTGCTGATGGTGCAAAGTTTTTAGAACGTGCTGCTGATTACGACGACTTTATACAGCGCATCAGAACGGAAACCCAGAACCCGACAGCACGTCAGATCGAAGCTGTTAAAAAAGCTGAAGAGGCATCTCAGTATTACAAAGATCTGTACGAACTACGCTATAACGAGCGTTATGCATTTCCGATCTATTACGATAAGCGCAAGCTTCTTCAGGGCAACAATGCTCAGAAGCTGGAGCGTATCTTTGCAGACTGGATACGCAACCATCCCATCAAGAAAATGTACAATGATGAGACTAAACGCTTTGAGGCTGTAGCATCCAGTAGATCACCAGAAGCAATAGCCAAAGATTCAGTCGCAGCAATCTTGGAAGAAGGCACGCCAGAAACGCATCTTGATGTCATGGCTGGTCCGTCCAAAGGCAAGCACTTACGCCACAGGATGATTGATATTCCTGAGTATTTGATTGCTGATTTTATCATTAAAGAACCGCGCGTAATCCAATCTTATGTGAGCCGTGTTGGCAAGCGTATCGAGTTTCACAGAAACTTTGGTCAACGCAGCATCGATGACATTCTTGATGATCATGATGCAGACATGATTGCTTCCGGCTTTCCAGAAAAGAAGCGACAAAAACTAAGACAGGATTTTCTGTTCGATTACGAGCGTGTGATGGGTGAGCATGTCAAAAACCCTGACCGCATCGATGCACAGGCTGGCAAAGCTTTGCAGGAAATAGCTGGCATGGCGTATCTGGATGCAGCTGCTGTTGCTTCCATAACAGATGTTGGCAACATCATCATGGAACATGGTGTTCGCAAACTTTTCAATCCTCTACGCACTGACACTGATCGTATTCTCATGGCAAAAGCCAAGAAGGAGTTAATACATACAGGTGAAGCAACAGAGCTTGCACTAGCTGGTGTTCAACAGCGTCTTATCCAAGATAATATTGAAGGCATAAATCCTAATTTACAGGAGCGATGGTTCGCGCCTGTTACGCGCATGTATTACAACATTCCCGTTTTGGGTAACGGTCTTGGAGCAGTTACTTATTATTTTAAAAAAATAGATCATGTGTATCGCTCGTCAAAATACATGCAGACCATGATTGGAATGCAGGATGGCACAGCTACAAGAGCCGATGTTATTGATCTGAATCGTGCTGGCCTGACTGATGAAGATGCCAAGATTATTGCTAGCTACCCCTATGAGAAGGGCAACAGATACGTCTTTGCCAACTCTGATAACTGGCCGATGAAGACAGAGCGTGATCGTGAGATCTATCGCAAGTTCCAGACCGCACTGAATATCGGCATGGGAAATACAATCATCCATGCAAATGCGTTTGATAAGCCGCGGATTATGGATGGCGTTTTATATGCACAAAAACGTGGATGGATGGATGCGCTGCCGGGAGACTGGTCGCCTGATCCCCGTGCATCGACAGCAAACATCAAGATGGTTCGCATTGAATCACACATGATGACCCTGCCCTTTCAGTTTTTTAATTTTATCCTTGGCGCTACGAACAGAATTACTGCGGGTATGTTTGATCCTATGAAGCAGCATCGTCTTATTGGCGGTATGTCGTTGCTTGCACTTGGATATGGTGTGCTTAGTTTAAAGAATGATGACTGGTGGTTTGATGCAAGATCTAACGCCGAAGTTTTTCAAAGAGTTGTAGATCAGTCTGGCTTGTTCGGTGTTTATAACGAGCTTGCTTACATAGCGACACATACCGCTATTGGCATGGGTATGATGGAAGCAGACGAAACGCTGCTGCGTCCTAAATACAATCCAACAATGGGTGATGCTCTTACTGAGCCACTTGGTGCTGGTCCCGGTCTTTTGTTTGCATGGGGCAAGGCTGGCAAAGCGTGGCTTGAAGGCGACACAGATGAGGCTGCAAAGCAGTTTCGTTACAACTATCCCACAACCCCAGCAATCGCGTTGTACAGAGATTGGGTCCAGTAATGTGCGTGGAGTGCTGCATTAGTGCATGATATGAGGACAATATGACTATTAGCTTATCAGATAATGATCCGCGTATTTCTTACACCGTTAATTCTGGTGTAACGCAGACAACTTTCACGGTGCCGTTTGAGTTTTTTGACTTGGACGATCTGAAAGTCTACGTCGATGGCACGCTCAAAACCAAAACAACGCACTATACGCTTGCTTCTGGTGGCTCTGGTGCAACTGGATCGATCACTATGTCGGTCACAGGCGCAGCAGGAAACAGTACAGTAGTCATAACACGCAGTATTGCACTCCAAAGAACGACTGACTTCCAGACATCAGGCCCATTTGCTGTTGCTTCTCTGAATACTGAACTCGACAAGATCGTGGCGATTCAAGCAGATCTAAAAGATGACATTGATCGATCACTTAGACTGACTGACTTTGATACTGACATTGCTCTTAGCTTACCTGATGTTGATACACGCAAAGGCAAGACACTGGCATTCAATGCATCTACTGGTGCTGTTGAATCTGGCCCGTCTATATCAGATGTGCAGACTGTATCAGCAGCAGCAGCTGATATTGCTTCATTGGCTGATATTGAAGATGGCACAACAGCTACGGATGCTATTTCCGGTGTGGCTGCAATAGCATCTAATGTATCTACAGTTGCCGGTGTTGCCAGTAATGTAACAACTGTGGCTGGTCAAACGACCAACATGACGAACATAACGAACAATCTTAGTGCTGTTCAAAATGCTGCAACAAACGCCACTACAGCCACAACAAAAGCTAGTGAAGCTGCAACAAGCGCAACAAATGCGGCATCATCAGCAACTTCAGCAAACTCATCTGCCAGCACAGCAACGACAAAAGCCTCAGAAGCTTCAACATCAGCTACAAATGCGGCGAGTTCTGCGTCTACAGCATCTGGCCATAAAGATACTGCCACTACAAAGGCATCAGAAGCGGCATCATCGGCTACAGCAGCGGCATCAAGTGCCTCTACGGCTTCCACACAGGCATCTAATGCGTCTACAAGCGCATCGACATCATCGACCCAAGCTACAAATAGTGCCAACTCGGCAACAGCTAGTGCAAACTCTGCAACTGCGGCTGCAAATAGTGCTACTGCTGCTGGATCATCAGCTACGGCTGCTGCATCAAGCCAGACGGCAGCCGCTTCTAGTGCAGCTGCTGCGGCTACAGCTTTAGATAGCTTTGATGATCGCTATCTTGGTGTGAAGTCTAGCAATCCAACTCAGGACAATGACGGAAACTCGCTGGTTTCTGGCGCATTATATTTTAACGATAGCGCAAACGAAATGAGAGTTTACGACGGAGCCAACTGGATCGCCGCCACCAGTGCTGGCAATGTCAGCCTCATTCTGTATGAGTACACAGCCACATCCAACCAGACCACGTTCTCTGGCTCTGACGACAACAGCGCCACGCTTTCCTATACCGTAGACAATCTGCAAGTGGTGATGAACGGCGTTGTCCTCGATCCATCAGACTACACAGCAACCAGCGGCACATCTGTTGTGCTGGCTTCTGGCGCTGCTACAGGTGACCTGATCAACATCTATGCGTTCAAGTCATTCACGACTGCTGACATGGTTTCCAAAACTAATGGCGGTACGTTTGCTGGTGCGGTTACTGTGCCACAACTCAATGCTGACAACATCCGCATCGACGGCAACACCATCAGCAGCACTAACACGAATGGTGACATCACGCTCGACCCGAATGGGACGGGCGACACTACTGTAAGCGGCAGAGCGGTCATTACTGGCGCATCAACATCGACATACGACGCTACAGCCGTAGGC
>VMHT01146031.1_pt1 | contig 20295 bp, 25 predicted proteins | sample 4693611 | NCBI WGS metagenome assembly VMHT01 (sample SAMN12280063, study PRJNA550983) | marine metagenome | isolation source: seawater sampled from same location over 5 years 0.02-0.2 micron viral filtrate | place: USA: collected off the coast of southern California halfway between the port... ...
ATACACAGTATGATCACGATCGTTGTTGTAACTGGGCTCCATGCCCTCGATCTCGTCAATCTGCTCTTCGATCTCGTCACGACTGAGGTTGTAACTGCCACCTGTAAGCTCGACGTCCCGGTAAAATCCGCTTAGCTGTGACTTGCGAATCTCGTTCTTCGACATCTGCAATACATGAGTGACACGTTCTGCCGTGAAGATATCTGTGGCCTCGTAGGGCACGACTAAGTCTTGAGGCTGAATGAATTTACTCATCGCCTTATTTTGAGCTGAGTCGTAGTACACCTTCTTGAAAGCAGACCCTGCCAGCGGCAGGTAGAACAACATCATGTCTAGCTCGGGATCAAACTCCTGCATCACATTAAGAATGTAGAAGTTCATGAATTCTTCGACCCGCGAAGCTTGCGCTTCTACCTCGGGAGATCGTGCACCGACAATCTCTGCCTTAACAGGGCCTTTGGCAGGCAAAAGCTCTTTGTACGCCTGTGCCTGAAACTGTGTAACAGCCTCCGCCAGAATGGGGTGAATGACGCCAGTAGATCCTTGGAAGGGCGAGCTTCTCGCCTCGTCAAACTTCATGCCGAGGTACTTCAGTCCGTCAACATACGTCTTTTCCCACTCTGCGCGAGACTCTTTGTCTGCTTCAATAGAGCCCAATACATCCTTGGCTAAACGCATCAAATCGCTATCAACAAGGAATTCAGCAAGGTTTGAGTCGAAGGCGATGCCTGTTTCCATTTCTACAGGTGCATCAATCTCGTCATCTACAAGAATATCTTCTTCCGTAACCAAGATTTCTGCCGCAGAACGGATTTGATCGGCACGACTTGGCTCAGGCGTCACCTCAACGGCATTGCCAAAAGGTATTACGTCGGGATCGTCTTGTGTGCCTAACTCTCGCTTTTCAATAGCCATTAATAATATACCTTTCTGTCACGCCTCATGGGGTGCATTTCATTGACGTGGTCATTCTCTAATGACAGGAAACCGCCCTGTCGAAACCGCATCAATGCCATTGTCGCCGAGTCACAATAGTCGTCGTGCTCTCCGTAGGGGAAGGAAGCCATTTCTTCAATCACCTCTTCGGCAAATTGTTGTTCAGGTGCCCATACCATACCAGACTCGAATATGGGAGCCACAGAATTCATTCTGGCAATCTTATCCTGACCTCGGCTTGGCGTATAGGCTGTAACCGGAATGCCCATACGGCGAAGTTCTTGCGTTAAAGGGGTGCCTGACGCTTTAGCCTCAATTAGGACGCAGTCTGGCTCCCAGTATTTGTATTCATCCCAAGCCAGCTTTTTAAGCTCAGGAAAGTCCATCCTGACCCGTTTTGCATCCAATAAGATGATTTGGTCAGGGTCTCCGTCTTGCGGCTTAAACACCGCCCACGTAGTAATCGCCGAATAGTCAGCGGTTTCTTTCTTGGAAAACGCCGTATCGTAGCTTTGTATTACGTAGTCATACTGCGGAATGTGGTCTTGCTCCCACATATTCCACCACTCGCGCTTGACGATAGAGCCCTCTTCTGCGGTCGGGTTCTGCATCCACTGCGCGTTCCACTTGGCCACTGGCAGTGATGCCTTCACCGAGAGCAGTTCTTCTTTCTTCCAATACTCTGGCCAAAGCGGCTCGTCAGACTCCGGCATGATCGCAGGAAATTCAATGACCTCCCATTGGTCTGCGTGATCGTCTCCCTGCCTTTTCAGGACCTTACCCACAAGGTCTTTGGTCGACCATCGTGTCATGACGATTACGATGATGCCTCCCGGCTGTAAACGCTGACGAGGACCAGACGTATACCACTCATAGACCGAATCCATAGCAGTAGGGCTCAAGGCATCTTGCTCAGACACTGGGTCATCAATAATGAGTAGGTCCGCACCGCGTCCTGTAATCGCACCACCTACACCAGCGTAGAATGATTCACCGCCTTGGTTTGTGGTCCATCTACCTGCTGACTTGTTATCAGCCTGTAGCTTCAGTTGCGGAAAAACTTCTTTATATTCATCAGAGTCGATAATGTTACGAACACGACGGCCAAAGCGCACCGCCAGTTCTGCGGTGTGCGTCGTCTGAATGATCTTAAGATTGCCGCGCAAGCCCATCATCCATGCGGGAAAAAAGGTGGAGGCAAACTCGGATTTGGTGTGTCGCGGAGGCAGGCATACAATCAATCGCTTAAGCTTGCCCTCGGCGATCTTATTAAACTTGTCTCCGATAATCTTGTGGTGCCGACCCTCTACAAAATCAGGCCACTGGCTCTTGATGAAGCTAATAAAATCGTGCTGACAACTATCCTGCTTTTCTAGCCGCTTATACCGGTCTAGGAGCGCTAACGCCTCCTGTTGCTCTTGTCTGCTTAGAACATCGAAGTCCTTGAGAAGCGCGTTCGTCATGTAATTTACTCAGGGTAGCGGCCTGTGCGAATTATTTCGCAGACCTCGTCTGCCCGTGATCCTACCTGCTTAGCCCAGCGAGAGTCGTAAAACTCATCGCCAGCCTTTTCGTAGTCGCCAGTGGCCATTGCGGCCATAGCGTTTTTAAACCCCATAAGTCGAGTCAAGCCGAGGTTGAAGCACAGGTTTACGATAGCGTCTTGACGAACTGAATCTAAGTCCATGAACCAAGACAGTGCGATCAATTCCTGCTTGCACCTTTTGATGTCGTTTTCCAGCAGATAATCTATTTCATCATCTGACAACCCTAAGCCGTTGTTTTCGCTTATGTTTCTGCCTACGCCAATTGTTTCAAAACCGGCCGGGCACAGGTAACAGAACTTTTTGACGCCTTCATGGCGCTTTAATTGTGCAACGAGCTTGCTCATAACCTATCTCCAATCACAAGGCTAAACTTCAAGACCCTTAGTTTCTCTGCTGGACACTCCTGCTTGCGCGCGCCCTGTCGAGACCTCGCTCTTGCATGAGATACGCAATAGCATCGTCTCGATTAGTAAAGCGAGGAACATCAAGGCGATTTTGATTAACGCCCTGCGTCACGGTAAACATAGGCCCACCACCCATATTGACTAAGCGGTCGTAAGCAACGGCAAGATTGTTAGGATCAGCACCGGGGGCATTGAGCCCTCTGAGTGCCGCCATGGCTTCATCAAGATCGCGGAATCTAACATTTTCAAATCCACGCCCCTCAAGTCCAAAGCCGCCTTCTACATCGCGTCCTGAGTAACGATCAATCAAGCCCTGCTTGCGCGCCTTAAATTCTTCGACTCGTCGCCTGTTTTCCTCAAACCTACGAAGGCCTTCAAGTCGACGCTCTTCAATCGCGCGTCTTTCTTCGGCCGTTAATTGTGGTGCTCGTGTTTGACCTGCACCTACAAATTGCACCGCGTCAGGATCTTCTAATTCGTTACGTGCATAATCTAGTGCTTCCTGCCGTGTGCCAAATGATTGATCACCAGCAAAAAAGGTGGGTTGATCTACAGGTTGACCTGCGGCAGAAATACTCGCGATTCCTCCTTGAGGACCCGGAGGCATTTGTCCGGTGTATTGGCCTGTTCGCTCATCAAATCCCGGTGTTCCGCCTGCATACACCGTATCATTAGTGTCTTTTTGAGGGGCTTGGCTTTGCATAAATTGTGAGTACATTGGCGCCGGTGGCGGAGCCATACCAAACGCCGGTTGTTGCATCCCCCCTCTCTGCGCGCTAAACAGGTCTATGTCAGAAAAGGGACTAGAAAAATCTGCGTAAGGGTTTTCATAGCTCGCGTAGGGGTTTTCATAGCTCGCGTAGGGATCTTGATATGGCTGTGGCTCAGGAGGCTGATACGATCGCTCTGATCCGCCAAATAGATCAATAGAGTTATAAGGGTTGAAATCAAAATAGTTCATGGTCTACTCCTGCTTTTGAGACGCACCAAAGTAAAAACTTACCACGGCAGAAACTAAGCCGCCAAGATATCCAAGGATCAGGTTGATTAGCTCCATGGAGGTGGAGCCGGGAGGCTCGACAACAATAAATGCACAGAAGGAGCAGAAGAAAATGACCATAATCAAACCAATGGTCCGGGCTGTCCAATCTGTTGAGAAGTTAGATCGAGCGTCCTGTATATCCTTTGTTTCTAAAGCAAAGACATCAACCTCTAACTCTTTCATGCGCGCTTCAAAATTTAGCTCTGCTTTTTTGATTTCTGCAAGCTGATCAGGCGTGGCCTGCGCCAGAGCCCTCTCAATCTTTGCAGGAGCAGGATCACAGCCTAAGACGTCCGCCAGCATAGATGCGGCCGCACCGCCCACAGGGCCTCCTAGAGCGGCTCCTAGCGTGGGTGCCAGCGAGCCTACCAATCCTTTAACTTTGTCAAAGTTCATCGAAAATACTCCACGAATACCAATGAGCCTAAAATAAACGGATAGATAGCAAGCAACATACGCTCCTGTCGCTTAAACTGCTCTGCGCCTGAGTCAAGTCGCGTTTCGATGGCTTTCATGCGCAGTGCGCACTCACGCTCGTGCATTTCAATTTTTACCAAGGCTTCTTCTGCTTTATCCATTAGTTACCACCTAGTGGGTTTGTCGCATCTATTGCCATCCATAAATCGTCCATGTCTCTCTCAAATCGAGACAGGCGCTCGTCAATGGTTGACAGTGCATCTAATTTACCAGAAACACGTAGCTCTGTTTCAGATGATGTTTTTTCAACCGAGCTAATCCGGTCACGCAAATCCAGTAGTTCAGACTGCGCCTCCATAATCTGTACAAGGTTAGCGCCTAATTCCGCCAACTTGCCTTGCAGGTTCTCCACATCGGCCGCTGTCATGGCCTGTTCCATAGTCGACAGCTTAACATCCATAGCCTGCAAGCGCTGAGCATTTGATTCACGGAGGTCATCAAACCGTGAAGCGAGCGCTTCAGCCTGTGCGGTGGCGGCTATGACTGCTTCAGACTGCTCGTTAAGTTGCGCAAAGAACTGAGACGCCGCCCAGATTCCGCCCCCGATTGTTGAGCCAAAAGTGAGCACAATAGCGATCCAAACGCCCTTGATGGACGTCCCGCCGACATTAACTTCTAAATCTTCAAGGGCCACCGCTTAGACACTCCTCTTGATTCTCCGCGAACCAACAACCACCTTCCGGGCTTGTAGTCCAAAATTCCTCTGTTTCTGCCCGAGTAAGCACATCCTGCGCCTCAACAAAGTAATTGCTTACTTGTAGGCCCTGTATTGTCGCACCATCATCGAACGAAACCCAAACAGCCGTTGTATCTAAATCAAAAAATATAGAGGCGGCTTCCTCAAACGTCACGTTGTACTCTCTAGCCATATTGTCCGCTTGATCAAGCAAGTTTTCATCGTTAGCGACCGCCATATACGCCGCCGCCACCTGAATAGCAGATTCGGTGTTTGATAAAGCCGTGTTGTACGTCTCGATATCTTCGTCTTGAAGCACCACATCGTTGGCGCCCATGAACTCTTGCAGGGCCATTGCTTCGCGCTCGTCGGCCGCTGTCTGCGCGTCCTGAGCCATCTCGTTGACCGTAGCAACCATAATAATCTGCTGTGCCGCATCGACGTAGGCGTCAATCATTTCTGACACCTCATCCATGGCTTGATCGGCTTGGTCTTGGAAGTATTGATCTGCGCCGGGGTCGTAACTGTAGGTGGCCGCTTGCACTGCGGCGACAGCGGCGTTGTAGGCGTCTTGCTGTTCTTTGGATATGTAGCCGTTTTCGGCCATAGCTGGTGCGATGAAGCCTTCACCCGCGTAGGCGGCCCCACCAGCAATTGTCTTGATGCCATAAGCAAAGGTGTCACGAATGCTCTGGCTCGTGTTCACTAAATCGTCAATTTCGGTCGCGCTTAGTGGAGCGGAAGCGATCACTAAGAGAGCCGCCGTCAGACTCTTGCTCGCCATTGTCATCACCACCCCCAGCTAACAGCGCGTCGTAGAATGCCTTATCTTCCAAATAGTCTGGAATCCACAGTTCTGGATTCTTTTTAATCGCCAGTAGTGCGTTTTTACCCACTACGAGACGCCCTGCGCGGATTATAGGACATGGAGTTGCACTCATGAACATAGCCCGCCACACCATAGCATTCTGGCACATGAGCGACACGCTGGCGACCTTCATTCCCATGTTTGACAACGTAATGGCATTCAAACGGCGATTGCATTCCTCATCCTGCCGATAAAGGCCGGACGATACACCAAAGCCAACAAGCTGTACGCCGCCAGACAAAGACTTTAGGCATGATTGCTGTCCCGTGCTCATCAAACTAGGCGCTACAGCCGTGTTTGCAGGCATCTGTCGACCAGATCCTGCTCCATTGTACGTTTTATTGACGTTGTTGTTATTCGAGTTTGACGTATTTAAGTCGCCTTCGATATTGGTGTCGTCACCGTCAAAATCAGGCTCGTATTCTCCATCGTCCCGTGTGGGAGGCGGATCTTCTTCTGGCGCTGGGTCGATATCCTGCCCGAAGGCAGGACTATAAAGACTAATTGACAGCAGTATCAGTAGGCACTTCGTCGTAGTCCTCATCGACAATTTCCTCAGCTCCCTCCAAAGACTGAGCCAACAGGTTGACGAAAGCCTCGCGGCCGACAACCAATTGGTCTACGTTGAACCGCGCGCTCGCAAGCTTACGATCAAGATCATTGATGTGATTGATTAAAACTTGCTGTTGATCGCCAAGATCTTCAACGAAGTATTCTTTATCATTCACGGTGATTGGGGTCTTTTCATTTTTTCCCATCGTCGCTACTCCTAGTTGTGGTTGGTTAGTGTTTGGCCTTCCCGATGTTAATCGCCATAATGTCGATGAACTTATACAGTTTGGCCAGCCATGCGTCGTCTTGAGGCGTAGGCGTTACCGCCGCAATTATCGAGCATACAGTTACGACCATAGGGGCAATGGCCGCTAGGTCAGATATTAGTTGCAGAATCATGCTGTGTAGCCTTGGCCTGCGCTAATAGCGGCATTGGCGTCACTCATGTCCTCGCCATCCCAATCGTCCTTGGCGACCATAATCTCAAGGTGTGCCACGTTACGGTCACAGCAGTCTTGTCGCTCGTCGGCTTCCCACTCGTCGTGGTCGCCAGCAACAATGGCGTTAATAAGGTCTACGCTATGTCCCATAGCAGTAAAGTCTTGTGTGCGCTCTTCAGCGGTTCTTGCTTCGTCAGTCATGGATTAACTCCTTAGTTTGATTCAAGCTCTTCAATACGAGCAGTAAGTTCTTGGATTGCTTTGACAAGCACTGGTATTAATGCGGCTTCCGCCACTTCTTGTGAACCATCTTCTCTATCGTCCCAAAGTGTAAAGCCGTCTTTAATACTATCGTCAGCGTCTATAGCCGCTTTTACTTCTTGCGCTATGAAGCCGTGATTAGTGTGAGCATTTTTGAATACTTCAGTTGAGTCAGCTTCGTAAGCGTTAAAGGTTTCTGGTAGTTCGCCAAGTGTTTTGTACTTAAAGGTACGAGGACGCAAAGCGTTTACAAACGAAAGGCCCGCCATAGAGTCTTCGATGTCTTTTTTGTATCGTTCATCTGATACTGTAGACCAAGTTACATTTCCGTGTGCGGCCCTTATGTCGTCTGAGCCAGAGCCTATTGTTGTGTAACCTGCATCACAACTAAGATTAAAACCAAAGCCTTGTGCTTTATCACTAGTAGCCGATGAAACATCGCTTTGGCTTCCTACGATTACAGTGTAGTTGCCCGTCGTTAAAGCATCACCAGCCCCAAATCCCATTAGAGTATTGTCAACGCCTGTGCTGATTAGTTGGCCTGCACTTCCACCAACTGCAACGTTTTTAACGCTTGTGGAGGAGGTGGTGTTTTGCGACATTAAGGCTCTTCTGCCGACGGCAACGCTATCATTTCCTGCCGTCTCAGCACCTAAAGAGTTTGCCCCAATTGCTACATTGTCAGCACCTGTAGTAATAGCATCACCTGCCGTCCATCCAACAGCAGTGTTTTCATCGCCTGTGGTATTACTTCCTAACGCATCTCGGCCAACAGAAGTGTTATTGCTGGCAGTTGTGTTGCCCTCTAAGGCGCCTTGACCGACTGCTGTATTATTTGATCCAGTAGTGTTGGATAGCAATGCTCTATAACCAACGCCCGAGTTGTTGGAAGCTGTAGTGTTGGCCTTTAGTGCTTCACGACCTACGGCAACGTTAGTTCCGCCTGTAGTGTTCGACTGTAAAGACCCTTGACCAACGGCAGTGTTTTCTGGTCCTGTCGTGTTCGCATACATAGAATTCATACCCACAGCGACATTGCTATTAGCTGTTGTATTCCCACGTAGAGCTTGCACGCCTATGCCTGTGTTCTGTGCGCCAGTCGTGTTAAGAGTAAGCGAATCATACCCCACTGCTGTGTTGTTGGCCGCAGTCGTATTAGCATCAAGCGAGCCGTAACCTAATGCTGTGTTGTTTTGGCCTGTGGTGTTGGCTAACAGTGCAAACGCACCAAGTGCCGTATTGTTAATTCCTGTGGTTACTGCCGCACCTGCTGATACACCCATAAGCGTGTTATTAGCGCCGGTTGTCATGCTATAACCTGCAACATAACCAACAGCAGTGTTATTTGCATCTGCCGCTGAGGTGTTGTTTTGCGTAAACAACGCAGAATAACCTATAGCCGTTGACCTGCTTCCTAGCGTTTCTTGCCCTAAAGTGTTTACGCCAATAGCTACGTTGAAATCAGAGTCTGTTAACGCATCACCAGCAAGTCCGCCAATGAGCGTGTTAGAAACGCCTGTAGTAACTGCGGCTCCTGCGTTATCTCCTACGGCTACGTTGTAAGCATTAGTTGCTGAAGTGAAGTTTTGAAGTAGTAAAGCATCTCGCCCAATGGCAACTGACTTACTACCTTTAGTATCGCTTGAAAGTGCTTGGCTACCCATTGCGATGTTACTATCGCCTGTCGTAAGAGCATCACCAGAAAGACCACCTACGAGTGTGTTGAATGTGCCTGTGGTTACTGCCGCACCTGAGTTATGCCCTACAGCTACGTTATACATATTGCCAGCTGATGCAGGGTTTTGCGCGTTTAAAGCAAATGTGCCGATTGCTACACTTTCAGAGCCTAAGACATTTGTTGTCATGGCAGAGTAACCAATGGCTACGTTGTTGTCAGCATCTGTAAGAGCATCGCCAGCAAGCCCACCCATTAAGGTGTTTTGAGTGCCTGTGGTTACTGCTCCACCTGCGTTATATCCTACTGCTGTATTAAGAGCATTTGCCGCACTGCTGTTTGATTGTGCGCCTAAAGCGTTCCAACCAATAGCTGTACTGTACTGACCTAATATTTCAGAGCTTAAAGCCCCATAACCTACGGCTGTGGTGCGATCAGCATCAGTCAGTGCATCACCTGCAAGACCACCCACGAATGTGTTTTCAATGCCTGTGGTTACTGACCCACCAGCAAACATACCAACTGCTGTATTATAAGCATCGGTAGCTGAAGTAAAGTTTTGAGCAACCAAGGCTTGATAACCAATCGCTACACTTCTACTACCTTGAGTATCACCGCCTAAAGCACCTTTGCCCACTGCTACGTTGTAATCAGCATCTGTAAGTGAATCACCTGCTAAACTACCGATGAGGGTGTTGTCTATGCCTGTGGTTATATAAAAACCAGCATCCTTTCCGACAGCGGTGTTATTTGATCCTGTCGTATTAGACGTTAAGGCGCTTCTGCCCAAGCCCGTGTTATTTGCTCCGGTTGTGTTCTGCCCTAAAGAGGAACTGCCCACCGCTGTGTTATCGTCTGCCGTGGTGTTAGCATCCATAGCAAAAGCACCAACAGAAGTGTTGTGTGTGCCTGTGGTTACGTCATTACCTGCGTTATAGCCGACCGCTGTGTTGTACGTGCCAGAGCTATCGGTAACATTCATGTTAGCCAAAGCCCTAGAGCCTACCGCAACATTATAAAAACCTGTTGTATTGGCGCTAAGGGCTTTATAACCAAGACCAGTATTCTCGCCACCAGTTGTTATTGCGTCACCAACCAAACCACCAATAAGCGTATTGCTTACGCCTGTAGTTACTGATACACCCGCATTAGCGCCAACAGCTACGTTGTAAGCACTAGTTGCACTTGTAAAGTTTTGAGCATTAAGAGCTTGGTGTCCGACTGCTACACTGCTACTACCTTGTGTGTCGTTTCTTAGAGCATAAGCGCCTAGCGCGGTGTTCTTAGTGCCTACTGTAACTGCGCTTGCCGCATTAGAGCCAAAGGCCGCGTTTTCTGCACCTGTAGTCGCCGCACCTAAAGAAGCGTGACCTACGGCAGTATTGTTAGAAGCCGTAGTATTTGCATCCAGAGCCTCGTTGCCCACAGCAGTATTTGTTGCGCCAGTCGTGTTTGCACCCAAAGCACTTGGGCCAACCGCTACGTTTCCTGCGGCTGTAGTATTGGCATCTAGCGCTTGATAGCCGACCGCTACATTGGAAGCACCTGTGGTGTTTGCCCGCATTGCTTGGTAGCCAAGTGCAACGTTATTTGAAGCAGTTGTACTAAAGCGTAAAGCCTCACGGCCTACAGCAACACTGCTACCTCCAGTAGTGTTGGTAAAGAACGCTTGGTCGCCTATTGCAATGTTGTTTGCACCGCTAGTGTTTGCAGTTGCGGCTTGATTACCTATTGCTACATTACTGCCACCACTTAACGAGCCATCGTCTAATGCGGCATCACCCAGCGCCACATTGCCTGTACCCGTAGGATAGTTCCCATCCAGCTTGATTGTGCCGCCGTCTACTGACAGGTTGCCTGCGACTGTAGCGCCGTCGGTTACAGCAGTACCTGTAACGTCGATGCCTGTATTCGTTGTTGCAATTTTGGCTGACCCATTAAAATACGCAGTAACTGCACCATCAGTGACGGCAGTCATCATGAACTCGTTATCCGCCGCATTTTTTAACTGAAAATCTGTAGCCAACACCTTAAGGTCATTTGTACCTTGATCGCTAATGTAGCTATTAGAACCATCGTGATAAATCTGTAGGTCAGAGCCAGCACCGAAGACCGCTTTAGCGTTGTCACCGAACTCAAGCGCCGAATCAGAGCTATCCCATACCGCGTTGTAGCTTGCGCCGGTTAGAGTCAGGTCATCGCCTGAAGACATGGTAAGGCCGGTGCCGCCCGAGGTATTACCCGCAACCAACACTTCCGCCAGCGTATCGGTAATACCGGGATCGACTAGCGCCATAGCATCGACTACTGCCGCACCAGAACCTGCTCCGTCGAGATAAACTACGGCTGTCTTGCCGGTTGCAATGGTGACGTTTGCACCAGAGCCCTGAGAGATAGTGATCGACTGCGAGCCAGTGGTCGCATTTTCGATAAACATCACACGCGAAACGGTATTCGGTGCAATGGTCAATGTGCGGGTAGCGCTAAGCGTGGCCGACGAAGTGACCTTGAAGTAGAACGATCGAGCTGGGTCAGTGGCGCCATCCGCTACCGTCGTGGTAGCGTCAGCGTCTGAAGAGAAGCAATCCTGCGTGTTATAACCTAACGCTTCGCCGATGAGCTCAAGGGATGTATTTGTGGTTGTACCCCACGTTCCCGAGCCTTCACCTGTCGCAAGCTCAGTAAGGCGCAAGTTGTTGACATAAGTAGCCATAAGTTTTTCCTCTTAGGCGGCGTCCCGCCCTGCTTCAATTTCCGTCCATGTCGGATCTTGTGTATCGTCTATCGTACTATAGCTCGGCGTCTGTGAAGTAGATATTGCCGCATAACCCGCAGACTGGCTATTGTCAATCTCAGACCACCCCGGTGACTGGGAATCATCTACCTGATTGTAGTTAGGGTCTTGGTCCGTGTCTATCTGAGACCAAATAAACAGTGAACCTACCGCAAAATTAGCCTGTACGCCCGTCAACTCGACAATTGAGTCCGCACTCGTCTCTACTGCGCCGATTGCAGAGTTAATCTGCTGGCCGGTAACCGACACGTCTTGGCGTATCTGAATGACCACATCGCCGATAGCGGAGTTAATTTGCTGACCGTCTGGCGTGACATCTGCCTGCGCAACGACGCTCACATCACCAAGGCTTGCGGTCATGCTGACGCCTGTGACCTCCACAAGCGCTACAGCGTCAACCTCGATACTGCCTACCGCAGACGTGGTTTGCTGTCCCGTAGGCGTTACATTGGCAATGCCAGTGACCGTGAGAGAGCCCACAGACGCCGTTGCGCTGACACCTGTCGGTGTAACGTCAGCATTGGCTTGGACCGTGACAGATCCTAGCGATGCGGCCATGCCAACGCCAGTCACATTGACGTTTGCTACACCGCTGACTGTCGGTGCGCCGACACCTGCTGTGGTCTGCTGACCGTCTGGCGTGACGTTTGCTACACCAGAGACGCTGACGGCCGGGTTGAAGCCAGACGTAATGCCAAGGCCGGTGACGTCGACATCTGCGGCCGCTCTGACTGTAGGGGTGCCTAGCTGAGCTGTAGACTGCTGACCGTCTGGGGTGACGTTGGCAAGACCAATAACATCGACACTGCCGACCGATGCGGTTGCGGATTGGCCATCTGGGGTGACATTAGCTTGTGCATCGACCGTTACTGAGCCAAGGGCAGAGCTGACACTGAAGCCTGAGACCTCAACAATCGCCTGCGCAATAACCTCCACATCGCCTAATTGCGACGTGACTTGCTGGCCAGTAGGGGTGACGTTAGCGAGAGCAACAACCGAAAGGCTACCGATCCCGCTAGTGATTTGCTGGCCCGTAACTTCAACCGGGAGAGGAGTGCCCCAAGCACCCTCGCCCCATCCGCCACGGCCCCAGCCGTTGATGTTAGCCATCGTTTAACAGGTCGAGTGCATCGTCGAGATCAGCTACGGACGAATTCATGATGTCTCTGATAGATCCGCTCATGAAATCGGTGGCTAAGGACGCATTCAAACGGTTGATAACTTCTTGAATCAGTTCTTCGGCAGTCATGGTGGCCTCCTATTAGGGGACCATCATACCCTTAATGCTGTGTTGCGACAGCCTGATATTTGCGCTTCTTGAGCACCTTCTCGACTTGACGATAGTGCCATTCCTTCTCAGTTTGCAAGGAATTAAGCTCTTTTGCGATGTATCTGTAGCCTCGGCCACGGTTGTGCAGTTTGTGGATAACTCGAATCCACTCCTGCTCCTCGGGCACTTCAACAAGGCGCACACGCTTTTTGTTGCCATGCTTCTCTTCCTCGGTGCGCCAGCCATAGGGCACTCCGCCACCGATGTAATAACCTCGCGAAGCCCAGTCCATTTTGCCTTCTCCGAAGCGATCCCGGATGTTCGCGTGTTCGATCTCCGCTACCGCAGACAGAACCATTAGCATGATCTTGTTGACCATGTCGTTCATGTCAAAACGCTGATCGAGGCCGTGCACCTTGGGCCGCTTCTTGTGTACGACTGGCATATCGCCGAACTGCTCGCAGAAAAAGAGCTGAATGCCGATGTCTTCCAAGATCGGAATAGTCGATAACAAATCCTGAGCTGATCGAGAAAAGCGATCAAGGCGGGTCGCTATGACCACGTCGTGCTCCTCAATGACGTCAGTCATGGCCCTCGACGCGGGTCGTTCGAGAATGTCGGTCGTGCCTGACACCCCGTCGTCGATAAACCATTGGTCAATAGCCCGGTTGTACTTGTTGATCGAAAAGTTGGTGATCAACTGCTTTTGCTGATCAATAGAAACACCAGAACGGCACTGCTCCTGCGTTGAGACGCGGACGTAGCCATAAATCCGGTGTTTGTACTCGCGAGGTTGAACGATCACTTTATGCCTCCTTTGTAACCGTAGTCTGCCATCTCCTCGTGCAGACGCTTCCAATCGATGTCGAGCGGGTGATGATCATCTGCCCGGTCAGCAAACATGGTAAAGCCATCCTTCTGAAGCTCGACAGCTCGGTAAAACTTGGGCACACCATCATAAACGATGTCCAGACCATGCAACTTGCAGGTCCTGCGCACCCGGTTGTAATAGCGCTTTTTCTCCTGAGCGTTAAGCACCACGAGCCTCCTCCGCAACTATCGCCTGCGCTATCTGCTGGCGGATCTCCATGATCTGCTCGATCGCCTCCTTCGGATGATTGAAATCCTGTATCAGAGCGCTGAGTTCAAGAAGGAGCAGGTCGGCCTGCTCCGTAGTGAGTTCAACCTTCATTACAGCTCACCCTTGGTGTTTTCGTAGTGGTCGATAAGCAACGAGAACAACTGCGGGTTGGTCAGCTTGAACGGAAAGTTATCGTCAACCTTGGCCCTCAATGCAACCCACTTGGCGGCGAGATCGCCTTCCAAGGTTAGGTTCTGCTTTGGTGCTGTTCGCTTGCGCGGTTTCGCTTTACTGCGATCGTAAACGCCTCTTGGCATGGTGTTTCCCTCCATACGAATGAATGTTCCATGTGGAACACTGCGGATGGTCGCACAGGCCGTGTCGATGTGCAAGTCTTTGTAGAATTAAAAATAATTGTATTTATTTGTATAAATTTGTAGACATGGACACGGAAATATGAGACCATGTCTTTGCGGTCGGGGGTTCCGGCCTTAACCAAGGAGAGAAAGATGAGTGCTTATTTATGTGACCCGGCGGATTTCGTGGCTTTGGCTCGATACGCCAAGCGACCTTGTAACGGCTTCAACGGTTACAACCTTTTCACTAAAGAGCGAATTGGTGGTGACGACAGCGAGCTTAATGTTCGAGAAATTGCCTTGAAGCTTGCGACTGCCAACATCTGCTCTGTCGCCTATCGATATCCGCGTGAGCCTTTCGGCGGATTCCTCAAGGACGAAGAGGAGATGGTTGAGTTCATGTGTGAAGTAGCGCAGGAGGCGCGAAAAAATCGCATTCCTCCAAGCCACAGCGAGGCTTTCATGTTGGCCGCTCAGGTTGAGTACCAAAGCTGTGAGCGCCCTGACTGGATCGAGCAAGACGCCTACTGGATCTTGCAAAGCATCCGAAACGACGCGGGTCGCAATATGGCCCAAGCAGTAGAAGACCTTAAGGAGGTAGCGTAATGAAAACTGCACCACGTTTTTACACTGGAAACCCGGAGACTGTGCTGGCCTACCAGCCAGTCGATCTGGAAAAGCTGAACGCTGAACTGCGCACCGCAGAACAGCTTTGGAATAAGGAGTGGCGCGCTCAAGGCGCCACCGACGAGGGAAGCTGTTGCGGAGGCAAGGGTATCCAAATCTGGTTCTGTGGACCTCGCAAGCGAATTGCTGAGCCCAAAACCATCATCCCAGCGCCGCCGGTACAGGGAAACGTGTCTGCGCAACGCAGTGTGGGTCCCGCTCTTGAGTATCTCAAGGAGCAGGGCATCGAGGCTCGTTACTATGACGGGTGGATGGATTAACGCCCGGTTGCGCCAGCGCGCAGAGCTTTTATTGATGGGAGGCTATCGAGAGGACGAGGTGGTCTCCAATCTTCTGGTCGAGTACCCGTCACTCGATGAGTTTCAACAAGAAGACCTTCCTAAAATTGTGAAACAGGTCAGAGAGACCCTATCCCCTTCTCCTCGCTCGACGTCGCTCTAGCAGTCTTTTGCTTAGAGCCTGAAACGCCGGGCTTTCCGAGATCATATCCGCTATCTCTTCCGCCGCTTCGTAGTCGAATGTCTGTGCCTTCGAGTAATCTTCCCGTGTCTTCGAGGACTGGTCTTGGCTGGTCGATCGCGACCGTGTTATCGATTCTCGTGTAGCCATCTGCTATTCCCTCCTTGCGCAGTATATCATAAGTAGCCGAGGGCTTATTGCCCACTTTGTTCAGGTAGTCTGTCGGTATCATGCGGCCAGTCTTATAAAACCGCCGGAACATTCGGATTGCCGCTTCTTCTGCTGGCACTTGCACGTCCACGACCTGCACGTTGTATCCGGCGTTCCTGTATCGTTCGACTTTGCCTCGAATCTTGTCCGCATTCTCTCCCACCGTTGGGATGACCAAGTTATCTCCCTCATCGATCGCCAGTTGCTCCATTTGATTGATAATGGCTTTCGATTCGGTGTGTACAGCGTTTGCACCAACCCCACCCGCGTACTCAGGGAGAAGTTTCTTCGCTTCATCTGAATCAATGATGGTAGCGTCATACTTACGCGCTATTGGGTTCGATATTGAACTTTTACCAGATGCCGGGGGACCCAAGACAATAACTGCCGTCTTATCACCCGTGCGTGTCGCGGGGCCGGGGTAAGGCAAGCCGTCGTCTGTCCAAGCCAAGCTTTTAGACTGGTCGTACAATCGGTCAATGGCGTCATCATAGCCAATAACCTCTTCCACTTCATCGCCATTCCTAAACTGAAATACGCGGTTCTCGAGCCATTTAGGCGATCCAAATCCTTTCGTTTCGTTGGTCAGTGGTATGCGGCCAATTTGAGCCATGGCCTCAACCACCACCGGGTGATTTTCTGCAATCTCTCGCATATCTGGCGCTTTTTCATCGATTGCGCGCTCTAACACCTTGCCGAATTCGTTCAACTGCTCAGCAGAAAGGTCATTCGATGACCGCAAGGCCTTTGCGGCCGCTCGGGCACCTAGTCCTACGATAGGAAGCACCCCGAGGCTCTGCAATCCGGCGCTAAGGTAGTTACCCTCACCGATATTCTCCGCTAAAGACGGCCCTCGCTGTCCCTCAAGCACCATTTCCTCTACGGAGACGTCACCTTCCGGGAACTCAGGGTATTCACCAAAGATATCAGCCACCCCGGCTACGCCGGTCAAACCAGCAAGCAAGTTCGCAGTCTGGGCGCCGCTGAGAAGAGGATCACCACCGCCTGAAACTCTCTCCCGCTGGTCCTGAGCACGTTGGCGGCGGTCTCGACGACGGTCTCGGTACGTCATCGGCGACTCTTCCTCAAAGATGTCTACATCTTCGATGGCCGCGCTTGCATCATTCGGTGCCATGAGAGCACCTGCACCTATCGCCGTTGCCGCTGTCCCGCCAAGGATGTTCGCGCCCTTGTATTGAGGGTCGAATGCGGCGTTGACTGAGCGGATATCTCGCTCATCAAAGGTGTTTCTGATCGGTATGTCACCGGCAGAGCTTAAATGACTACTAGCAAGGTCCTCTACACCCGTAATTCCATCAACATTACGAAGGTTGTAGTTGATTTCGGGCATATCCATGATGGCCGCTTCAGGATTTCGCGCCTGATAGTCATCAAAACCAATGGTTCCTGAGCCTTTTCGCGTCAGTAGAGGGTAAATTGCAGAACCATCCTCCAGATCAGCGTACATATCGGCCATGTCAGTGGAAGGCGTTGTATAAACTCCGGGACCTAGCGCTCCATATTCACTAGGGATGAATTCTTTAATGTCCGCTTGAGTCCCATGGTACTGAATATCGTCTGGGTCGTAGCCTTGTTGGCGCGCTCTCTCCATTCGAGATCCGCGATCCATAGGTAATTCACCATTAGCGATGCGGTAAGCGGTGTCTTTTGGGTAGCCCCGGCTCACCAGTTCGGTCATCGCTTCAAGTACGGACTTCATTAGGCGGCCTTTTGATTAGGAATCCAGTCTTTTGCCAGTATATCAAGCCAGTCGTCGAAAGGAATCACTGCGCAACCCGTTAAATCAGCGTAATCCGAGTTAAATGCGCCCATCGGCAGGGTGACGCGGATGGGTTTGTTGTTGAACTTCCAAACCAAGACGGGAATGTCGTCCCCGGCGGCCGTGCAAACCTGCTCCCACCACGCTTTTTGATACCACCAACCATCCTTGTAAGCCTTGCACTCGATCGCATAGCCGGGAATAGTGATGTCGCATAGGTTTTTCGCTTGATATTGATCAAGGTTACGCTTGCAACGGACATCGATGCCTTGCGCCTCAAAGAAAATATTGAGTCGTTTTACGATATCCCGCTCAAATGCGGCACCCTTGTTACGTGAATCAGCCATTTCGCGATATTATCCTATCTGGGAAAAAATTCTAGGCCATAGGGGTCCCTTGGTCTTTTGCAGAATCGACCCCCACCCCCACAACCAGAGCGCTACCCCTCCAATCATAGCGCTGGGGGTGAGGGGTCCCTTTTATCCATCAAATAAAATTAAGTTTTGAATGTACCAAACTCAGCTATAGCTATACGCCATCGGCCGCGCGCGATTCAGGGGGGTGCGGGGGTCCCCCCTAACGCGATCTGAAGGCCGTTTTCCGACCCCATAGAGACCCATTGACCCATCCAGTTACGTCCCGTACAGGCCAATACAGGCCGTTTTAGGCGTAGCGTGACCCCCGTGAACACACAAATGCGGCGCAGGGGTCACAGAATCGGCCCAATGATCGGTAAAATCGATGGTCAGGCGGGTTTTTTGGGGTTTTTCCGGGATTTTGGCGGGGCGTAGAGAGAGAGCCTCTCTACGCGGTTTTGCATATCGTTAAGCACGATATCGACTGTCAGTGATCTTTGTCTGAGAAATTATTTTCCGTGCCCAATAATTCGTTGAGCCTAGACTTGATATCGTCCTTGCTCATGCTGTCGATGTTGGCGTTGATGTTGAGGTTCTGAGTGCGCTGAACCGTTAGGCCACCGAGCTGGTTAAGCTCCTTCACAGCACTCACAGCGGCGTTGTAATGCCCACTGTCGAACGCTGTCTCAGCGATGTTCCACAGCATCGACCCAGTCTTCTCAGGCGTGATGGCGAACTTCTCTCTCAGCTCCTCCTGCTTCAACCTGATCGCTTTCGTGACGTGGGGATGCGTCTTGCCATCCATCATCTTAGTGGCACTCGCCGCAGGGAATGAGAACCCGGAGCGTCGAGCCGCTTCCGTTTGCCCACACGAGCCCTCCGTGTAGAACCACACGAACGCCGCTTGCATCTCGGTCAAGCCAAGCTCTGGGTCTGCCTCGAACTGCGCTGGCGTGTTGACCAGCGGCTTCAGCTTCTTCCGGGGTCGGCCCGGTCCTCTCTTCTCATCACTCACGATCTACTTCCTTCGGTGAACCAGTCCACAGCGAGTCGCCATACCTTTCGTAGTTACGCAACCATCGCCTCAACGTACTCACATGGACGTGCGAATCATGCGCCACTTCGCCCATCGACTTACCGCTGTCGATCATCTTCTTGGCGTTCTTCACTCGCTTCTTATCCATGATTTTCAATCCAAGCAACAGGGTACAGTAGAGGGTAGGGTAGGTGTTTCCTATATACCCCTATTTATACCTTACAAATATATCTACTTGTAAATATAAAACTACACTTAATAGAGTTGATATACCCTACCCTGCCCTGTCACTATATCCTTTAATATCAAGCACTTAACCCTAGTCAAAACAGGGTACAGTGTACATCTACCCTCCAAAACAGGCCTTTTTCGGGGGTCAGTAGATTTACATTTGTAAAATCACCCCTGTTTACAAATCGTTGTTTTTGCCCCCAAAACAGCCTTAGATGTACCCTGTTCAGGGCATACCCTACCCTGCCTTACCCTCATACATCCCACTTCGGAGGCGGCACTGAGCCCCCATCTTCGATGATAGGCTCATAGTCAATGTCGTATATCTTGCGCCCATTACTCTTGCGCGGAACGCATCCATTCGCCGCCAACACTCGTGCCGCTTCCTTGAAGTCCGCCACCCTCGGCGACCTCACGCCAAGGTCTCGCAACAGCTCCGTCATCTGCACCGGGCGCACCATCGTCGATGTGAACTTGACCCGCTGAAGGATTAGGTCTTCGACCACCGACTGCGTCCTCGACAGCTCATTAGACTCTTGCAGTAGCGCTCGCTCTTCACTGGTCAGGAACCAGCCTTCGCCTGTATCAAAGAAGCGCGCCTTCACCTCGGCCCAAACCTGTTGCATATCGATCTTGTGCCGGTAGTTAATACCCTGCACTCGCACAACCCAGAACCTTCGGTTGCCGGTGGGATCAGTCAGGAACTCATTCTCGTTGACTGACCCGTAAAAAATCGTGCGCCGACGATACCGCGAGAACCCGCGATCATAGGGCAGACGTAGCTCGTCATGGCTTCTAGTAATGAAGGCCTTGAGTTGATCTAGGTCAGCCTTCTTGAATGTGCTCCCCAACTCTCCGAGTTCACATATCCAATGGCTCACACACTGCTTGACGCTGTCTTTGTCGCCGGGGTTTAGTGTGGCGCCTTCGAGTAGCCAGTCCTTCTGTGGTGCCAGCGTTTTCATCCACTGGGTCTTACCTAGCGCCTGCCTACCCACAAAGACGAGAATACCCTCACTGGATACACCCTCGTCCCCACAGGCCGCCGCAACGCATGAGGTGAGCCACTTGGTCATGAGAATCTCTTTCAGCTCGTTGTCCTCGGCGTCTACCGTGTCGAGCAGGAGTTGAAGCCGCGATGTTCCATCCCATGGCCG
>VMHT01103658.1_pt1 | contig 20288 bp, 24 predicted proteins | sample 4693611 | NCBI WGS metagenome assembly VMHT01 (sample SAMN12280063, study PRJNA550983) | marine metagenome | isolation source: seawater sampled from same location over 5 years 0.02-0.2 micron viral filtrate | place: USA: collected off the coast of southern California halfway between the port... ...
AACTTGAAGTTTAGCAGTATCAGTAACTGGGTGTATATTTATAAATTTAAAAATATATTCTTTGTAAGTTGAGTCTATGCCACTTGTAAAAGATAACGAGGAACTGCTACTAGCTGTCTGTGTAGATATTAAATTTAATCCACCACCTGATATTGAAGCTGGTAAAGCTGTGATTGATGATAATGAATTGTTGGTAGCAAAATTTAATGCCATTAGTTAACTCCATACATTGTTATGGTTCCTGAATCAATGTTTCCACTAGCAAATTTAAATTGAACTGCATCAATAGCAGATGTTGTATTTGCATACCCAGCTACATGATGATTTCCTGTGTAATCTCCTTTTTCACAAGCATTACAATTTGAAATAAAATGTTTTACAAAAGTTGTGTTACTTGGTTCAAATAAATGTAAAGTTCCCGATACAGATTGGTCATTATCTGACCCAACTGGAAAAGATAAATTTTGAAAGCCAGTTCCTTGTGCTAGATCATCACCTGGTTCATATTGAATAAAAGCTGTTGCACCATCTTCTTTATGTGCTGCAGTAAAAGCAGTAGAAGTTTTAGTTACATTGTAATTGCTACCACTATCTATTGAAAAATTTATTTGAAAAGCAGTATTATCAGTGCCTGGGTGTATACTATTATACACAAATATATATTCTTTATAGGTACTAGTTAAACCAGAAGTAAAAGAAACTGTTGAACTTGAACTTGCAGTTGTAGATGCTATCTTAATTAAGTTACCCCCAGCATCTGCTGTCTCTAAACCATTAGCACTTGAATTAAATCTTATGGCTTTACTAGCAGAAGGTGTAACATTTATACTATTAAATTTTAATTTATTAAGAGCCATTATTTTGCTAATCCGTACATTTTAATTACACCGCTATCTATGTTACCACTAGAAAATTTAAAATCTACTCCGTCAATAGCTGCGGTTACATTACAATAACCAGCAGTCGTATATAATTCTGCGGCATCTGCGTGACGACAATTATGTGTTCTAGCAATAAAATGTTTTACGTGAGTTGTGCTTGATGGTGAAAAAAGAAAAAGGTCACCTGTACACCCCTGATCATTATCTCCACCTGTATTTTCTGTTAAAGATTGATAAGAAGTGCTTTGCGCTAAATCATATGAAGTCATATAGCTTATTGCGGCATACGCATCATTTTCTGCGTGATTAGATAAAAACATAGTTGTAGTTTTTGTTGCATCAAAAGCTGAACTACCATCTCTAAAATTAACTTCAAAATTTTTTTGATCACTAGCTGGGTGCATATTAATAAATTTAAATAAATAAGTATCGTATGTGCTATCGATACCTGAAGTAAAACTAGAAGATGATACCCCTGAAGATATAGTGTTCGTAGTAATTAAAGTCATTGCACCTGAAGCTGCTGTATCAAATCCATTAGCACTTGCATTAAAAGCTAACCCTGTGCTTGCAACTGTTGTCAAATCAAAACTATTAAAATTAAATTTAGTTAACGCCATATAATTTTATAACTCCACTTTCAATATTTCCTGAATCAAACTTAAATTGTATAGCATCAATAGCACTTGTTGTATTTAAATAACCAGCAACATAATTTGAATTAACATAAGCATTAGCAACTAAAGTTCCCGTAGCAATAAAGTGTTTAACAAATGTAGTATTAGATGGGTCAAATAAGTGCAAAGTTCCGCTACCACTATCATCAGCATTTGCTGTTATACTACTTAAAACTCTTTGAAAGTCAGTTGATTGTGCTAAATCTTTACCACCCTCATAACTTAAATTTGCTGTTGAATCTGCTTCATTATGATCTGTTTGAAAAAATGATGAAGTAATATTAATTCCATAAGAACTTCCACTATCTGTGCTACCTTGAAAACTAAAGTGTCTACCAGTTCCGCCATCAGGGTGAACATTATAAAACTTAAAAATATATTCTTTATAAGTAGAGTCTAATCCGCTTGTAAAAGATATTGTTGAACTATCACTAGCCGTTTGTGTTGATATTAATTGTAATGCCCCACCAACATCATCCGCAGCTAACCCATTGTTACTAGAGTTAAATGTTATAAATTTACTCGCTGTGGGAGTAACGTTGAAGCTATTAAAGTTTGCTTTAGATATTGCCACATTTTACTCCTAACTATTTGCTACACCAAAGAGTGTAAAGTTACCTCTATCAATATTTCCTGAACTTGAAATAACTTGAATTCTATCTATTGCACGAACTTCGTTTTGCTGACCACCAGAAAAGTTACTTAAATTAAATCCACCACTCGAATCAACATAAGAACATTGACCATAAATTAATTTATGTGTATCAGTTTGAGTTGTTTTTCCTACATAAGCTGTAGCATTTAAACATTCATCAGAAGCATTGCCAAGATTCGGAATTGTTATATTAACACCTAAATTACCACCACCATTTCCACTTGCTACTTCTGTAGCTCCACCACTAGATCTACCAATAGATGCTCTTCCATAATTATTACTGTAAAAACCATCCTCCGTTGAATCACCTGTTCTAATAAAAATTTGCACACCATCACTTGCTGTTTTTAAATCTGAAATCATTAGTTGATAAACATTATATGTACTATCAATTCCTGATGTAAAATCTACTGAAGAAACACCACTTGTTATATTTTGAGTTTGTAAATGAATTAAACCACCACCACCTTTTATAAGTGAATAGTCTATTCTCTTTAATACTCCAGCATCACTAACTAAAAACTCATCAGTATCCGCAGGTTCTGCTGCTAAAGCAGTTTGCCCTGAGATAATATTATTATTTAAATGTTCACTTTCAACAGCATCATCGGCTATCTTTGCTTCTGTTACTGCATCTGCAACTAGTTTTGCAGTTGATATACTATTGTCTGATGGTGTGCCTAAATCTAATACATCCCCTAAAATAATTACAAAGTCTATAACATCACCTGTTGCTAAGTTACTAGCAAAAGTAAGTGTAGATCCTGATACCGTAAAGGAATCACCTGGTGCTTGTAGTACACCATTAAGAGATACTAACATATGATTAGCATTCTCAGGGGATACCGCTGCACTACCAACGTTTAGTGTGTATGCTGCTTGTCCATTAACTACAGTAATCGCATCACACTTTTGAAAGTTTCCTACTACTGGTTGTTTTCCTATATATGCCATAATTTATTCCTATGTAATTCCGTAAAATTTTATAATACCTGATGCCATATTACCACTACTAGGTGCTACTTTTAAAGCATTTACAGCAGTTTCACTTCTGTAAGTACCACCAGTGACAGAAATAAAACCAGTTCCACTAGAGTTATCTCCTGCTGTTGTACCTATTGCAGTTTTATGATTATCTGTGCCTAATAGATCATAGAACCTCATCTCACCACTGCACGTCTCACCACTGGCAGTACCTAAATCTGCAATTCCACTCAATTTAATATCATTTCTACCAGTATCTGTTCCAACTTGTACAGTATCTGAACTTGCTATTAAGCCAAACTGATTTCTGTGACAATTTCCAGTTGGATATGAAGATCCATTGTCAGAAGAAAAAAATACGTATAACTCCACTCCATCTGCTGATGTTTGAAGATTAGAAAAAGTAATTTGATAATCTCTGTAAGTGGAGGTTATTAAACTATTATTGAACACAACTTCACTCGTACTACTTAATGTCGTTGTAGATAATAGAGTTTTGTGTGGTGTAGAAGCTAATAAACTAAAATCAACTCTTTTAATCGTTCCACCATCTGACACTAATAATTCATCTGTGCTGGCTGGAGCTTCTGATAGTGCTGTTAAACCAGAAATAATATCGTTATTTAATTTAGCAGCTGTTACGGAAGTGGCAGCTAACTGTGATGTGCCAACAGATGCATCTGCTGGATTAACTGTTTGTAATGCTCTACCTAAAAATACAGCATACATAGTATCTGTGCTAGCTGTAGCCGCAGATAATGTAAGTGCAGTTCCAGTAGCTGTGTATGCTTTACCTGAACCAGGTTGTTGTCTTACGTTATTAATAAATAACGCTATTTCATTTTCATTTGTAACCGCATGATCTAAAGTGTAGGAGGTTGTAGCACTCGTTGAAAATTCTTGAGTTGCAAATGAAGTAAATGTTTCTGCTGGTAAAGGACCAATATACGCCATCTTACGTTATCTCCATTATTGATAGCGTGCCTGAAAGTTTATCAGCTACAGAACAATCTATTTTGATTTCATCTGTTGCCTCTAAAACTACCTTACCACCTGATAATAATTCAAGTGATGTTCCTGCTGGTATGTTCACATCTTTTACAAGAAATGAAGTTCCATTAGAAACGTTATTTGCACCACCCCTACTGCCTGTATCACTAACTAATTCTACCTCTGCAGTTACTGCTGAAGTATGAATGTTAGTAAGTATCAGACCAAGAACAACTGTAGTTGTACTTCCAGCACAAGTGTACATCTTATAAGGTGTACCTGCTGAAGCTGGTTCTGCTGCAAAAGTCACTACTTTGAAAGTATTTGCCATTTATTATATCCTCCTGTTTACCTATATATTATATCACGTATTGACAAAAAGTCAATGATTATTTATCCTAATGCTATTGCTAGTGCTGTAGGATCTTCTGTTACAAATCCTGCACTACTTAAATATGTTTTAACATCTGTTAATGCTACTTGTTTCATAGTGCCTGCATCATTTGCAACTAATCTATCTGCGTCTACTAAAGTAGTAGCTGTAGCTGATGTATCTCCATCTATTATATTTAATTCTGCTGCTGTTGATGTTACTCCATCTAATATATTTAATTCAGCTGTCGTAACTGTCGCACCATCTAATATCTCTAATTCTGCTTCTGATATACCTGCAGATCCAATAGTTACTGTGCCTGCAAAAGTTACATTAGCACCACTAAATGTCATAGCTGTAGTAGGTGTAGATCCTGATTTAATTACTAACTCACCACTCGAATTTGTTAAACTACCAAAAGTTGTACCATCATCTTTAAGTGTGACATCTGCTCCACCTGCATCTAAAACTATATCTGCTGTAGCATCTAAAGTTATACTAGCTCCAGAATCTATTTCTGCTATAACTGGTGTAGTTAAAGTTTTGTTTGTTAACGTAGATGTAGATGCATCCGATACTAGAGTTGAATCACCACCAGTACTTGGAATTGTTAAAACATTATTAGCACTTTCTGAGTGTGCTGCAGCTTTAATTTGCTGTCCATGAGAGTTATTCTCACAGTTAAATTGAATAGTACCTTGATTTGTATTACCTTTAATAGTTACATGCCCTGTGCCATTTGGTGCTAATTCTAAATCTGCATTTGAAGTAGTAACAATATCTGCACCATTCATGTCAAGATTACCACCTAACTGAGGTGTTGTATCTTCAACTACATTTGATATTGCACTTGATGTAGCAAGTCCTGCTACAATTGTTGATCTTGAAATTTTTTTAAGTCCACCACCTGAAGTATCTACTGCTATAAAGACATCATCATTTGCAACTGTAGATATTTCAGATAAACTACCTGCAGCTATTGAATTAAAATTTGTACCATCTGCAATTAATAAATTACCTGCAGTGTTAGTTCCCATAACAATATCATCACCTGTTACAGTAAGATCTCCACCAACAACTACATCACTATTAAATGTTGCTTTACCTGCTTCACTACCATCAAGAGTAAGCATAGTAATATCAGAACTATTATCAGTTCCTTTAAATATAATATCTGTATCATTTGCAGCTGCATCAATAGTAATACTACCTGAACTTGTTGTAAGATTAACTGCTGCATCACCTGCTGAAATATCATCTGCTGCTATAGCTGCTGCTGTAACACCAGTTTGAAAATATGTTTTAAATGTAGTAGCACTTGTAACTCGCATAGTACCACCATCATTATGAATAATACCATCTCCATCTGCAACTGCTGTAGTCCCAACTGTAGCACCACCATCTATTAAATTAATCTCTGTTCCTGTTGCTGTAACAGCTGTACCATCTAAACTTAGTGTATCAATATTAGCTGTGCCATCTATAAATAAATCTTTAAATTCAAGAGAAGAAGTACCTAAGTCAATATCATTATCTGTTATAGGTACAATAGCACCATCTTGTATTCTTAATTGTTGTACTGCTGAAGATGATACTTCAACATAAAATTCTAAATGATTATTAGTTGAATCAACTAATACTTTATTTAAACTATCAGCATCTCTAATAGATCCAACAGGACCTCCTTCACCCGCAGTGCCATCATGCGTGTGTCCTGTAGTTGCATTAAATGCAGCTAGTACTTGGTTAAACTCATCATTAGAATGAGCTGCGGTGATAGTATCACCTGTTGTAAAACTGGATTGTCTTGCTGAATAGCCTGCCATTATCTTCTCCCTCCTGGAGTAAATTCTAATTGAAAGCCTTTAACTGAAAATGAGTCTGCACTATTTTGATCATCAATCTGTAATGCTACTGCAAATCCTGAACCTTCTACTGATTGTCTTACTAACGGAACACCTGATGCATCATATAGTGAACTACCATATTTTGCTGCTCCATATTGTCCAGCACCACCTACACTAGGTAATGCTATCTTTGTTGGTTGTGGTGTATTTTGGTCATCGTAATCATACCTAAGAGCTAAATTTGCATCAATAGAAGTTCCTTCACCTTCATAGTTTAAATTAACTCTTTGCATATATTTTCTTAGACCAGGATCTCCCATTACCATATCTGGAGATCTATATACTGCTTGTATTGTTGTTGTAGTTGAGCCTGTTGCAAAAGTATTTCCTGTTTCCATTTTATAAATAAAACCATCATACCCTCCAAATACTTGTGTCTCAACATTACTAATAAAATCTGAATCTGTACAAGCTGGTTTAATACCTACTATATCTGCATATTCAAATCCTATTGATCCTGTGTTAGGATTATTTTTTAATACACCTATAATTCCTTTTGATGATAATTGTCCTGTAGCATCTACTGGATAAAATAATCTATATTGTGATTTACCTCTAATAACTACAGATGATATTCTATCTAATGTTACTTCATCAATTCTAGACTGTATTTGTCTAGATATAGAACCAAGTTCAACGTCACCAATTCTTGCCGTACCTGCAATAGTTCTTAATCCATCGGGTGCTAAAAATATAACGTCACCACCAATCTCTTGAATACTGCCACCATCTCTACATCCAATGTTTCTTGTAACTTCTTGTACAGCAAATGTGCTGGAAGATGTTCCTGTTAATTTATATATTCTATCTTCACAGAATATAATTAATTCATTTCTAAATACTTTTAATCCAACAACTGTAGAGTCAACTTTAAATGATCCTGCTCCACTTGCTGTTGTAAAGTTATCTTCTTCAAATGGTACACTAAATATAACTTCTTGTGAATTAGTTGCACCAGCATAAAACATATGGTTTTGAAATGCTTTTACAAATTTAGGATTAGATGGAGCTGTTCCACCGCCTGTTGCATTTACAACATCAACTGCAAAGCTACTATTAATTATTTGTGCAGCTGAGTGTCCTGTTGCAATAACTAGTTTATCAGTTCCATTAAAATTAAACTTTTCAAAATCATAAGCTCTAGTAGAAGTTCCAAGTCCAGTAGTTAAAGAAGTAAAACTACCTGATGTAGTTCCTCTATGTATATCACCACCTCTAGCAACTATTACTTGATTATTAAATATTATTGAGCAGTCTACTGTTAAACTAGAATTACTAGATCCTTCTGGTACAATTGTGCTATTAAATAAAGCTGTACCACTAACACGTCTATATCCACCCTTAATATCGGGTTCAAAGTTTTGTAAGATTAATGCTTCACCTGGTTGCATAGAGAACACGTCTTTGTTCAATGTTAAACCACCAGCACAACTTACAACAAATGGGGATATTAAATCTGTTGTTGGCATCTATTAACTTCTTTTATCTGCTAGTTTTTGTAATTGTATTAATTCTGATTTTGTTAAACCTGGTGGTATTAAATCTTTAACAGGATCACCAGATTGATATGCACTAATATATTTATTAATTTGTGTTATACTCATTTTATCTGATAAATCTGCTGTTTGCATATTTAATTTATCATTAGCTTTTTTTTCACCATCCATATTATCAGTAACTTTCATACCTACTTTTTTTTCTTCTTCTTTTCTAATAGCCATTAACTAACTCTGCCTCCTATATTTGTTGCAATACTTTCGCCAATTACATCAGTTCTCATATAATCATTTTTAGTTGCATAATCTACTTTTAATAATCTAAGTTTTCTTTGAAAGTCTCTATCAGCTAATTGTGCATGTTGTGGATCTGATCTTAACATGTATGTATAGTATTTAGCTCTATCTACTATCAAAGTTCTAAATCTGTCAGGTAAACTCATATTATCACCGTGAGCAGACAAATCTGTATGTGTTGTATAATAATCAAAACTTACTGTGTATTCATTTGTATTTGGCCTTGGACTTATTCCAAATGCAGAATGATCTGGCAAAATATAAACTCTTAATGGCACAGAATAATTACCTTCATTATTTGTATCATCAGTTGGTTTATGATTTTGTAAATAACTATCATATGTTATGTATGATAATTTTCTAGTTGCAATATCACTTCTAGATATTCTAACATAGTCAACATCTAATTGAACACCAGATGCTTCTAAGTATATATAAGAAGTTTGTGCTGTTGCAGTAAATGTTGTTTGTAATATATCACCTTCTCTAAAATTAGTTACTGCTTTTGTTGTATTTAAATTTTGTGTTCCACCTGCTGATGTTCCAACTCTTACAATTAATGCAGTGCTAGAACTATTTGGACTTAAAACTCTAACTTGTAATCTATAAGTTTTATTTACTGTAGTGTTAATAGCCTGATAAGCTGCTGCACTATTTAAATTTAATCTACCATTACCACTTGATGTATGTGATGGTGATCCATCTCCAGTTGTCCAGCTATTTATATTAGACGTAAATTCACCATTAGTTACTAATTCTTTTGGTCTTAACGAAAATGAATCCATATCTGCTTTTCTAAAATCAGCAGGAAATGTATATTCATTAGTTCCTATAGTTAAATCTTGTGTAGTTCTAGAATATAATAAAGGTATTTCACCTGTTTCATTATAAATATCATGAATACCCTTATTAATAAAATCTTTTACTGCAGTTTGTATACCTCGACTTGAACTAAACGTACTAGAGGTTAACTCTGTTTCGTTTAATTCTCTAAGTACACTATTTGCTAACGTTAAGTAGGTTGTTGCCATTCTGTAATAACTCTAATATTTTATCAAGTTTTTCTTCTTGATTATTAATTCTTTGTTCTAATCTAATAACCCTCATAGTATTATCAGGTGGACCTAACCTTGTAACTTTTTGTCCTGTACTTGCTCTAGTTTTTTTTGTTAAATCATATAATGCCATAAATCTCCTATATATTATAAGGGGTAGTATAATAAGGGGGACATATAGCCCCCCTTAAAATTATACAAATTACACAGCTGTGTCTTGCTGAGTACTTGTATTTCTGTCAGTTTCATCAATACCTGATACGTCACAAAGTACTGCGAACACACGGATTTTACCTGCCGCTGCTGCTGCACTAAGTACTAATACGTCTAAAGTATCTGCACTTGCAACTATAGTTCTAGCTGTAGCTGTTGGTGCAGAGAATCCTGTAGCGTTAGTATCTCCATCAACGTATCTGTCAACGTCACCACCTGTGATACCTAAATCAAGAGTTACTGAAGAAGATAATGCTGTGATTACCTCGATTCCAGCTTCCATGATTAATGTTTCTGCAGGGATGTCTAATACTCTAAGAACATCATTTTGTGCTGCTCCAGAGTCACCATTGATTGCTGCTACGTCAATTGTATTTTCAACTAAGTAAGGTGTTCTACCATTAGACGGATGTCCAGTAGTACCACCTGCTGCTGTTAAGTCATATGTAGCCATAGTATTCTATAATCCTCCTAATTAACCTATTGTTATTACGCCAGATCTTACTGCTTCGCTTCTAAGAATTTTTCTTCCAAAAACGTGTAAGCCTCTGACTACGTCTGCGAATGAATCAGGGTCTCTGATTAATTCAGTTTTTGCAATGTGATTTACTGTTGCAATTCCTGACATGTGTCCGTATAAGAACGCAAATTCATTTGATCCAGCTGAACCGAATGTATGATTTGCAGCACTTCCACTAGACACAGCAATAGCATTTGTTGAGTACATGTTAAAACCAAATAACGGTCTGTCTGTAACTTTACCGTTTCTGATTTGTGATGCACCGCCATCAGCCATTACTGATTGGTCAGAAAGTTTAGCACCTGTTTTTCTTAATTGCTCAAAAAATTCAGGTGGTGCAACTAGCCATCTATTTTCTTCTGGCACATCATTTTTGTCTAAAACTTTTTTAGCTGCTGATACAACTTCTGCTAAAGTGTCAGTTGCTGCGTCACCATCAATTGGTGAACCATCAGTTCCTGTGTCACTAGCAGATGTAGAAGCGTTATCGTAGATAAACTTCAATACATTGTAGTCATAGTTTTTCTTTAATGAATATGCACCTGAAGAGGTTGCAAGAGCTTCAAAGTTAACATGAGATTGTCTTTCTTCAATATCATCTACTTTAAAAGCAAAGTATGAACCTTGATCAACTGTCATAGTTATTTGGTCATCAGCTAATATTTGTGTATCAACTGTTTGACCTCTAGCATAATCTCTGACTGTGATTGTAGGCTCTTTTATTATCTTTACTGTGTCACCAAAGTTTTCAATTTCTCCAGCGTAATCAGTGTTAGTAATATCCTCTACCACTGATGCTCTTCTGAAGAATTTTTGAACTTTCTGACTAAAGATTTGTGGAGTAAAATTACCTTGAGAAAGGTTATTGTATCCACTAGCATTTGTAAAAGCCATATGCTTCTCCTTATTGTTTAGTTAGATTGTTTAACGTTGTTCAATCCTACCTTCTAAACGAGCAAGGTCAATATCTTTTTCATGCTTCTCAAATTCATGAGGTTTCAATTTTGAAATCTCACTAGCTGTCCAAACTTTCTTTTTAGGAATATCGGACTCAGTACTTTTTCTTGTTTTAGAAATTGCTTTAGCAGCTTCTTTTTTAACATCCTTCTCTTCTTTTTTAGTTAGTTTACTTTGACCACTGTCCATTTTATATAGATCAATAGCCCTAGCAGCTAACTTAGCATTAGATGTATTTTCATACAACCAACTTTGAATAGTTGGATCTTGATTTGCAGCCCATTCATGAAATGAATCTTGCGATCTAATTTCAGTAAAGTCAGGATGCAATTTTAAAAGTTCTACTTCTGCTTTTTCTTTTGCAATTTGTTCTTGCTGGAGTTGAAGATTTTTATATTTATCTTCAATTTCTGCAGTTTGAGTAGTAGCTTTGTTTATAGCTATAGTTTCAACCATATCATAAACATCGGGGTACTCTTTTCTCCATGCCTCTAACTCTTCTTTAGATTTAGGTGGCACAAATTGTGTAGTACTTGATTCTAATTGAGAACGCAAAGAATTAACTTCTTCCTTGTGTTTATTTATAGTAGAATCATAGTGTCTTTTAAGATCGTCATAACGTTTCTTAAAAACACGATCTTCAGCTTTTGCAGGGCGTTCAGCGATAGGAGTAGCCTTTTGATCTTTAGGTTCTGCAGTCTCTTCAGATGCATCGGTGTCCTTCTGCTCGGTTGCTGCTTCTGCTTTGTTTTGTTGTTGTTCCCTATGAAACTTAGATAATTCACCTTTAGCAAATGCTTCTACTTCAGCATCATCTTCTCCTCTATCCTTTTTATAAGGATTTGGATTAGGCATTTTAACTTTAGTTTCTTCAGAAACTTTTTTTTCTTCTTCCATTATTTTTACCTCTTGGGTTGAGTGCCTTATGGATAAGGGTAGCTCTAAACTGTTTCCATATTTTGTGGGCTGACATCAGAATCTATAGAATTAAAATCCATACCAGATTCAGGTTGTTCAGGAGTATTACTCTGAGCAACCATTTGATTATCAGGTGGCACATTTGTTTGTTGTGTTTCCATCTGTCCTGCAAGATCATTAACAAAACTTTTTAATGAATCTTGTTCAGTTTGTCCACCATATTTTCTATTAGCAAAATTTTTTACTAATGAAACTGGTAGTACAACATTTTCTTCATCCTTAGTAAATTGATCCAAAAGTGGTTTTACTTCTGGTGCAATCTTACTAATGACTTTACTAACAGATGGAGATAGAACTATACCTAGTGTAGCTTTATCTTCATCGGTTAATCCTTCAATTTTTTGTGCTAAATCAGCTGTAACTTGTTTAGGTTGAGCTACAGTTCTAACTGGTCTTTCTGTAGATCTAACTTCTCTATTAGTTGGCATTTTCATTTTAGACATATTAGGAACTTTTGGTGCTGCTGGTTTTTCATTCATTAAACCAGTTGTTGTTGCAACAGTTCCTTTCATATCAGTTATCGCCATAATCTACCTACTAAATAACATATTGGTTCTAATATTTTTCTGTATACTCTACCTATCCAAGAAGGTTTACTATTAAACATAATATGTTTTAAATCTTGTGTTCTGTGTTTTGCAACATGTGCACCTAATGCTTTTATAATATTACTTTTGTGCATTCCTTTTACAAAAGGTTTAAATAATATGTGATAACCTTTTTCGTGATATGGTGTTAAATATTTTCTTTCAAATATTTGCCAAACTCTAATATGTTTTTTCCATTCTTCTAAACCTGTAGTTTTATACATAGCTGTACAAACTATTTTACTACTACCACTATCATCACTACCACCTCTAGCTGCATCTCTGTTAGCTGCTTCTTGTGCAACTGCTGAATCTCTAGATTTAGATGCTGAAACTGATGATTTATAATCATCTTGTTGATTTTTCATATTTTGAGTATCATCATAAAATTTATCTCCAGGACCATACCCTTTCCTTTCTATAGTTTTTTCTCTTGTTTCAATTCTTTTTTCTCCAGCTTTTTCTAAATTACCAAAAGCTGAGACTCTATTAAATCCTGCATATAAATCTGTAGTTGGATTACCAGCTATTCTCATACCATCACTTCTCACATTAAAATATTTTTTAGCATGTGATTGAACAGATGTTTCAGGCGGAGCAACTGTTCTTAATATAGTCCCAACAACTGAAGGTATTGTTATATCTTTAAAAGTTTCTTTAACTGATGTTGCAAAAGTTTGTAATGATGATCTTTTTACTGGTTCTATAGTTCCACTAGCAAAATCTTTTTCTTTTGCTTCTCTTGTACTAATACCTAATGTTCCACTAGCAAAATCTCTTTCTTTTGCTTCTCTTGTTGCTGATGGTTGTGTATCTGTAGTAATTCCTAATGCTGGTCCTAAATCTGGATAATCAGTTAAAGCTGGTTCAGGCATACCTGCATCATCTGTAAATCTTTGATCTCTTTGCGGTCTAGGGCTAAATGCTCCTACTGGATCAAAACCTTGTGGTGTACGAGTAGTTGTTGTTTGAGTTGTTCCTAAATCTCTTGGTCCTCTTATTCTAGATTTTGATAAAGTTATAGTTGTATCATCTTCTTTAACTTTTGCTTCATTTAAAATATTTTCTAAAGGTGATGGATCTCCTAAATCAGGTTGATTTACCTGAGCTGTAGTTGTTTGCTTTTCAGAAAAATCATCATATAAAGGTGCAGTTGGACTTTTAATTTCAACTGGTTTATCAAATGTTTCAGTTAATAATTTACTTGTTTGTGCAGCTTCTTTTGTCATATCACCAGAAAAATCTGTTTGAGTATCTTGCTGCATAGCAGTTGGCATTTTAAATGCTGTTGATGTTTGTGTTTCTAAATTTTCCTGAGCTTTTTCTGCTGCAGTTGTTGTTGCGTCTGAAGTAGTCGTAGCAGCTGTAGTTGTAATCTCAGGTAAGTTTAAACTTGCTATTTGATTAAAGCCAGTAACTTGTGATTTGTAAGATCCATCAGGATTTCTTACAAGTTCTATTGTACCACCAGTTACTCTACTTGGATCAAATTTAGCCATTTAATTTATTCCGTTTGTTCGCTTCTTCTAGGTTGAGTATTTGCCGCACTAAAGCCAGCTTCCCCTGGCATCGGTACATCACCTGTTCCGATGTTGCCACCTCCAACTCCTGTTGGATCTGTTGGCGAAGCTCCTGTAGGTATTGGGCCAGTCTGTCCCATTTCACCTTGTCCTCCAGTAGCGGTTGTATTGTTTTGATTTCCATTTGCCATCCCCATTATTTGTGCATAGATCGCAGCTTTTTCTGGATCGTTGATTAATTGATCTGGATCAATATCTAAAGATTTAGCTATTTCAGTTAAACATGTATGCCATCTGACAAATGGTGCAAGTGCAGGATTAGCTGCTGTTTGCATAAATGTCATTAATCTTTGAGATCTAACTTCTTTCTGCATTAGAGAAGAAGTTCCTTGTGCTTTGATTTCTAGATCACCTTTTATTTGCGGAGCATCTTCATTAAATTGCATGTTCCAATAAAATAAAGATTGTCCTAGGGGCTTTAGTAAATAATCATCAATGTTCTTGATAACTGTTTTAATACTTAATGCTGCTGCACCCATAAGCATTGACATGCCTGATGCAGTTCTTGTTGTAGACTGTACACCTGTTGCTCCATGTGAATATGATGGAATACCAGTTGCTTCATCTGCAATCTGTCTAAACTTGTCAAACATTTGTAAATTTTCATAAGCTGTATTAGGAAACTTAACTCCATGTATAGCTTGTCCTGTTTGACCACTTTGTCTTCTAAATATTTTACCAGGAAATACTTTCATATCCTGACCTGGCACTAACATTGTTTCATCAACATCAAACACTAAGTTACCAGCTAATGCTAAATTATCAATAGCCATTCTTGCATGACCATTCATAACTAGCTGTGAGTCTTCCATATTTTCAGGAATACCTACACCAAAAAATTGATAAGGATTTAATTCATATGGACATACTAAGTATGGTATTCTATTTGGTGTAAATGGATTCTCTACCATCCTTAAAACTTTATTACCACATATCCATACATTAACAGATATTACATCACCTGTTCCTTCATATTCTAAACCACACTCATCTGCAGTTTGTTTATCTACAATACCCCAATATTCTAAAACTTCAAATCTATTTTTATATATTGTCTGTATATTTTCTCTATCATAAAGAGATGATTCAAAACCTCTTGTTTGATAATTAGGACCCATCTCTAAACACTCTTGTACTGCTTGAGCATTAAACATAGGTTTATCCATTAAGTCTTGAAACTGTTGTTTATTATAAGAATGTCTTTGAATAACATAATCACAATCATTCATATTTGTTGCATTTGGATCTGGATAAAAATCCCAACAAGATACTGCTTCTATTGATGGTATTGTTTTTAATTTTTTAACATTAACATTTACCTTATTACCTTTTTCATCTTCTGCTACATCAAAATAATTATATTCTTTTAAATCTGTAAATGGTCCTTTTAAAATTCCTGTACCCAGTAATGCCATTTCAAAAAATACATGACGCATAATTGTAATAGCTTTACTTTCTTCAAGTTGATCATGTAATAATTTTTGCATTGCCTCAGCAGCTTTTCTTGCTGGTTCTATTTGAGGTTGACCTTGTGATGCAGGTCCTTCAGTAAATCCTAAATTATTATAATCTTGTGCTAATGTTTTCATTAAATCATTAGCTGTTGTACCAGGTTCTATATTTCTTCCATCACCATTAAATCCATAAGGACTTTGCATTTGTTGTTGTTGCTGTGGATCAAGATGTGCTTTTTCAGCAATATCTTCTGGCATAGAAGTTGGAGTAACTCCTAATGGAAATTTACCTTGTGAAAATAAAACTTCTATAATTTGACCAAATGAAGCTAATACTTTAGTCTTTGTTATTTTAACAAAAACTCTAGACCTTTCATTTTCACGAAAAGCCATTTCAGGTCCATATATACCTCTATAATTTCTGTAAGCCTTTAGCCATCTTTTTTCATCGTATATTTTAGATGTTTCAGCTTGTTGAAATCTACTTCTTACAAAACCGACAAGAGGATTACCTTCAGCTTCATAGCCGCCATTTTTAGTTTTATCTTCTTCCATTTAGATTAGTAATCTCTTTCTTCAGCCATTCTAAAGATTGCTGGGTCTACTTTTGATTTTGATTTACCTTTAGCATCATTACCATCACCGCTTGTAGCTCCTTGATTCACTTTTGAATTAGGATCTATCGCCATAGGTTCATTTGGTCTTTTAGGTGCATCAGGTGCAAGTTCCCCTTGTTTGTATCTTTGCATCATATTATTTTCCTCCGTTTAATAAATCTGTTTCACCATACTTTTTATTTTTAAAAGTACTTTTTACTCCAGACATAACTTTTTTAACTTTTGTTTTATATTTATCCATAACCATGCTATGAGCTTCTTTTACTCCAGCAATAACTTCAGGTATAAAATTACTATCTTTTCCTAGTTTATTATTATCCATAATTAGTAATCCTTTTCATCAGCCATTTTAAACAATGACTCTTGAACATGCTCTGCTCCAGGTTTACTTGGAACATCTGGATCATATTCAAACTCTTGATACTTCTTAGGTGCATGTTGAGAAAAGTCAATATTAGTATGTTCCCTGTTTGGCTGTTTGCCATCAGGACCATCACTTAATTGACCTTGCTTAACTTTTGCTTTTGGATCAAATTTAGTTTCCATGTTGTCTCCTATAATTTAAGTTTTTTTATTGCTAAAACATTCTTGGTAGGTATGGTTGTATAACCACCGCCTTGTTTTATATCTCCATTATCTTCAAAACTAAAATCTGCCATTACAACTGTTGTTGTTGAATTTTCATTTATCAGCCACCCAACACTACAGCATATTGCTGTTTTAGATTTTTTGATATCAATTAGATCAGTCCAATTAGTTTCACCAATAATGTCTTCCCAATAAATCCTTACTAAGGGATAGGGGAAATCTTTTTTATTTATTTCTGGTATTTTTCTTTTTCTTGACACTTTTTAATTTTCCAGAATTTTCCATAGCATAGAAAACAGACTGGCCTTTTTTCTTGCCATACTGTTTTACCATTGCCTTTTTAATTTTTTTACCTTTTTTATTTAGTGGCATTAATATCCAAATTTATTATCTACCATATGATAGCTATCTTGAACTGATGACAATCTAAATCTTGCTGCATATTTAGGATGTGTAGGTCTACTCATACATCCATATCTTAATGCATCGTATGCATGATCTTCTGCATTTGTATCAACATCTTCAGGATTCTTATCATCAGTAGGTAATGTTCCTAAAGTTCTAATTAAGTTTCTACAATTTTTAAAAATTCTTATACCTGGTACTTTATCTTCACCTACTCGTAATCTCTTGTGAACTTCTAACTTACCATTAATTCTACTCTTTGGAGATCTATCTGATGGTCTCCATCTACAACCTTGTTGTATCATTGTCTCTGCAATACTAGGACCAACATCACCTCTCTTAGCCCATGTACTAACATCTAATACACCGTAGTGTATATATTCACCTTTTTCTAAAGTAAGGACTTGTCGTGCGAAATAATCTGCTGTAACCTTTTTGGTATACAATTCTCTATAGATCCAGATATTGTTATCATAATCAATAGCAAACCAAAGGACACAAGCAGGAGAACTGTAACCCCAATCAGCAGCACGAAATTTATACCAACTACGAGGTATCTCAAAAGGTTCGACCACGTGAGTTGTTTTACTAAATTCTGGAAAAGCTGAATCTTCATATGCATCCCAATCTCCATCTAAAAATTGTTTTCGTTGTACTTCAGGTAATGATGCAAGCATGATATAATAATCATCAGTTTGCATTAGATAGGGATTGTCTTGTAACTTAGCAGGAATAAACCTACGAGTAATATATTTTTTACCGTTAGGTGTATCTATCCCTACATCAAAAGCACTATTGGGTTCTGCTGGTTCTACAAACATTTCTCTTACCCATTGTGAACCAATGTTACCTGGATTACCCGTTGCTCTTAAGTATACTGGTATTTCAGGATCTACACTTCTAAGTGATGATCTTAAAAAGTTATATATATCTGGCGAAGGATATTGTGGAAGTTCGTCTATTCCTATCCATGTGTATGATTGACCTTGGTATCTTAAAACATCCGTCATGTTTTCTGCGTAACCAAACTCTATCTTTGCCCCTGATGGGAATCGCCACTCTTTTTCTTGCTCTCTCCATTTTGCTCCTGGAAATGCTTTCGAGTATAATAGTTGAGACTTTTGAATTAAGTCTCTTAACTCTGGCATTGTCCTTCTAATTAGGAGTGCTCGGTGTTGAGCTTTGGAACAGTATCGAAGCGGATCTACTAGCATCGCATATGACTTACCACCGCCTCTTGCTCCACCATAAAAAACTTCTCTTTCAGAAGCTGCAAGGAATTGTGTCTGTGGACCTGAGTTAGGTTTAAAGATCACTTCTTGCTGATTTATGTGCTCTTGTATATTTTTAGGAGCACTCTCGATTTGATCTTCCGTAAGTAGTTTAGTTTCTTTACCTTGTAAAGATTTATCTATGGTTAACAGTTTTGTTTTAATATTTTCTGCTGACCGTTTGGCAGATCTTAGAGATTGTTCTGCCTTTGCAACTTTCTTACGACTGCGAGCTAGAATCTGTTGTGTTGACTTCTTGGCTTTCTTTTGAATTATCTTCTTGGGTTTCGGAGGTTGTATTTCTTGCAAGTCTTTTTTTAAGTCCGACATGTGATATGTATCTTCCTGTTTTTCTATGTAGCCAAGATGCTGTCTCTCTTAGTGAGCAAGTCTTTGAATATTCTCTTGCTTGACCCAGAGCATCTAATTCTTCTTTGATGGGTTCTAAATAATTTGGATCACTAGATTGTTTAAAACCAAATGGTATAGTTCTAGCTCTCTTTTTTATCTTTATTGGTTCCATCTTTTGCTGGTAATATAAATATACCGTGCAGAGCTTTCATGCTAATATCTAATTGATCCTTTTTAACAATACCTACTCTGTCTAATATTGAGTTAGCGGCTGCTAGACGAATACTTGCCTGTGGAGTAGTGCCGTCTTCATCTAGTAAGGCGATTAACCTATTAGCCGCTTGTGCAGAGTGCGTTGATAAGTGAGTCTCCGCTAATTCTGTAATCTCTTTTTTCAAATTCCTAATTACTTTAGGATAAGAATGGGAGGAATATCCTGCCAATCTTGCTGCTTCTCTTGGATTTCCCTTCGCTTCTGCGAACAATACGTCTAGAAACTTTTCCTGCATATCTGTTAAGTTTCTCTTTTGAGTTTTTGTTATAGAAGAATCCATGTTTTGCATTTATTAATTCCATTATCTCACCAAATGGGAGATCTTTTACTAGTTTTTTGTTAAGTTCTGTCATTTTATATGTTTTATTTGTGATGACCCTGTTTGTGTGTTAACTGTGTGTGTCTGTGTGTCCCTTAAATAAAACATATAAATACATTATAGTGCTTATATGCAATTTTGTCAAGTATTATTTTTAAAAAATTACATCTGCGACATTATTGTAGTAGACAAAATTGGAATAGAGGTGTATAATGTTCATAGGAACCCCAGGGGGGCCTTTACACCTATCCTATTCTTATTTTTAGAAGTACCCCCTAGGGTATTCCTAGGGATATTGTCGGAATATTTAACCTAAAAATATAGCCCAGAGTTGGTTAACAAGGACTTTGGAGATTTTCTGGTAACTGGGTATATCTATCCCCCTATACGGGGGTGTACCCCTGCCCACCCGTAGAGCTTTACAAGTTTTTTTTACGTCAATCACAAAAATATTGCCAGCTAAAAACTGGGGTTTCTCTTGGGTGTACTTGGTTTCCACTTGGTAGCCGTAAAGGTAAAACTTAATTTTGTTAGCTAGGGTTAATCTGTGAACCACTAAATTATTTTTATTGCACCCAAAAAAAAACCCCCCTATTTTACTAGGGGGGCTTTAAAATCTAGCTAGGGGATTAAGCTGATTTTTTTACTTCACCTGAAACACTTAAATTTTCAGTAGCATTAGTATAAGCATTTCTTATCTCGTTATTTTCTAATAATGCTTTTATGTTGCCTAGACTTTCAATGGCTCTTTCATCTAACAGATCAAGTATTTTAGCCTGATCTTTTTTAGTTGCTATATTGTAAATTTTTTCTAATTCTTTTTCAAAATTTACTGCCATTGAGCCAAAGTTTATTTTCG
>VMHT01177073.1_pt1 | contig 20279 bp, 38 predicted proteins | sample 4693611 | NCBI WGS metagenome assembly VMHT01 (sample SAMN12280063, study PRJNA550983) | marine metagenome | isolation source: seawater sampled from same location over 5 years 0.02-0.2 micron viral filtrate | place: USA: collected off the coast of southern California halfway between the port... ...
ATTGCTTATAACCTGACATATAACCAAGTACGTCTTGGTCAAATTGGTCGGCTAGTCTATAAGCTGCTCTATCTGATGCTAACTGTTGAAAGTTAATATGAGAATGAGCTTCTTCAATGTCATCCACTTTAAATGCAAAGTAATTAGCTTTGTCAATTGTAAGTGAAAATTCTTCGTCATCAAGGTCTTGAGGAGTAATAGTTGTTCCTCTTGCATATTCCTTGACTGTTATTTCTGGTTCTTTGATAACCTTAACGGAATCGCCCATATTAGCAATCTCACCAAAGTAATCACTGTTAGTGATAGCTTCAGCGACAGACCCCTTGCGGAAAGCAAGTTGAACCTGTTTGCTGTAAATAATAGGACTAAAATTACCGTTAGGAAGATTACCATAACCAGCTGCTGCTGTAAATGCCATTTTTAAATCTCCTTAAACATTTATAATACACGCATAATACGTGTTGCTTTTAGTCATTTTACTTTATAAGGACCATTCATGCGTTGAGGTTGTACGTGAGATAGCTAGTCTCTTGTAGGCTCACATAATTGGGTAATCTCTAAAGTTTAGTGGTAGTATATTATAAGTGTCCTAGAAAGGGGTTATAATATACCTTTAGTTACATATAGTTATACTTAGAAATAACTATTTGTCAACATTCTTTTTTAATTATCTTGCAGAACCTGATACATCATATATGAAGTTACCTGACCTGATAGCTTCCATTATGGCATCAGCCTGTTTTTCATAAGCTGCAGCGGACATCTTTTGAACATCAGACTCACGTATTTTTTTACCTGACTCAGAAGTATCAACTTTAGTTTTTGTAGCTTTCGTGCCAACATCCATAGCAGCGCTTTTATCATTTTTTGCTGTGTCTTTCTTGCCAATGTTTCTATCTGCCTTGTAGAGGTCAATGGCTCTTGCTGCTGACCTTGCATCATTATCGTTTTCATATAGTGCATCCTGTACCCATTTTGGCTGTTCTTCAGCCCACTCATGGAAGTCATCACTGTCTCTAATAGTATCAAAGTCAGGATGAAGTCTCATTAACTCTGCTTCAGCTTTCTCCTTTTTAGCTTCAACAGACATTTCATCTATCTTTTGTAACCTTGCCTCTAACTGCTCTGACTGTTCTCTAGCCTTCTTCATAGCAATTGTTTCGACAATTTTAGCTACATCAGGGTATTCATTTGCCCATGCTTCTATGTCTTCATCAGATTTAGGTAGCTTAATCTCTTTCTTAGTTGCTTTAGATAATTGTTCTTTTAAATCATCTAACTGCTTCTGAAACTCTCGTTCTTTCTCTTGGGTATGTCTTCGTAAGTCTCCATAACGCTTTTTAAAAGTTTTCTCTTCAGCAGAAGTCGGTTCTTCTTCACTCTTATCTTCCGATTCTTCAACCTTAGTTTCAACTTCACCCTTTTGCTCTTTCAATAGCTGTTCTAATTCTTGTTCTTCTTTTTTTATTCTTTCTTCTTGTGTGTAAGGTTTACTCACAAATGCAACTTTTTTAGGTGTTGCTTCCTTAATCATAGCATCTGCCATTTATTTTCTCCTTGGGGTTATCGTAGCCATTTATTGTTGGGGGATAAGTAGCCATTAATTGCGGATTACTTTTTAGAAGCTAATCCACCTCGCTTCATCTTTTTAGTTTTCTTTTTTAACTTAGGTATAAAACCACCTTTAGCAGTAGAGTAACCTACATCACCCATACCACCCATCTCTGAAGGTGCAGAATCAAAACCACCGTCTCCTCCACCGTCATCTCCCATAGACATGCCTGCTTCCCTGCCTGTTATTCTGCCTTCTGCTTCAGCTTTTTCTTGTGCCGCTTTATTTGCAGCTATTCTTTCTCTTGCTCGTTTTTGTTCTGCAAATGCAAGATTCATCTGTCTTTGTTTTTCTTTTTCTTCTGCTTTTTCTTTAGCCAATCTATCTGCTTCTGCATCTCTAGCTATCTTAGCAGCTCTAGCTTCAGTAAACCTATCTGTACCTACACCTGTTCTAATAGCTTCATCTAACTCTCTTACTTGTGTTCTTGTTAAATCATCTATTCTAGATGAAGCGGGTTCAGTAAATTTACTGCCTTCTAATATTTTATCTATATCAATAATGTCTTGTGGTTTGGTTCTATTTAAAGTTTTAGTAGCGTCTTTTGCTTTATTTATAATATTACCTAGTTTATCATATCTAGGAACATCCATTCCTATTTTTTTAGCCACTTCTGCAAGAGCAGTAGATTTTATACCTACAGCCTTACCAAGTTGTGTTAGTTGTCCTAATGTTTGGTCTTTAATTGCCTGAGCAACATTTGCTGTTGCTGGTTGAAAATTTACTCTACCTGTAGCATTGTAGTTATCAATACTTTGTAATCCTACTGTTCCATCGAAATTGTATTGAACAGCATATTCTGTACCGCCTATAGTAGTTCTAGCACCGCCTAAAGCGGCAGTTGCGTCATCTCCATCACTAGCACTATCTTGTATTGTTTCAACTTTTGCTGTTGGAGTTTTTGTTTCTTCAGCAGCTTTTTCCGTTGCTTCTGGTGTAGGTACAAAACCATCAGGAATAGGATATATTGTAGAACCTAAAGTACCATCAGGATTGACAAAATGTGGTATCATGCGAACTTGTCTTAATTTAGCATTGTAGTATCTAACACTTTTAGTTTGAGGTGCTCCTGTACCTGCTCCAGGTGCTTCATCTACTCCTGTTAAACCTTTAAAAGTGCCAGGTGCATACAATTTTGGAATTTGACCTGGTGTAGGTACATAAGCACCTCTTTGTGCTTCTACCACTCCACCTATATTATACTCTAAATCATCTTCAATGTCAAGGTCTGTTTCATCAAAAGGTAAATCGTCAGGCATTGTTGCTTCATCTGAATTACCCATTTGACCCATCTCTTCCATAGCTTTTAAACCTTGTTTGGCTTCTTGTCGCATCATCATAAGTTTTTCAAGACCTATGTATCGAACAACATCAGCAGGAAATACAAACTCACCTTCACTTAATTGTGCAGGTATGTCATCTCTCACTTCTTCTCGTGTAGAACCCGGGGGTACATCGTTGCCTGATACCTCATCAACCATGCCACCTTCTTCTTTGAGACCACCGTCTTCAAACATTTCCATTTGTTTATTGATAGAAGCACCTTTAGCAGCTTTTAATTCTTTTGGTCTGTTGCCTTTTTTTACCTCTTCTTTTTTAATCTCTTCAAAAACTTTCTTTACTTCTTCATCTCGGACTACAGGTAGAGCTTCTAATTCTCCCTTAGTATCTTCTTTTGCATCTATTTCTTTTCTTTCCTGCAAACCCATTTTTATTCTGTATGCTCTTTTAACATCATCATCTGAATCAAAATAATTATTACGATTTCTAGGGTCTTGCTCGTGATATGTACCTTCTTTTTTGCGGTACTCTTCTAGCTCTCTAAAACCCATCATTTTAAATTCATTATTGTCTGCCATTTACTTCATCCCTTAGTAGTTTAAGTTTATTCAAAATCGCTATTGCACCCTGAGACCTATGTAGAGTAATTATGTCACTAGATTGCTCTAGTATTTTATGTTGCTTACTTATTTGTAAGTCAATGTAATCATTGAAGCTGTTCAGTAGCTTGTGGTTGTTCACTAGAGGCTTGATTTGCTGCAGCACCTGCCTGTCCGTCATTTCCTGAGAATCCTTGCTCGTTTGGTAAAGGAGCTTGTCCTGTACCTATATTACCACCACCTGCTCCTGTGGGGTCTAATGGGTTAGCACCGACAGGTGGTTGACCTGCCTGTTGAGGTTGTTGGACTTGTTCTTGTGGCATAGCACCCTGCATACCTTTTAATATCTCTGCTTGTACTGCTGCCTCATCCATGTTATTTGTTACCTTTTCAGGGTCTAGTTCCATAGACTTTGCTATCTCTCTTATAATATATGGAAACTTAGCAAATGGAGCAAGTGCCGGATTAGATGCTACCTGTAGGAAAGACATTAATCTTTGACTACGTACTTCGTTAGCCATAAGACTTTCTGTTCCTCTAGCTTGTACCTCTAAGTCACCTTTTATATCTTTGTTAAAGTTAAACTGCATATTAAAACGAAACATACCTTCGCCTAAAGGTTTTAGTAAGTAATCATCTACATTCTTTATAACAGTCTTAATACTACCTGCAGCTGCATTCATAAGCATTGATATACCAGATGCTGTTCTACCTACACCCTGCACACCTGTTTGCCCATGTGCAAATGATGGAAAGCCTGTACTCTCATCTGCCAGTTGTCTAGCTTTATCAAATAACTGTAAGTTCTCATTTGATACGTTAGGAAACTTTGTACCGAAGATAGCTTGACCTGGTGCACCACCTTGCCTTCTAAATACTTTACCCGGATACACTGATAAGTCTTGTCCTGGAACTAAATTGGTCTCATCTACTTCTATAAGTAAGTTTCCTGATAATACTGCATTATCTACAGACATTCTCATAAAGCCGTTCATCAAGGTCTGTGTATCATCCATGTTTTCAGCTAAACCTACACCAAAGAAGGAATATGGATTAAGTTCGTAAGGAGCTGCCATATAAGGTATAGTGGCAGGTTTGAAAGGATTAAGAACCATTCTTATCAGCTTACCATTGCTAATCCATATATTAGCTTGTAACTCGTCAAATTCTTTTAAGTCTTTTGGTATATCTACATCATTTTCTTCAAGCATGTCAACATCGCACATACCCCAATATTCTAATACCTCAAACCTGTCTATTCCATGGTCAGGTGCATAATCAGATAAATCATCTTCCCAATACTTTTTATCATAAGACTCACCTGCAGCAATTACCTCATCAATAACATTACTACGAAAGTAAGGTCTTTTCTTTAATGCACGTAATTGACTTCTTGACATTTTATGTCTTTCAATGACATATTGTGCTTCATCCATGTTTGATGCATCAGGGTCAGGAAAAAAATTCCACACGGATACATGTGATGTAGAAGGTACAGTTTTAAATATAGGGCTGTAGTTACCTTCTTCATCCCAATTAGGATATTCTTTATCTACAGCAAAAGGACCTTTCATTACCCCTGTACCAAACAATGCCATCTCAAATGCTGTGCTTCTTAATTGCTTACTTGCATTTGATTCTTGTAATTGGTCTATGATTTGCTTTTCCATATTTTTGGCAGCAACCATAGCAGGACTAAATGTTATAGCAGTAGGTGTTTTACCTACCCCTTCTTCCAAACCTTCAATTTCTCCCAGCTTTTCTTGTAGAGGACCCAGCATTTCTGCCAACGTTTTTTCTGTAGCACCTTTAGGTAAATCTCTGCCGTCACCTTTAAAACCGTAAGGCGAAGATAACGCAGTATCTCCTCTAAGCTCTTCAGGCTTTTTTGGGTCAAAGTTAACATCTGCTGCAACACCTTCAGGTAACACTGTTGGCTCAACGCTAATAGGAAACTTGTTACCTGCAAATAATACATCAACAATTTGTCCATAAGCTGCGAGAGTTTTGGTTTTAGTGACTTTGATAAAAACTCTTGACTTTTCTGCTTCAGTAAATTGTACATCGCTTCCGTATAACCCCCTATAGTTTCTATATGACCTTAACCATCTTTCTTCGTCATTATTACGATAGTCTTCGGCACGTTGATATCTTTCCATAACAAAAGGAATAATACCACTTACTCCTACATCACCAGATGCAGTTTCTTCTACATCTTCTAATGCTATAGAATCATCGTCTAATGTTACTTCGTCTTGTTCTGCCATGTTATATCCTTAATATCCAAACGTAGAGTCTGCCATCGGCATACTACTACTAGGTCTTCCCATAGGGTCGTAGTCAAATATACTAAATCTTGGTCTTGACATTATACCATATCTTAACGCATCATACAAGTGGTCTTCTGCTCTTGTATCTACATCTTCAGGATTTTTCTTATCCAAAGGTAATGCAGGTAATTGTGCAACTGTGTTTGTACAAGTATTAAAAAATACTAGTCTTGGTTGTTCTGTAAACTCATCTATCTGTAAACGTCTATGTATTTCATTTTTTCCTGATACACGACTACCTTTACTTCTATCTGATGGTCTCCAACGACAACCCTTCATAATCATCTGTTCAGCCAAAGAAGGACCAGTATCACCACGTTTATGCCAAAGAGAGCTATCCAAAACCCCATACTTAATATTTCCATCATCAGCTTCAGCATCTAATATCATATCTGCCAAATCTGTGGCAAGGACTTTACTACAATACAACTCTCTATATACAATAATCTGCTCGTCTGGAGAAACAGCAAACCACAACACACCACTATAAGAGCCGTAACCATAATCGCAAGCCCTAAATTTAACCCAATTTCTTGGAATTGGAAAAGGCTCAACAACGTGAATATTCCTATCAAACTCAGTAAAAGCAGCACCTTCTTTAATATCCCAATCACCTTCAAGCAACTGCTTACGTTGGTGTTCAGGTAAGGAAAGAAGCATTGCTTCATAGTCACCTTGGTCTGCGAGATATGGGTTGTCTGATAATCTTGCAGGTATAAATCTTCTCTTAAATAACGCTTGTCCTGCTTTACTGTGTCCTTTGGGATAGGAAAGGACATTACCTGACTCAATATCTGTGGCATCAAATTGTTTTCCGTATGGTGCAGGGTCAATGAACATTTTCTTGACCCACTGATGACCCGGACCTCCGGGGTTAGTTGTTGCTCTCATATACACAGGTAAATCATGTGCAGTAGAACGCAAACGTGAACGCATATAGTTCCAAGCATACGGAGTAGACCATTGGGTTAATTCGTCAAACCCTATCCAACTAAATGCCAAACCTTGATAACGAAGTACATCATCGTCTCGGTCTAGGTATGACATCCATAATCTTGCACCTGATGGTGCTTCCCATTGCATCTTTCTTTCTGACCACTTTATACCCTTCCATATTTGAGGATACATTTCCTTAGATTTAAATATAAGTTCTCTAAGTTCTTCTGTTGTGTGTCGTAGTAGCAACCCACTAAATGATGGATGACCCATATATCTTAAAGGGTCTGCAAGCATGGCATATGATTTACCACCTCCTGCTGAACCACCATATAATACTTCTCTTTCCCCTGCTGCAAGAAACTCTGTCTGTGGTCCTGCATTTGGTTTGAAGATTACATTTTGTTCTTCAATCGGTACTGCTTCAACGTCTGATACTTCTTGTATCTTAGGCTCTTGCACCTGTGGTTTGTTCTTCGATGGCTTTCGCTTTCTCGATTGCTTTCTCGGCGTAAGCTGCCCACTTTCTGAGAGTTCTAGCTTTGTCCTTACGTTGTTTTTCATTCATTAACCTTTTTCTCAACCCTACATGAGATATCTCTCTACCTGTTTTAGTAGTGAGCCAATTTGCTACTTCACGATATGAATATTGTTTTACGTACTTTCGTGCTACTTCTATAGCTTCTAACTCAAATGGTATAGGGTCAAGTAAATCAGAATCTTCTTCATTTAACTTATATCCAAATGGAACAGTTCTAGCTATGCGAGGTATCTGTATCCATTCTTTTTGTTCTTCATCTTTTAAATCTGTTGGCTGTGGAAGTTTCCACTTACCTACACTTCTATCCATCATTCTTTGGTGGCAAGAGCATAACACCACCAGTGCTTTCTACTTGCATCTTCTCTGTCTTCACTAAGCCTGTCCTATCTAGTAATTCTTTTGCTGCCATCATCTTGTCTTTTAAACCTAGCTCTGTAGGGTCATATAAGCCTCCTACCATAGCCATAGCAGCTTTAGGTGCATTCCTACTCATAAAAAGCTGTGTAGCCTCTAGAATCTCATCTTTCAGCGATTTAACGATATCTGTAGTACTAGAGCTTTCAGAATATCCTGCTAACTTTTTAGCTGCTACTACATCTCCACCTGCTTCATCAAATAAAACAGACAGAAACTTTTGTTGTCTTTCAGTTAGTTCTCTACTCATTATGCTATACTTTCTCTTGCATACACTCTATCAACTCGTGTTATCAATCTCTGTGCTCTGTTAGGAGTTTGTTTGAACCAACGAGAATCTTCCATCTCGTCTGCCATCTTTGCCCAATCACAATCTTCTACAGCAGCAATCATGTTCTTAAATTTGGATAAACGAGGTCTACCTAATTGGAAGCACATATTGGCTAATACATGTTGTATATCTTCAGGTAGATTATCAAATTGCGAAAACAATAGGTTACAATCTTTTATAGTCGTTTCTATGTCTTTCGCAAACCAATCATCCACTTGTTCATGTGGAATCCTTGTTCCTATGGGTTTTTCGTAATACTCTTCATCCCATTCTGTAATCAGATGTCCAATACCCCCTGTAGGGTATCCTTCTGAACATTTATATATTTCGTACTTAACACCTTCATCGTCTGCTATTTCATCTTGTAGTTTTATTAAGTTCATTGTCTTCCTTTACATGCACAAGTCTTGATACTTGGTTGTGTGTAGTCTATGCTTAGATAAGTCTCCGCTAGAATGTATAAATAAGTTTTTAAACCAAGTAACCATTATTTCTTCCTCATAATCTTCATAGCCTGACCTGCACCCTTAATACCAAACGATGCACTAATTGCTATAAACAAAAGGTACTGATACCACTCAGGAAGTGTATTCAATACCTCAAACCCTGTTCTTACATATTCTGTCATGCTAGGAATGAACACTAGTATAGCAGGTAAAAGTAAAACTGTCAAGGCAAATTCGTCTTTCCATGAATTATCTGTGGCATCTGCCATAGACTTTTCCCATTCAACTTCGCCTGTTGCTACCTTCTCAGCTACAACTGCTTTAGCTTTAGCTTGTGCTACCTTTGCCTGTCCTTCAGCTTTAACCTTCTCAACCTTGCTGTCCATCCAAGAACTAGCGAGATTTGCGATTGGTCCTATCAACGCTGTTAACATGATTATCTCCTTTATGTTCGTGACCCATCCAAATGCCAAAGACACCTGTCATCACACCCATAACTACTGACACGAAAGCTGACTGAGCTGCTGTTGGTGCATCAAGTTCCATAAACCATTCAGCACATCTCCATGACATTACTGTGCTTGCAAGCATCATACATCTTGGTAGTATCTTCCATTCTAAGAATTGTTCAACGGTTACCACTAAAGTCTTTCCTGCCTAATTCTTTGTTTTGCTTGCCACTGTCTAAGAGCCTTTACGTGTTTTAGCATTAGATAGTTTCCTACCTTCTGGAAGGGCTTCGCTAAAGCGAGATAAAATTCGTATTTTTTCATCTAAATCTCGCCGTTTTTGAAGCAATCTTTTTGGGCTGTTTAGATACCTGTCTACCTGCTCTAGTTGCTTTTCGTTTAGCAGCCGTACTGGCGGCGTATTCACTGGGAGAAAGAGCCTTAATTGCTTTTTCAGGTAGATAACGTTCACCTGTTGCTTTACTCCCCTGTGTACTAGGCTTCCCACTTTTAGTTCGCCACTTTTGTTTTGTCCAATTTGCTAGGGATTTTTGTGGTGCTCTCATATGCTTCCTTTATTTGTTCTATTGTTCTAAAGCATCCTGTACAGACATTTCCTTGTAACTTGCAGATGCCTACACACGGACTCAAAACTTTCCTACCCATTTACCTGCTGCCCATGCTAACAGTCCTGCAAAGAATATAACAACTATAAATGCTATTCCGTAACCTACATATTCCATCAACTCTTGTTGACGCTTCTCTGCCATCTTTTCTTGATAACGTCTAGACTTACGTGCTTCAGCTTGGAAGGCTTGCCAATCTTGCCACAATCCGGGTCTGCCTAGATATATCATCATCTTCTTGAGTTCTTCTTCTTTTTCTTTTATCTGCTCAAGAGCCATGAACTCTTCTAAGTCTGAACCTCCTACACCTTTAGCTTTCTTTTTCTTTAGATTCTTTTCTATTGCTTCTTTAGAGAATACAAAATCGCTTATATGTTTCGCACATCCACTCAGTTCTTTACCGTTGGACACAAATTGTTTTATGACACTGAAAGCAGCGTTAGCTGCGGCTAGTTCTGCTAACATTTTATTTTTTCCTTATAGGTTTACAGTATGCTGTTATCTCTAAATTAGCTCCTTCCTTTTGTGGTATTGAAGGTTGGTTGTGCAGTCTCTCTGCAAAGTATAAACATCTATCTATATCTTGGAAGGTTTGTGTTTGGTCTACTACTCTTAATCCCATCATAAACACAAGCACAAACTCAATCATTTATTTACACAGGTACGCCTTGTACCTCCTCATTCTTTTTTTCTGTGTGACATTCACAGTTACATTCTTCAACATCACATTCGTAGCATTTGCATGTATCACACTTTTCTTTTGTCATTTTCGTGTTTCTTTCTTAGTTGCTCTTTTGCTATTCTTGCAAGTCTTGCTTGCTCTTTCTTCCCAGATACCTTGGCTCGTTGTTCAAGGACTGTAAGTATTTGTATCTTTCTCGCAAATGGTTTATTAATTCTCTTAACTTTTGCAATGGTTGCCTTGGCATCTGAGACTGTAGCGAACTTGATGCTAACTGTGTCTTTAGGGTTTTCATCCGTATACAGTCTTCTGTCACTACCTTTTGGTTTTTTGCCTGTGCCAACTTTAGGGTCTGCCTTCTTCTTTGTCATCAACCTCTGTATCCACCACCTTTTGCTTTGTATTGCTTGGCAAGCATTTGGGCTTTTCTCGCAGACCATTGTCCAGCTCCACCACCTTTTGAACCCGACTTGATTTGGCTAAATAATCGCTTACGCATGGTTGGTTTAGTATAATTCCCAGCACTGTTTACGGTACTCCCACCTTTGTTTAACTTGATTTTAGATAAAGCCTTTGCCTGACCTGCATGTGCTTTACTAGCTTTCTTTAATTTACTTGCTACTTTTTTTATTGTTGCTTTTGCTTTTTTTACTGCCATCTCTATCCTCATATAGATTATTAAATGTAGTATATGGGTCTAAGTAAGACTCATGTGACTCTGCTGAGTGTGTCCACTGTGATGGCGTAAAATCAGGAGCACCTTCACCTGTAACCCATAAAGCAGGACTTGTGGCTCTTACTCTGTTATTCGGCAAGGCTACAATGTTACCTGTCCATTTACCTGCATCAATCAAATACATTACGTGTGATTGTTTATGCTGTGCAGGGTCATCTGCTATGTCACTGTCAGTATAGTCCACTGTGAACATATACTTAGCTTTGTAAAACTCGTTGTCTATCTTACACAGCCACGGACTAGAACTTACTCTATCCATCACTATGACACTGTGATTCCTAGACTCACAATCCCATGGTTGACACAAGTGGTCTTCCATTGGCTCTGCCCACTCATCTACAGGTATGTCAGCTACAAGTGCTTGTATAGGCATCCTTGCCCACATTGCACCACCATGTATATTTTCGTCTTCAGTACAGCCTGTGAATACGACCTGAAAACTCAATGACCTATCAGGTATAGTATTAACAGCAAAAGCTAATGCGTGGAGATATTCTCCGTGGTAGTCCAGATGATTACATGTGAACTCCCTACGTACCCAACATTTAAAATGTGGTACGTTACTTATCAGATAGGGCATTACTTCTTTTTAGCGGCTCCACCTTTAGCGTACATCTTAGTTTTTTTAGTTGCACCACCTTTAGCCATATACTTAGTCTTCTTCATGCCACCTTTAGCCATGTATTTTGTTTTCTTTTTCATTGCGGCTCCTCCACTCATCATTTTTTTCTTTTTATCTGTGATGCCAAACTCTTTTTTTAACTTAGCCGCATTCTCAGGTGCTTTATTTTCTAATGTAGCAATTAAATCCATTATTTTCTTTTTTGTCAATCCATAGCTACTAGGACTTTGTGTTTTTGCCATTATACTTTCCTCACTAATTTTTTAGCATTACGTGTTCTCTTAAAAGAACGATTTGCAGTTTTAGATGTAACAGCTAGATTACCTATTCTGTTATCTCTAGGATTGCCATTTCTGTGGTGTACGTCTTTGCCATCACCTTTGGCTGTGCCACCACCCTTCATAACTATCTTACGTGCTTTATTCCTACCTGCCCTGTTTACTTTCTGTGCAGGTTTAGAATGGTAGTTTGCGTACTCTTTTTTGTAGTTACGGTTAGGCATTAGTTGCCTGTTATTTTTTTATAGGCTTCCATACCTCCAGGACCACTAGCTCTTAATGCTTTTAGTCCAGGGTTGTCTGTAACAGAACCACCTGCTGAGTACATATGTTTCTTTCCACCTGACATGCCACCGTAAGCCATTTCAGCTTTTTTCTTTTTCATTTTCTTCATATCTTTTTTGTCCATAATTGAAATGATTATAGCCATGCCTTTACCTTTTTTAGCCATTATTTCTTCCCCTTCTTGAGCATACCACCCCTAGAGTTAAACTTTACGTTTGTATCTTTACCTGACTTATCTTTCATCATAAGCTGTTTCTTTTTTGGTTTAACTTTTGGTTTGATTGACTTAGGTCTTGATGGTGGAGCTTTAGGTGGAGTATCTTTAACTGTTTTTTTCTTGAAAGGAGTTACTGTTTCTGACTTAGACTTACCTACCCTTTTTCTTTCATCGGCACGTAGAGTACCATCACCCATTTTTTTTATTCCGAGTAAGTCATTTATAAAGTCACCTGCAGTATAAGCAGCAACCGTGCCACCTACACCTATTCCTCCTCCTACTAATTTATCTATCTTTTTTTCTATTTTAACTCTGTCTTTACCTACTGTTATCCCATCTTTTTTGCTAGTTCTTCCAGGCAAACCTTTAGTAGACAACCCCAACTTTTTTAATACCTTTTCTTGCATAGGCTTAGTTAGCTTGTCTATTGCTCTCATTACACCTGTATAAGTTACTGCCATTTTATTCTCCTACCATTTTACCTTATGTGACCAATACTTCGCTGATAACTTTGAAGTTGGTTTACCTTGAGCATTGTGCCTTGCATAATAACTCTTCTTACGTGCCTTATCCTTCGCTGAGGTAGGATTCTTACCAGCACCTTTTACACCCTGTTGTCCAAAGCGTATGAATTTGTATGTGTCACCTTCTTTTGCCATTACGCAGTGTGACTTCGTTGGATGGTTAGGTGTTCTCTTAGGTTTGTTTACACCTTTGAGACCTTCTTCCTTCATTTTATTTTTGACTCGTTCAGGTATAGCCATTTAAATATCCAATTTCTTTTCGTCTGAAATACATTTATACCTAGTTGCAACATATTCAGGCATCCAATCAGGCAATTCCATTGCTATCTCATATGCTCTCACTTCACATTGCTTCTCGGTTTGGTACGGACCTTTTATATCTTTTAGTGTCTGACAGACCTGTGGGTCTTTTAACATACAGACATATACAAATGCCTCAAACATTGTCTAACATCCCTTCTGCTTTCATAGCTGTCTCTACATGCTTCAAGGTGTATCTCACACCTGTATCAGCTTCGATGGCAGCACGTACATAAAATACAGAACTATGGGGGATATGTAAGTTTTTTAGTTTATTAGTACGGATAGCATCATAGAAACTTTCTAAAATGTTCTCTGGTGTCTCTAGTTTTACTGATTTTTTCATGATTGTCAAGGGGTAAAGTATATTTAGTACAGATAATTAATATATCTATGTACATTTAAGTGTTTCATATAAGTGTATTTAACAAGAATAAGTAATTATCATTTATATGTATCATTTAAGTGTTAGTTATACATAATTATACTCGATTTTGGAAATGTTGTCAAGCTCAATTATTTTTATTTGTGTATATTCTTATTTTCGTGTGATAAAAATGTCACACATTATTGGCATATTGTCTGTTTTTAGGTGTGTGTGTTGCAAATATGTCACACTTTACTAGGTATATAAGTGTTCAACAGTTGTACTAGTGGTTAACACTTTAAAAATCACTTCTGTGTATTTCTCTGTATACGTATACCTGGTACCCCCACCTGTCGCATGCCCTGCCCACCTTGATTTCTATCACTTTTTCCTAGTTTCAAATAAAAAATACTCTTAGATATAGATAAATTGTACATTTTTTATGCTTTACTCTAGCTAAGTCATTGATTTTATTACATTTTCTATGCTCTAACCAACTGATTATCTATCAGTTACCATTTAATATGTATCTCAAAACTACCTAACCCCTTGATATTGTTACGAAAATATACCCTAGATGCATGAAACCTTTTTTGCATTATATAGTAACAACTTTTTTTATACCCTTACAAACCTTAAACAATCAAAATAATTCAATTAAAATATCCAATAAAAACAAACACTTAACAAATTAATTCAATTTATTTCAATTATTCGCTTTACATTCTCATTCTCTTTTGCAATACTTCAATTATCAGCAAGGCAACTAGCCAAGTTGGTAAGAAGTAAAAGAAAGTTTTTAGTTTGAGAAAAGCGTTCTTTTGATAAGCAAAAGCAACTAAGTCTTATTAATCGCAACAAAACAAAATAAAAGGTTTCAGTTTTGAGATAATCGTTCTTGTAACAACTTTCCCAAAACATTTTAAAAAAACTTCTTGACTAACAAAACTAAAACTGCTCTACTGATAATACGAAAAGACAGAAGGAAACGACAACCTTTTAAAAAAATAGTGCAAGTGCGGACTTTAAACCGAACCTATCAAGTGCAACTTCACTATACGATAGATGCGAATTCTTACCCATACGTGGGCAAGACGTGGGCTAACTAGGTGTGCCAAAAGGGTGGTAACTTCTTAGACTAGACAAGTGCCAAGTAAGAGGCTTGTTGAATATGGGAAAAGTGCGACAACAGAAATCCTAGGGTGGTCAATGGTAAGAGTGCGAGAAATTTCTAGAAGGGCAAGTTTTGTTTGTTGTCTTGTCCTTTCCCTACGGTGCTAGGGCTTTAATCTACAAACTATACTACATGAAAAGTAAGCTAAGAGTTTAAGTGAAAAACACTTGGGTTGTATAACTAAAACAATTACCTTATGGCATCAAGATAAATGCCTCATGTAATGAATTAAACCTTAATGACTAAGGGCATTGTGATTACTTTTTATGATGCCCTTGACATTGTGTTGTTAAAGGGTATAATGCCCTTAACTTTAACCATTAATGGAGAATACAACATGGCTATTAAAACAATCAATGCAACTTTTTGGAAACAATCAACGGGTTTAACGGGTCAAAACTTGACTGAATCAAATCAAAAAAAGTTTACTAGAGTTGCTAAAAAGTATAAGAAGGTTACAGAAAAGTCACTTTCTAAGACTAGATTATATAAGGCTAGTAGGGTTGGAGCAAGAAACTTGAAGAAGGAGTTTGGTACTAGAATTGGTAGTACTAGCATTGCGACCTTTGAAATGTTACTTACTGCAATTGATAAAGAACTTAATGGAGTTAAGCACTCTATTGAGTTTGGTGAGTTTCAAGTTAAGTCTTACAATGACTTTGCTAACTCAACTGCTACTAGGAAAAAAGCCTAGTAAGGTTAAGTACAATGTGATATATTCCCCTTGTATCGCATTGTACCCTTTAACTACACAACTAAACCAACTTAGGAGAATACCCCATGACTAGTAGACAAGAACTGTTTATGATGCTAGATAGAGTTAATAAATCTTACAATCTAGAACTTGACTTAAATCATTCATCAATATATGGTGGTTGGCAGTTAACAAATAAAGAAGGCAGTACTATAATTAAACATAGAGTACCCATAAGAGAAATGTTATCTTTTCTTGATGGTATGAGTAAAGCAAAGGAGATATTATGATTACAACTAAAAACATAATAGCTATATACAAACTAGCTAAACCAAGTGAGATAAAACATGGCTTGACTTGGTACGTCAATGCTAACTCAGATTGTAAGGAGATAGCTGAGAAACTTGAACTACCCTTACATATTGTGATAGGGGTAGTATCTGCACTAAGTCCTAATAACAAATGGGAACGTAACGTAATCAATGCAGAAGATTTATGTACTGCCTTTATCAATGGGCAAGATATGGATAGCATAAAGGTTAGCACATATCATAAGATGAAGGAGAAAGCATGGAGTATATTACAATCAATGCCAAGCTATGATGAAACTATTGAGATACTTAATGGCAAGAAAATTGTATCCTTCTTTAGGAATATAAGTGGTGATGAAACTGATATCACTATTGATGGACATGCTAGAAATATTTACTACAATGATAAACAAGGCTTGACAACACCTAATACAAACATTAAAAAGAATGAGTATAAGGACATACAAAAGGCATATGCTAGGGCATCTAAAAAGCTAGGTATCAAGGCATACGAATTGCAAGCTATAACATGGGTAGCATGGAGAAGAATACATGGAATTGGATAAGGTATCTATCAATAGGCTAGTACCTATATACTTAATGAGTTCATACTTGTACTATGAACATGATAAGAATGTACTAGACGATACACAATTTGACTATGTCTGTAAAAAGTTATATGATAATTTTGATGACGTTACACATATGCATAAACACTTACTTGATAAAGATAACTTGAAAGCAGGTAGTGGGTATGGTATAACTTACACTAACTTAATAATCAGTAGTGCTTTAACTTGGTATAAGGAGAATAGCTAATGACACAAAAAAATGATGTAGTTACAAAACTAAAACATATAATAAAAGTGGCTAGAGAATATGAGATAGATGCTCAATCACAAATAGATGGATATAATTATTTAATAAATGATGTAGAAAAACTTTTGAAGGAGATACAATATGATACAAGTAACTAGACAATCTGTATTGACAAGACAAATGAACACAATGGAACTGCCCATATCACAAGAGCATCTAAATATATATGATACTGTTGGAGATATACTAGTACAAGATGCTTTTCCTAATTTGGATAAGGAGCAACGGGAGTTCTTGATAAGTGGTATCACACCCCAAGAATGGAATGAAACTTTTGGAGATAATGAAGATGCATAAACTAATATTACAAATTGAAAATGATATAGCTAATAAGTATAAATATATAGTTTGGGTTGGTGGTTGTGATGACTACTATTCTAACTATAAAGATGCCAAAAAAGATGCTGACAAATGGAAAGCTAAAGGCTATGATGATGTAATAATTGAACAAATATAGGAGAAATAAATGAAACATTGGTATACTAAAGAAGAAATGGGCGAAGGTTTCCAATATAATCAAGAGGAACATGATGACAATCAATATAATTCCTTGGTTGTCATTGATGAGCATGAGGAAAACACCATGAGAACTAAATATCTTATGCGAGATGTGTGGGATATGGAGAAACTACTTGACTTAAAGAAACATTTAGATAATATAATATTAGAAAGGAAACAGTAATGGCTAAAAATCAATTCGGAAAATCAAAAGAAATAGATAATGCCTATGCAACATATAGAGTTGACAACCCTAGCAATGGCATGTATTTTGAGTGGAAAATCCTTAAGACTTATCAAGTAAAGTCTAATGAGGATAAGAATCAGTATGCTAGATGGTTTACTGCATGTAAATCGCCTATGACATACGATAGTTGGGAGTATGGAGATGCTTATATACATGAAATCATGTCTGTAAACCCTAAATTAATCAATGCAACTGAAGAATGGAGAAAAGAATATGACATTAACTAGTAAAATTATATTAATGGTATGCCTAATGATGGGAACTGCTATGTTTATCAATGGGTTAGATGCAATAATGTATGAAGTAGGTATGATTTATATCTTGTCATATACATTATCAATAGTGATGCTATGTGTAGGCATTAGAATATTAACAAAGGTAGAGGATAGCACACATGGAAGAGGAAGAACTGTATAATCTTTTTGAGGAAACTCTTAGAGATGATGAAGAAGATTACCTACCCCTAGAAGAAATACCAACTTTATATGGAGATTGCTATGGCTAATGCTAGTGCAAACATAACTGAAGTAAACCTAAAACTAAAACCAAAAGAGTTATCTATGATTGTTGACTCACTCTATAGAGATTTAGATGATATGACAACAGGTAATGATGATTTCTCACAAGTAACTTTGAATGTTGATGGTAAGCTACCTTTCTATAAAGTAGAAAAACATTCTGACTCACACGTTAGAAAATGGTTTATCAAGTATAGAAGATTGGCTGTACAACTAGATAGAATGTATGTTAAGGTAAGAAAACTAGGAGGAACATGGTAATGAATGTACTAAGTTTATTTGATGGTTGTAGTGGTGGTCAACTTGCCTTGCAAAAGGCAAATATCCACGTAGACAACTACTATGCAAGTGAGATTGACAAGTATGCAATCAAGGTAACTCAAGCTAACTTTCCTAACACTATTCAGCTAGGAGATGTTACAGACTTAGACCCACATGAAATAAAATATTGGGATATTGATTTGCTTATGGGTGGTTCGCCTTGTCAAGGCTTCTCATTTGCAGGACATCAGCTTAACTTTGATGACCCACGTAGTAAGTTATTCTTTGACTTCATACGTATAAGAGATGAGTGTAAGCCTAAGTATGTACTGCTAGAGAATGTACGAATGGCTAAGAAGTCTCAAGATGTTATATCTAAGTACATGGGATTTGAACCACAAGTATTGAACTCTAGTAGAGTATCAGCACAAAACAGATATAGACTATATTGGTTTGGTAGACTATACTATGATGTTGAAGATGACTTTGAACACTATCCTAAGTACGAGCAAATACCTATCCCACCTATGATTGACAAGGGTATCACTATGCAAGACATACTAGAAGATGGCTATGCTACAGATGAGATGACTAGCAATGGCAAGTCTCATTGTCTTACTGCTAGGTATAATGGTGCAGTATGGTGGAATAGTATTGAACGTAAGCAACGTACTATGGTACTCAAGGATAATCCTACCATGTCTAAAGATGGATTGATTAGGGTAGGTACTGCTGACCTCAAAGGACATGACTCAATCAAACGAGTGTATGCACAAGAAGGTAAAGCACCTACACTTACTACCATGCAAGGTGGACACAGAGAACCAAAGGTTGCAGTAGGTAGGATTGTTAATCGTAGACTTGATGAGCATGGTACTAGGAAAGATGACCAACTTGAGTTACCTTACACAAGACAGATAGAAGTTCGTAAAGATGAGAAGTCTAATTGTCTCACTACTGTACAAAAAGATAACGTGCTAGTCTCTAAAGATATGTGGCGAAAGCTAACACCCTTAGAGTGTGAACGATTGCAGACATTACCTGACAACTACACCAATCATGTATCCAATAGTCAGAGATACAAGATGATTGGAAATGGGTGGACAGTTGATGTGATTGCACACATACTCAAGGGTATTCCATTAGCTGAGACATGGCATGAAATGTATAACAACAACAAGGAGATGGTATAATGACAATGTATAGATTAGGAATAGTAGAAGATAATAAAATGAATAGAGAACAATTTTTTGAGTGGCTTAATAAGTATAAAGGAACTTACAAATTTATTGAAGATGACTATGGAGAAGTTACAATAAAATTTTTAGTTGATGAAACAGAGGAGAACGTATAATGACTAAGAAAAAAACTAAATCTGAATTAATTGAAATCACTAGACAAAAAGGTATTCAAGGCATGAGTGAGGAACAGATGAAAGCAGTTAAAGAAACTGAAAAACATCTAAGTTCAGCACTACAGATGTTGTTTGAGTGTCAAGACTTATATCTGTCTGACATAAGAAACTTAGAGCAAAGTATGTGGGATTTAAGACGTAGCTTTGACTTAGATAGAAGGGATTGGTAATGATTAAACTACCCACTACTACATGGATAGAACTGTACTCAGAGTTGTCACAGTATGCTGAAGCTAGAGCTTTTCCTCACAGAAACCCATACAATGATGATGGGAGCAGACGAGCATATACTGAAGATGACTTTGTTCAAATTGTCAATGATGTAGAAAAGATAATGTCACAATTTTTTGAGAAGGAGAATGACTGATGCTTGAAGCACTCATGTGTCTAGCACTCAATGTCTACCATGAAGCTAAGAACCAAAGTTTCATAGGGCAAGTAGCAGTAGCACAAGTTGTTATGAATAGGGTAAAGGATGAAAGATATCCTAACAATGTATGTGACGTAGTTAAACAAGGCTTAACATACAAATGGAATCCATCCATACCTATCAAGAACAAATGCCAATTCAGTTGGTACTGTGATGGCAAGAGTGACAAGCCTAAGAACAAGCAAGCTATCAAGCAAGCATTGAAAGTTGCAAGTGGTGTATACAAGGGTAACCTAGATGACTTTGTTGAAGGTGCGACACACTACCATGCCTACTA
>VMHT01010482.1_pt1 | contig 20274 bp, 14 predicted proteins | sample 4693611 | NCBI WGS metagenome assembly VMHT01 (sample SAMN12280063, study PRJNA550983) | marine metagenome | isolation source: seawater sampled from same location over 5 years 0.02-0.2 micron viral filtrate | place: USA: collected off the coast of southern California halfway between the port... ...
CATCTGGTGCTAATGCAGCATAGGGTTTTACAGTACCATTAGTAACAGCCCAATCATTAAGAAGTCTATAAGTATCTGTCAATAAGTTCCCAGTTTCAACACGCTCATGGGTGAATCGTGGTGCTGAGTTTACTGTGCTTGTTGTTTTAATATATTCGGTAGCTGTTGAACCTATTTCTAGTTGTGCACCCCAAATTAAAATATCAGTACGACCAAGTAGATTATCATCAAAACCTATGTACTGATTACCACTAGGAGTAAGAGTCAAACTATACCTTACCCAGTCATCAGTAACTGTTATAAGTGATTCTCCTACATTCCATATTTTCAGTTGTACTTTATTTTCGTTATTGGTAGATGAGTTTTTTTTCATCCAAGCTGAATATGTATATGTCACCCCACCACTACCAAAAGGATAAGAGTTTTTTCTTACATAACTTCCAGATACAGGTCCATCAATAACTAATCTTGTCGCAGTTTGAGTTCCATCTGGAGCTTCAGCGAAATTACTTGTAATTGATGTAGAACTTCCTGTAGCCCAATCTTGAGTAAAATCTTGACTGTATAAAAATAGATTTACAGGTGCTTCTTTAACCAACCCTTCACTATCTATATATGTACCCTTACTCGCTCTCGTATGATCTATTAAATGTTCTCCAGTTATCTTATCTCTTAAACTACTTGTGCCAGCAAAATCTAGGTCTAAGGACGGGCGAGATCCAGCCTTGTCATATAGAAGATCACCAAAACCTCTAGTCTGACTGACTGCACTCGCCCTAGAAGCAGTCGTTTTCATTAAATAAGCTCCGTGAGTTCTAAAGTTCCATTTACTGTGCCATCTCTGATGACGGCTATGTTTGCTCCTGCTGGGATTCCAAAGTCTAATCTTTCACCATTAGCGATAAAATTACTATCGTTTCCATGCGCAGTTTGTGTTCCTGTTCCAATACTGAATCGTATATCAGCTCCTACAGCTCTTACAGAAATACGATTTATATCAGCAGTTAAAGGTGTGTTTGAAGAAGCAGAACCAGCGACTAATTGTCTAGCCGTTCCAGCTCTTCCTAATATCTCAACTTGTGAGATGTTTTCAAATTTTCTTGGGTATGTCATTGTTTATTTAAATTAAAACTTCTAGTAAAATTAAGGTGAGCAGATGGTGAAAAACGTAGTCGTAACTTGAACTTCCGGTTGTATTTACTCTTATGCTATACGTAATAGAACCACCATTATGTGCATAAGTATCAAATCCTTTCTGGTCAAAAGAACAAAAATTCTGCTGATCGGCAAGAGCATCTGCTGTATGAGTTTGAAAAAGTCCGGCATTGTTGGCATCTCTATAAATTCGCATCTGGGCATCATTTCTTTGAGTAGTATTACTACCATATCTCCCTTTAAATTGACCTGATCCCATTACTAAAATTTTAGAATTAGTCGCAACAGGATTTATAGTGCATGTTAAAACAGAGGTATAGTCACTTAAATTATTTAGGTACCGACCTCCATCATAAGAAGTTCTTGCAGAAGCAGTAGCAGGGATAATTTGAGCACTTGCTGGATTTGCCCAAGATGTAACCGAACCATTAGTTGTCAAAAACTGACCATTTTGACCTGATTGAGTAGGTAATAGATAATTTTGAAAAGTAGTATTGTTTAAAACATTACCTGTATCAACTTTTATTGCAGAAGGTAATGTACCAGTAGCAAGTTTTGAAAATGCAATACCAGCACTAGCATTTATGTTTACATCAACTATTGTTCCATCATCTATTTTTGCACTTGTTACAGCATCGTCAGTTATTTCACCTGTTGATATTTGCCCACTAGATGCTGCTGTTAATCTTCCCTGTGCGTCAACTGTAATGTCAGCAGCAGTATAAGATCCGGCAGTAACACTAGTGTGGTTTAATTTATCACCAGTTATTTGATCGTTACCTATGTCGTGAGTCTGTATAGTTCCATTTATTAATGCATCACTATTAACTGACCCAGTTGCTATGTTTACACCATTTAATTGGATAGCAGATTGATTGTCTCCTAAAGCTAAATTACCAACTAACTCTCTTGCTTCTTCTGCTAAGTTAAGTGCTTGTTTTTGATTTTCATTTAGATCTTGTGATCTTATTGCAGAAGCTGGTTGAAACGTATGTCTTAATGTAGAAGCATTTGTCTCTCTAAATATTCTGACATTGCCAGATCCTCTAGCTGGAATGTTATTAAAAAGAATGTGCATAGTACCATTACTACTTCCATCCTCTGCATAATTAACAATTGTGTAGTGTGTGGGAGTACTTTTAGCATCTATATTTGCACCTGTTCCAACTTGTACATATATTTCTGACGAGGATAAAGTAGGAAAATTAAAAGAAAAACCTAAGTTATTAGTACCAGAAACATCTGCTGTTGTATGTATTTTTTGTGCCATCGTTTATTTAGGTAATTCCAAGATTCTGTCTATCGAATCTTGATTTGCTTTTCTATTTTTAAGCTTTTGATTTCTTTCTTCGATAATAAGTTTTTGGACGTCGTTATCATTTTTAATTGAAGCCCAAGCTCGTTTCTTAGCTTTGTCAAACGTTCTTGCAATTCGTTTGTAGTGTGGGAAGGATTTTGTTTCAACATCTTTCATGCCATTTTTCTTGTACCATTCCATCTCAGCAAGTGATGCTTGCATTGTTGGATCAGCAGCCATCTTGTCAAACTCAGCTAATAGGTTTTGTTCTCCTATAGCTTTCTGCAACATGGATCTTACTTTTGGACTGTCAGATAAATCTGTTCCATCAGGAGCTGAGTATGTAGAAGTTCTCATGTCATAACCACTGTTAAATAACATTTCTCTTCCTTCTGAATAGTCCAAGTTAAAGTTGATTGGAGAGACTGCATTAAACATGCGAGTAACAAAATCGTGATCTTTAATAGGTTTACCAGTTAAGATGTCGTATTTAATTGGTAATGGATCTCCTGCAATCATTTCAGTTGCAAGGTTTCTATTTCTTATAGAGCTTTCAATATCAGAACCTAACTCTCTTGTGTAAGGTGTTAGTACTTTACCAATTTCATTTCTAAGACTAGACAAAGGAACTGTATTGTTCATTAGTGAAGCAATGATTCTTTGTTGTTGTCCGGGTTGTCCAGAAAACAAATCAACGAATGATTGCATACCAGCTAAGTAAGATTTACTTGTAGCGGTACCAGCTAATGCCATAGCTAATTTAGCTAACCTATCTTCAGCCCATTCTTCACCCATTAATTGTTGGTGATCTCCTATGTCTCCTACTAATGCAAGTATTTGGTTATAAGGTTCAAAGGCATCATAGTTAACCCAGACGTCACCAATTTTTATAGTTCTTGGTTTCCATCCCATGTCTAACCATGCTTGTCTTTGTTTTCTATCTGTTGGTCCATTACCATGTAATCCACCACCTAGATATGCCATTGAAGCCATAAATAAGGCACCAGAACCTATAGCTAATCTTCCATTTTGTACAGCTTTAGCATTTATTAAATCTCTAGAAGACTCAATACCATATTCTTTTAAATGACCGAGATCCATACCGGGTTGAGTTCTAGCTATCTGATTAAATTCATCAACTAAGAAGTTAAAACCGGGAGTATGTTTAGCAGTCAGTTGTAAACCATTTATTCCAGTTCTTGCAAATAGGAAGAATGGTCTAGCCCAAGGTGCATTATCAAACGCATTTGCTAAGTTTTTACCAAATCCTTTTAAAGGACTTGTAAGAGTAGCTTCACTTCTAGCATAATTAGCAGCTTTATTTGTTAAATTTCCTTCAGAATCAAAAATTTTACTATTAAATATGTCTTCTTGATCTCTAAAGAATTTAGCATCAAAGTTTTGGAAATTTCCATCTGGTAACTTAGCCGCAGCTTCTAAGAATGCGTCTTGTCTTGCACTTGCTCTACCAATAAGTAAACTAAAAGCATCATCAGTAGATGCCATGATCTTGGTTGAGTAAGTAAGTAAACTACTATCATTCATTCCTCGGATCATATTAGCCATACGGAATAAAGCTTTATCTTTTACATTGCCTCTTTGCTCTGCCCAAGTACCATATAATTTCCATTGGTCTTCTACTGAACTTCTTTCAACATATCTAGTTTTAAGAGTTGAAAGTTCTCCAGACCAGTAACCATTAAGTTTCTTTTTAAATAATGTAAAAGCTTCTGGTACAGCTTCACGAAAAGCATTCATCGCTGCCAAACCAGCTCTAGCTGTTACCATGTCACCTTTCAGCGCACCACCTACAGCCATTGCCATTGGTCTAGTGAAAGCAGCAGTTCCTGTACCTAGAGTTGCTCGAACTGATGTTTTTGGTCCAGACAAAACACTATGAGTAAACATAGTTCCTGCCTCTCTTAATAAAGCACCAGTTTTTTTCTCGTCACCAAAGTACCCACCTCTCATTTTCTTACGCATAAATACGTCAAGATCATCAAGAGTGTGTACACCATCTGCCATTGAAATACCTTCAAAGATAACTTTAAATAAATCATCACCACCTTGTTCTGGTGTAAGTTCCATTGCCATTCTGAAAGCATCAATACTATGTTGTACTTGCTTTTCGTTAGCTTCTCTAGCAGCTTTTTTAGCATCAGCTACAGCCTTTTTAAAAGCTTTAAGAGTCTTAAAATTACCTGTTACTTGCTTACCTTTCTTTATTCCTTTTACACGGCTCCAACCAAAATCTGAAAGTTGTTCTGATACTAATGAACTTGATTCTTTTCTAAGTTTTAAACCAGCAATTAACTTATCTACTAGGTGATGTACTGGTCCATCTATATCTTTTATGTCTGTAATATCAGCTAATTCTCTACCAACTAAACTTTGAGCTTGAATATCATTAAACAAAGAAATATTTACCATGTCTAATGCTTTTATATATTGTGGTTTTACATAATCAACAATGGTTTCTGTTGTAATATTTCCAGTTTTAGGATCTTTAAAAGCTGCAATAATTGGTGTTTTATCCATTGTAATTCGTTCATAGAACTCCTTACTGGTTATGTTGCTTGTATTTCTACCTTCATAAATCTCTTTAGCGATTGCCATATTTTCAGCAACAACTTCGTTAATAGTTCTTCCAGATTTTCTAGCTTCTTCTGCAAACTCGTCCATATATTTTTCACCTTTAAAATCACCCAATATTGCTTTTACTAGATCTGAAGGTTTTTTCTTACCTTTAGCTACGTCTTCTATTTGTTGGTTAGAAACCATAGAACCTACATGACCTTCTTCATTACCCCATTCAGTCTTCTTCTGTTTGATAGCTTTATCAACATCTTTTGCTGAGTGGTTAGAAGTAGAGTTGCCTAACTCTCTTGAGCCGATTGGTTCGTTCTTTGGAAAACGTACTCCGGGTTCTTTTAATTGTTCTTTAACACTTTCTCTAGTTTGTACTTCTACACTGTTTCTTCTTGATTCAGCGTATTCAGCATATCTGCTTCGTAAGTCATCAACATCTGTATCTAATACGTTTCTAACTCGTTGACCAGCTCCAGTTAAATCTTCTGGATTTGCTGCAACTATTTCATTTTTAAGTTTTCCTAATCCTTCACCTAATTCTTTAGCTCCTCCAACAACAGCATCAGTACCTTTAACAGTTGCCTTTCCGACTTGTTCTAAACCCCCTTTAGCTACAGGAAGTAGCCCAACTAAAGCAACATCAAATACTGCACCTATTCCAAGGTCTTCTAAAACAAATTTTAGCTTCCTCATTACTGGACCATCAACATCATTTGTTGCCAATGGTGTACGTAATTGTGGATATTTTTCCGCTATTTGTCCAAAAATATTATTTTGTGTACCTGTTTCGTTTTGATCTAATGCTGAGTAAGTACCACCAATTAAGGCACCTCTTTTTAATTCTCTAGCTATTATAGTTCCTTTTTTTAATTTAGTAGCTGCTCCTGCTACTTTAGCTGCTCCTGCTACTTTAGCTGCTCCTGCTGCTGCTCCAGTTATACCTAGTGCTGATGCGCCAGCTTTTGCTGCAAATATTGCTAAAGCAGAAGTAGTTGCGACTTCAGTAGTAGTTTCAACAAATTGACCCCATCCTGTTTTAGTAACAATAGGATCACCGTCACCATACATGAAGTCATCCCATTCAGGTTCATATCCTCCTGCGGCTTCCTCTTCTGCCATTTCGCCATTTTTATAATCAATGACTCTTTCAGGTGCTGTGATTACATTACTCACACCTTCTCTACCTCCAGATCCAAGACCAATAAGCGTATCGGCTACATAGTCTCCAAAGGTATGACCTTTCTTCTCTTCAGGTGCATTTGCTTCTATTGCTACTTCCTCTTTGCCTTCTTCAATTTCATTGTTGATAGCTTTTTGTTGGTCAGCAGCTTGTATGTTTGCGACTGCTTCAGCAGTCTCTTCTTCGGACATTCCCATTCCAGAGATTCCTACCTCTATCGTGGGATCAAATTCTTCGTTCATTTTACCTCGGTAAATATTAGCTTTAAAGAAAGCCAATAAACCGTAGTTATTGGTCTTGTCTTACGTAAGCTTTTTTATTAAAAATGGATTTAAATACTGAGCCGTATGGTTGTTCGGCTTCTTTTCTAGCTTTTATTACTTGTTGACGTAATATTGGGTCTTTTGGTAAATCTAATTTATATCCTATTGCGTTTGGATTAAATATAGTTTTGTTTCTAGTATCTTCTTTTTCTAAATATTGTTTTATTGTTTCTTGATTCTTCTCTCTCATTTTCTGTATCTCATCTATTATCCTTGCTCTAGTAATACGTGAGCGAGTAGGAAATTTATAAATGTAATTTAAAACTTCATTACTATGCTTCTGTTCTTCTGGTTTGTCTGGAGTCTGTCCTTCTGAAGTCTCTCCTTCCATCAACTGACCTACTTGAGCGTTAGCTAAATCAATAGGATTGATACCCATTCTCATTGCTACGTCTTTGTAGTAGTCTGGTATATCTTTTGACTGTTTTAATGGTGTTTTATACCAAGACAATAGTTCAGCTTTACTTGTACTGTCAGCACTGATTGCTTGTTTTTTCCATTTACCACCAGCAGATTGAGTCATACTTTTCTGTATCTGTTTGCTGTATGAATTATCAGATGGATCAAGTTCAGGATTCATCATACTAGTAACTGTCATAGGGTCATTTAAAACTTCTTCTAAAGCTCGTCTACCAGCTTTTATTGCTTCTTTAGGTGTACTTACTACCTGACCATTCTGTACTAGCTCAGCATTATAAGCTTTGTTAAATACCTCTTCCAGATTTCCATAAAGATCTAACCATTCTGATGTAGCAGTCTCAGTTGATCCAAACGTATTTCCAGATCCTTTATCTGTAGCAGCTTTTATATACTTAGAAGCTGTTTCATATTGTTCAGTTCCGGGAATCATTGTTCCAGTAGAAAGTATCTTATCCTTATGCTGATTAAATTTAGCTGTACTTACGTTAGCCATTTCAAAATCATACACACCATCTTGATAACGCATTGATTTTTCAATCATGTCTTCTGCTTGCCAATCTTCCATATGACCAGCTAGAGCATCAGATAATTCTGTAGGCACATAACCATCATATTTGTCTCTGTAAATAGACATCATCTGCATCTTATCTTCGTTAGTCCAATCTTCTTTAGACTTAACAACTTGTAAGTCAGCAGCTATGTTAGCTTCTCTCTTTTTTTCTATAGCTTGATTACCAAGTTCGGCAGCATTAACTAACTCACTAGATAAACTACTCCACTCTTTCCAAGAACCCATAGTCTTAGTAGAACCATCACGAGCTTCTATTTCGTGATTAACAATAGACATAGCTTCGGGATATGTAATTACACTTTGCTCGACTAAATCAATTAAGTTCTCTTTAAATGCTATTCGTCCTGCGGAGATAGTAGTTCGATTTCTAGCTGCATATCTAGCTGCCCAGTCGTGAGCAAGTTGATGTCCATCTTCAGGGTTAGCAGTAGAAAATCCAACTGCAATCATTCTGCTGTCAGATGCTTTAACTTGTGCCTGATAATTAGCTTCTCTTTCAATTGCTTGTTTCTTACGTCTAGCTGCATCAAACTTATCTATCTCAGGTTTAACAACAGTAGCTACAAGAGCTTCGTTTAATCCTGCAAATTGTCTTGCATATTCAAACTTTATTTTTTCATCTAAAGCTGCTTGTTCTGCTGGATTTAAATTATCGAAATGACCTACTGATATTTCTTGACCATCTCTTACTACATCTATCTTTGTAGTTTCATAAGCATCATAAACATACTGGTCATAACCTTTAGCTTTCTCTAAAGCATATTGTTCTGCAACCATATACTTTTCCCAGCCAGCCATCTTACGAAATTCTTGAGCGGTGATACTGTCACCGGTTTCTTCTTCGTACTTAGAAGCAAACTCTTGAGTAGCTAAGTCGTCGTCGAATAAGGCATCTCTATCACCTCTAAACTGTGCTTCCAATTCTGGACTTACACCTTTAGTAAGTATGTCTAGTTTAATTTGAGCTTCTCTGTCAGCTCTATGTTTATCTTGTTTCTGTTTTATTATTCCACCGATGGTAGATGAAAGAGAGGCTAAGCCCTCGTACATCTTTTCAGTATTACGTACCTTATCAGCATTGTTCTTTTCTAGTTGCTGTAAGTATCTTTCTTCTGACGCTTGTATAGCTCTGTCAGAAGCTTCTTGTTCTGGTACTACATCAAGTACTTCTTGAGGAGTTACTGACTGCCCAGTTATTTGATAATTTGGGATCATTATTTCTACCAATTAATGTTTGGACTGTAATCCATATAATTCCCACCAACTAAAGGTGAAGAAGGAGTATAGAAACTTGTATTAGATTTACCTCCACCAGTTCCTCCACCTGCTTTACTGTTGTCCCATTTTTCCATGAGACCTTTGTTACCCATAATTCCTTCACCTAACGCCTGACCCATGCCTAGCATTAAAGTCATTCCTACGTTCTGCATTACTGGAGGTGGTGGTGCTAAGTCAGCTACAGGCTGAATAGCTACCTGACCATAGGATCTATTTAGTAGTGATTTAAGTTGTATGTTTACATTCTCATTGCTTTCTTTAGCTTGATAACCAGCCATTGTCAAACCTCTGGATCTCATAGCTTGACTCATACCAAAGTTGGCATTATTCATAACTAATTGTCTAGCTACTGATTTACCTCTAACACCACGTTCGGCTGCTGAAGCTTCTACCATTCCTTCGTTCTGTAGCATCTTTTTAAAGTCTTCCTGATTTTCAAGAATTGCTAGAGACCTTGCATTATTTAATTGTCTTTGTGTTCTTGAGTAAGCACGTTGAGCTGCAATATTTGACTGGTCAACTTCTTGCTCGAACTGAACTTTCTTAGTTGCATAAGTAGTTCTAGTTTGCATCCACTTACGTTCTCTGACTTTAAGTTGATGCTCATAATTTCTTTTAGCGGCTGCATTACTTGCTGACGCTGCTTGAGCTTGTCCTATCGCTGAGAACGCTGGACCTATTGCTGCTGGACTGCACACGGCAAAATTCTATAAAGGATAAATTGTTTGGTCCATGGTTTAATCTCCTAAGAAATTTAAAACCTAAGAACCTAAGTAACTTGATATGGACTTTGTTTCTTTCGTCAACAATGTTCCACAGTAACTTTTCTTTTCTTGACTTCACATAACGTCTTGCTTCTCTAGCAAACGTATGTGGATATTCGATAATAGCTGGGGTGCAAAGCATCCAGATCTGTCCACCATTGTGGACTCCTGCCATGCCTGCTATATCGCCATTTGGCACTTCAAAATACACTGAGTCACAGTTATGTAATCCTACGACTAGTGCATTTAAAGGGTCATGTCCATGACCTTCAGTTACCTCCCGATAATCATCGGGTAATAAATTAGAAGCCACACGAAGTGCAGCTTCTACGGTTGCTGGGTGAATGTATTTAGACACGCTCGTAATAATTATTTGTGTATGTTCCTTCCCAAGTAAAGTTATGTATTGTTGCTGGTGAAGGATGGGTAGATTCAATTGTTATATCTGCGTTTATATTTCTTTCGTAAATTGGAATAATTCGTAAGTTATTATCATCAACTATTGCTGTTGCGTTAGTTGCATAAGTATCACTTTGAGTTACTTCAAACGTTTCTTCATAGTCTGTTGGTCTACCAAGCTTTTTAACTAAAGCTTTATATAAACCAATTGGACCGAAGCCTAATTTAACTCTATGGACTATAGTGTTAGCTCTTGTGTCATGTATAAACTTCTCACCATCTTTAGTGTGGTAGTAAATGGTTGGTAATTGTAATTTCATTGTGTAGTTGTAACCAAGCAAGAATGTTTGACCACCCCAATTACCATTAATAATTAACTCACTTCCATCAGTAGTTACTACAGAGTATCTACCTAAATCAGTACCAGTGTCAGTGTCGTAAGCAACTAACTCATTACTACTTTCTAAACCTACAGGTTTTGTAAAGCGAGTTTCATTTTGTGCTGAATCGTAGTTACTTGTTTGAGTAGTGACTGACATTAAATGATCTAAATGAACTCTGTAATCATTACTTGAAATAGTTGCACTTGTATCTTCTAGTTTCATTGCATACCTTAAAAGTTGATTCTTATTATTGTTTTCAACTACTACAAATAAAGAATCATCTTGCATGCAATGGTACTGAATATTTCCAGTCAGTTCCCATCTAAACCAAGAAGCTAATTTTCTTTCAAAAACTTGATCAAAATATCTAAACCCATACAGGTTGTTATTGCCTTTTTCACTGAAAAATATAACTGAGTTTTCTCTGGAATTAGAAATATACTTTAAATTTTTAGCAAATAATCTAGACACTACTGCACTCTGTTCTATTACTTGAGGTTCACCTTCTCTCTGGATTCTTGTCATTTCCCAGAACCGAGAAAACTTCCCTGCATTATCTAAGAAACCAATAGTAGTACCAAGAGAAACAGGGTTAGTAGTAGAGTTGAAATTATAAGTAGAAAGAGCATTGATCTTTGCTGTCAAAGGTCCAAACGCATCACTATCTGTCGTCAGCATAAACTGTTGATTCTTAGAAAATAACACTAAACCTGTATTAACTTGAATACCATCAAACAGTATTGCAGGATATTCTGAACTTGCTGATATATCTATAGGATCACTTGCAATTAATTGAATAGCTGACTTTGCAAAGAAGTTAGTAAAATCTCCTGATCTTGAAAGAATAATATTTTCATCAGAAAGTATTGCAAACCTATTCCTAAAAAACAACATTTTGTTTATTGACTGTCCTATAAAAGAAGGTTCAGGGTTTGTATCTTCGTCACCTACTAAGGCATCATCCCATTTTTGTACAACTGGTTGCTGTACTCCACCAATACTGTATGTTGATCCGTCTAATTCAGTAAGTCTAAAATTACCATCAGCAGTTCTGATTAAAACAACTGGCATAGTTGATCTTTTTAGTCTTATCTTTCTTCCCGGTTTTGCACACTCTTCCCAAATACCTTCACCATCTTTATCATTATTTCCATAGAATTTAACGTAATAGTTATCTTCTTGTGCAGTGCTATTTATAACTTCAACTACCATTCCATGTTTACATTGTGTTGGTAGATCTCCAATATCTTTAACCTGACAAGCTACTACATTTAATAGTTCTCCTACTGGTGTTGAACCATTAAAGTTAGTCGAATGTTTAATATATAATCCGTTACCTATTAATTCGATATCGCTTGCAGCTATATTTCCTTCAGCAATAATTTCAGTTCTGATATCACCAAGAATGCTTTCAGCAGTAATTGTGGTCTTAGTATCAAACGGTGTAGGTTGTGGTCTAGCTAATGCTAAGTCTGCTTGAATTTCAGCAGTACTTATTGTTTCTATAGTTACTTTGTAGTAACCATCTTTCATCCATACGTAAAAATAATCTCCAGCTAACCAACCTTCTCCCCCATGTAAAAGATCAAATGAAGTAGTATATCTTGCTTGGTAAGTTGTATTAGTTCCAGATGTATATGGTACTGATTGTCCTGTAGTTGTTATACGAAAATATAAATTTTCTCCTCTATTAACTGAAGTTGTGCCAGTACCATCTGCTCCTCCGGCTTTTACATCAACATTATATGTGTGAGGAGCTACAGGATTAGATGGTCCTATATCTGAAAGCGAAGCACCATCAGTAACACTAAAAATTTTTGTACCTACGTTAGGAGCAAAAGCATCTCTGCTATCTCCAGCATCTTCATCACATCTATTAGCTTCACCAATTCTTCCATCTCGAGTTGAAGGCAGAGTACCATCAGACTGACAATAATTATTACTAGACTTAATTAATTCAACATTTATCCTAGTGGCTGTAGTTACGGTCTGAGTAGTTGTATTGGTAAATAAATTTAAAGCATACTGTTTTGAATAAGAAATAGTTTTTAACTCGACAAACATTTCTTTTTTAAAAGTTGTGTCGTCTTCTATTGTCGTATCCATTTCAGCAATAACTTTTCTGTTATTGATGTAAGTAAAATCGTTTAAAGTTAATGTTTGGAGATCTTCTTCATCTCCATGTTTTAAATATTTATTACCTGTAGTGTTATCGGTATAGGTGTATAGATCGTTTGATGCTCTAGTTGAAGTTACATCAACAACAGTCTTAGGTGTACCTGTTAAACAGTCATACATTTTGACAGTACCATCTCTATCAATCTGTCCTATGTACTGTTCGTTTTCATCTCTGTAATAATGAAACCATTTACCAGTAGCAGATGAGTTCATTCCAGCAGGAAGATTATCGCTTAAAGACATCACAAACTTTCCAGCCGGTCTCTTAAGTAATCCTTCAGTAATGTTTGGTATAGCATTTACCATGTCTTTAACCTGACCCGGTATCTTCTGTTCGTCAGGTTGCTGTGATATACCTTGAGTTAGAGCATGAATTGTTTGTGTAATATTTGCCATTAGCGTCTAAGTGCTTTGTAAGGTTGATAAGGACTGTAAGAAGTATTGTGTCCCCAGCCCATGAAACTATGATCTCCTTGCTGTGTTTCGTATTCCATAACACTGGCTCTAGATAAAGCTTCTTGAGTTTGTAATAAAGTTACTAGTTGAGGATTAGAAACAAGCTGTGCTGCTGCTCTACTAGATGCACGAGATATTATGTATCTTTGAAAAACTGGAGGTAAGTCTACAAACTGGACTAAACGTGTTACGTCTAAAAGTACTTCTCCAGAAAATATAAATGTATGGTCAACTAAGTTATATAACTTCCCATCTCTTCTAACTACATCTTGAGTTCTTAAAGATTGTCCATCACATAAATCATATCTAAGAATATCATTACCAAATAAGATATTACCATTAGATTCTAATTGTGCTGGTTGATGATACTCAGTATTAAAATGCCAACCTTCATTCTGTACATCTTTATTAACTTCACGTAAGAGATTAATTATAAAAGATATCTCTGGATTATTTAAAGCTGTACCTGTAATTGAAGATACTGGTGCTTGACCAATACTACCCAATATAGAGTTTACTGCGGATAGTTCGGTATCGATTGCTAATTGGGTCATAAAAAAAAAGGGAGCCGAAGCTCCCGTATAAAAAATAAAAGTTTTGCTTAGAATGCAGCAGGCGCAGATGAGCCAACATATAATTCTACACAGGCAGCAGGATTTAAGTAATCCGCTCCCATAGCTAGACGTCCTAAGATTACGTCTCCTTGGTAAACCACTGAGATGTCACCATTAGTTGTCTGTACTTGAGGTCCAATAGCCTCAACAATACCAGCTCCTTCTTTTTGGAAGATAAGACCACAAGAACCATCAAAGGCACCTGAAGTACCGTAGCTGTTGTTGATACCAAAGATTGAATAAGTACATGCAGAACTTGAAACACTACCACTAACTGTATCTGTAATAGTGAAAGTATTAGCATTTGGTACAGTAGCAACAGTGTAAACACCAGTTGTTCCAGCACCAGCAGTTGCTGTGAATGTTACTTTGTCTCCTACAGAAATACCATGAGCAGTTTTAGTAACTGTTATTGCTGTATTTGATCTTGCATAAGCAGCAGTTATAGTTCCACCAGCAGAATCCATGTCTGGTCCTACAAAGTCTCCAGCATTAGTTGGAGCAGCAGTTGTACCGAACTTACCTAAGAAAGGTATGTTCATAGATTTGTAGATCTTAATACCAGCGATTTCAACAACACCTTTACCTGATTGTAAAGCTGAACCTTGTACGTCACGGTTTATAAGACCACTATCTCCAGTTGCTTGGATAAGTGCGTAGTACTGTCTTGGGTTAAGAACAGCTACTCTTCCGTCAGAACTTACACCTTTTTCATCTAGTACGCTTGCAGCTTCATAAAAACCATTAACTAAGTTACTAGCAGTTGTTGCTTGAATAGCGTTGTTTGTAGCGTTAAGTTGTATCTGTGTTCCACCGGGTTCTGCAAATCCAGATGCAGAGATTGGAGATGCTGCACGAGCACCACGAGCTAAAGCTCTGAAGATCTTACGGTCATAATTCTCAGCAAGAGCATAACCGATCTTTCTAGAAATTTCTCCTCTCAATTCGTAATGAGCAAGAGTCTCATCTAGGTCATACACGAATGCAGAACTGATGAGTAAGTCGTCCATAACAATTGTCTTCTCAGCAACTGGAGGTGCCTTATCAGCGTTACCTAATATGGCAGTTCCCGGTTGGTGATAGGAACTGGTCATGCGACCTGTATAAATGAACTGCAATGATTTGCCGTTCTTTAATGTACGCTTAGTGACTAAATCACGAGCGATTGTGTTGTGTTGGAAGCCTTTAAACATCTCTCCACTGAAGAGTTTAAGGTAGGTCGCGTACTTATCAGAAGCACCGTCATACCCTATTCCAGTGGACAGGTTAATTCTACCTACACCAACTTGATTAGTATTCATTTACCTAAAAATTGAATGTATATTTACACCTACGACGTCGTAAAAAGTTATCAGTCTTATTTAGTCTAGCGTGAGACTACACGCCTGTGGTCTGTCCCACCGTCATGACGGCTAATGGTATCCTCCTCGGAGGGCAAAAGCCAAATTAGAAGAGAGTCCGACTCTGAGGTGCTCTCTTCCTGTGTCATTTACTTCTTGTAAACAACGCCACGATATACGTAAGTAACCATTGGTTTCTCCCATATACCTAGACCCCGTTCCGTGCCTAGGTTTGCATGCGTTCCTGCATAGGAATGAACGGACGTGGCTGCCAGTGTCTAATAACACCAGCAATGATAAAACAATTAGTTACTAAATAACTAATAAAAATAAAAGTACGAGTAATAGCTATGATGTTGTCATAAGATTTAGTCTTATTATCTTCAAAGCTACCAAGAGCGTACTTCCATATAGTCCAAAATTTTTTAGCCAATTTGTGGAGCTGTTAATGCAACTTCTGTTGACTCAGTTGAAGCTAAGTCAAGTGGGAAGTTGTGTGCATTTCTTTCATGCATTACTTCCATACCTAAAGACTGTCTGTTAAGAACATCAGCCCATGTAGGAATAACATTGCCACTAGCATCAACTACTGATTGGTTAAAGTTAAAACCATTGAGGTTAAAAGCCATAGTGCATATACCCATGGAGGTAAGCCATATGCCAATAACCGGGAAAGCACCAAGGAAGAAGTGAAGCGAACGGCTGTTGTTGAATGAAGCATATTGAAATATAAGTCTTCCGAAATATCCGTGTGCAGCAACTATGTTATAAGTCTCGTCTTGCTGACCAAACTTGTAGCCATAGTTCTGTGATTCAGTTTCCGTAGTCTCCCGTATGAGCGAGGAAGTAACAAGGCTTCCGTGCATAGCAGCAAACAGAGAGCCACCAAAAACGCCTGCAACTCCGAACATATGAAAGGGGTGCATGAGGATGTTGTGTTCCGCTTGGAAGACGAACATAAAGTTAAAGGTTCCACTGATTCCTAAAGGCATACCATCAGAGAATGATCCCTGACCAAATGGATAGACTAGAAATACTGCTAGTGCAGCAGACACTGGAGCCATGTAAGCAACAAAGATCCAAGGTCTCATTCCGAGTCTGTATGAAAGTTCCCATTGTCTTCCTGCATATGCAGCCACTCCAATGAGAAAGTGGAATATTATCAATTGATATGGTCCGCCGTTATATAGCCACTCGTCTAGCGTGGCAGCTTCCCAGATAGGATAAAAATGTAGTCCGATTGCGTTAGAGCTAGGGACGACTGCTCCTGATATTATGTTGTTTCCGTACAACAGAGAACCTGAAACTGGTTCACGTATGCCATCGATGTCCACTGGAGGAGCAGCGATAAAGGCGAGAATAAAACATGTGGTGGCAGCTAGTAAGCAAGGTATCATTAGTACTCCAAACCAACCTACGTAAAGGCGATTGTTTGTACTAGTTACCCACTCACAAAACTTTTCCCAATTGGTTGTAGTGTCTCTTGTTACTGAGATTGCAGCCATGTGATTAATTAATTTAAATGAATGTTGTCGCATTCCTCTTCGACTTTGGAGAGGAAAAATTCGATGAGGTCCATCTTATTCTTAAGAGGTAGATTCTCATCGAGTATCACTTTGTATCTTGCTTCAAGAAAATGAAAGCAACTCATCTTCCATTTAGAAGATGCCGGGTATGATCTGACCTGTGGTGACATAAGCACCGATAGCAGCAACAAAGCCAAGCATTGCTGCCCAGCCGTTAAAGCGTTCCGCTTCATGTGTCATAAAAGGATTTGTGTTGTGGTGTGTCATTGGAATAATTCGTACTGGTGGTTCGTAAGGGTATTCGTTTTCTAGTAGTGTGTCTAGATCTTTAGTTTTCATTAGAAGTCAACATCTGAACGTTCTAGTTTTTCAATAACGTCAGCTCTATAAGCTGGGTCATTGTCATATCTTGGGTCACTCATAGCTTCTATAAGTTGAGCCTGACTTCTATAGACATCGCCTCTAGAGTCGGCTGCTTTGCCTTGTAGCATTCTTCCTTCATATCCGTTTGCTTCATTGAATCTGGATTGGAGTCCTTGGAAAGCTATACCAATAGCTGCTGGATTTCCTGAGTCAACAACAGAATCGAATGCGTCGATCTGGTTGTCTGGAAGATTACTAGCAGCCCATTCAACTACTCTGTTGTAATTAGCTTCTCCACCTGCTGCATTCTGTACACTATTAACTTGTGCATCAGATAATTCAACCGCTTGTTGTTGAGCTTGTGGGTTGTTTGCTTGTATTTCTAAGTAAGCATTGACAAGATCTTGACTACTCATTTCAGAAAATTTAGCAATTGTTTCTTCGCTAAGATTTCCATCATTTGCATAGTACTCATTTGAGGCTTCGTTTATTAAACTGACCGCAGGAGCATCTTCAGATACCTCCTCATTGCTTCCTTCTTCTTCTGCATATCCTTCGTCACTTTCTTCGTAGTCTGTTTCGTCTTCTGATTCTTCTTGTCCAAGTTTCTTTTGTAATGATAAGTAAGCTTGTTCTAAATCTTCAGCATTTTTATATTTACCAGCTAAAAGTTCATTTTGCTGGGCTACTAATTCTTCTCCGACTTGTAGAGAATCCTGCTCTTCAGCAGTCAACTCCCCTGAGTCGGGAGAATCATTCATAGTTAATGTTTCTGCCATTATTCAGTTGGTGGTGGTGTTTGTTGTCCTTGTTGTAAACTTTCTAGGTTTTGTCCGTCAGCTAATTTTGAATTTGCAAACTGACCAGCTTGCTCAAGTAGAGTCTGGTTCTGTTGTTCACCCATCATTTGCTGCTTGTCTTGCATAATCTCTTCTTCACTCTTAACTAAGCCAAGTACATCTATACCTTGAGCAGCAGCTAGACGTTTAATAGCTTCAGTAGGATTGATAAATTTCATCAACACTTCTGGTCCTAATGTCTGTGCAATAGTTTGTACAAACATAGTTAAAGCTTCTCTGTCTTGTCCTCTGCCTAAAGCATTTATTCCTGCCACAATGGTAGGTCTAACTACATCTTTAGGTAACTTAGGTATTTCATTATTTCTTTGTAGAACTAATAATGTTCTATTGAGATAAGGTATTAAGAATAAAGTAGTAATCAAACTAAATATTCCACCTAGACTTTGTTCCAATTCAAGTTGTGTGAGGCGTACCTCTTCTGCTGTTACTCTTTCTGCATTCCTTACGTTCATCACAAGGAAAGCTTCTAGTAATCGCTTTTCTATATTTTGAGCCATCTGAGCCGCTGTTGAAAAATCAGCAGTTTTTCCGACTTGGACGACTTGGACGTCCTCTGCCCTACCCTGAACAATTGCACCGTTACCGGCTTTAGCTATTGTTGCAGGCTTGGTTGTACTTGAAGGAGAAACCAAGAAAATTACTTTTGCAGCAGCAGCACTTCCTTCGACTAATGCTTGTGATAAACCCTCTAAAGATTTAAGATCGCCGAGGAACTCTTCTACTCTGCCACGACCGTACTGTTCTCCGTCCACCGAATTAAAGGTGAGAACGAGCCAGGGACTTGCATTTTTAGGAGCTGAGCTACGGCTGTTAGGGATAATTTTATCTAATACTTCTTGGTGCCATACCCATCTGCCGTTTTCTAGTTTCACGCACGTGTAAACTTCGACCTCATCGGAAGCACTTTTAGAAGCATCAACAACAGAGTTTGGGGTTTCTGTATTTACATCAAACCCGAGAACATCTTTGTTTATCAATTCCTTTGTAACTATTTCTAGGACGTTACCGTTTCCATCTCTATTAACGACATACCTATTAAGAGGATAGTTTTTAATACCATCTTTACCCATATAAAGCAGAGCATTACCACCAACAATTAAATGTTTAAATGCTTGGTGGATAATTACTCTGTCATTAGATGCAGCGATGTAGTCCATGACCATACGCTCCATTTTGGAAAAAGAAAGATCTAATTCTGCCCTTGCTTCTGCTGGTATCTCTTCACCTAACTTATCATCTCTAACTTGTAATTTAAAAAAACTTGTCTGAGGAGGTAGCGTGCCTAGCATTAGCTTTGCTGCTAATGTCACAACGCACTTACTACCTACCGATTGCCAAGGAACATTTAGAGTTTCGTGTGTAGGTCGTGAAGATAAATCGTCTTGTATTAAATAAGGTAACGTGAGCTTAGAACATTCAACTGCTGTGTCTAGGAATTGACGTCGATCAGAAGACAGTTTGTTGTATCTCTCACGGGCGTACATTAGTTAAGTCCCCCGGGTTTGTTCTGACCCATACCTGTATTTAATTTTGGATTTAGTTTTATTCTTAATCCACCAGTTCCGTCTTGATAATTACTTCCCAGTTTTTTACCACGTTCTTTCTTAGCTCTTCTAACCTGTGGGTCTACAGTTTTAACTGCTTGAGGTGGATCAACTGGTGGTGTTGGGGGTAGTGGTGCTGGTGGTGCTGGTGGTAATGGTGGTGGTGGTGCAACGCTAGGGCTGCCTCCAAATATACACATTAGATTTCGTCCTCCATAATGGATCTTATATATTCGATAACGCTGGCTTGTCCAGCACGGTACATGATTGTTTGTACATCTTCTTTTGGGTGAATTGGTTTCCACCCAAAGTTCTCTTCTAACTTGTCGATTAACTTATCAAGTCTTTCGTTGTGAAGCTTAAGAGTATTGAGGGAGATTGACATTCGAGTGCTCAAAAAATGAAGGCATTCTAGCTGCCTTGGTTTGGGAAAATTCTGGTGCTTTGCCTTCGTACATAAGTCTGTCGCTGGCATCTAACCAAAATTTTTTGTCTAAATATCTATCGGAACTTTGCTTAAGAGGTTCCATTACCCAGTTGATAGTTGCCTTCCTTAGAAGGTCAAGTGATCTACTTGGTTCAAGTCCTAGCTCAGCACAGACTAAAGAATTAGCTGCCACATGGACTTGCTCATCCCTTGATATATCTGCACTTACGGTCCTTAGACCGGCATCTCCACAGAACCTGAAGAAAGGTAGTAGTACAAAGAAGATTGCTCTCTCTGCTACTAACGCCTTACAAATTGTGTGGTCTGGATGCGCTTCCCACGCTGCACGTAAGCGTAATGCTTCGGCTTCGGCTTTTTCATCTACGCCTAGTGCGTTGGTGATGTATCCAAGAGCAAGATCATGTTTGATTTCGTCTTGAACGTTCGACTCTAGAAGTGCTCTAGCAGTGTCGGGAACTTCTTTATCAAGTGCGTCTGTAATAAACTCGCCAACTGGTAACTCCATATGGCGTATTGCAAGGGCACGGTAGATGGTTTCTTCTGCACCTTCTTTTAGTTTTCCTTTAGATGTTTGAACGGGTGTCCA